>Ga0194038_1000270_pt1 | contig 22940 bp, 18 predicted proteins | sample JunL226m_MetaG_FD_148630 | JGI IMG/M metagenome (GOLD analysis project Ga0194038, IMG submission 148630) | Anoxic zone freshwater microbial communities from boreal shield lake in IISD Experimental Lakes Area, Ontario, Canada - Jun2016-L227-6m | ecosystem: Environmental > Aquatic > Freshwater >... | reverse complement strand
CGCCACCGCCCCCAGCAACTTCTCCCTTTCCCCCGCCGCCACCGTAGCGCTGGCCTGCTTGACGTGGCCGTAGCCGCGAATCTTTTGTGGCAGTGCGGCCAACGCGACGGCGGTGGCCTGGTTGGTGGCGTTCAGGGCGGGCAGCAGGGCGCTCAGGTCGGCCTCGTACTGGGCGAGCAGGCTGCGCTCCAACTGGCGCTCGGCGCTGTTGCGGAAGGGGTCGAGCACGCTGCCGCGCAGGCCCTTCAAGCGGCTCATCCAGCCAAACGCGCTGAGCAGCCAGGGGCCCACTTCGCGCTTGCTGGCTTTGCCGCTGGCGTCCACGCGGCCCAGCGGCCAGGCACCCACATGGAAGTGCAGGGTGTAGTCGCCGTCAAACTCGCGCGAGAGTGCCGCACGAAAATCGCTGTGGCTGTACAGGCGCGCCACTTCCCACTCGTCCTTGACCGCGAGCAGCTTGTGGTAGTTCTGTGCCACGGCGCGGCTGAGTGCGTCGTCCAGACCCGCCTTTGCCTCGGCCTCGCGCACGCGCTGCACCATCGCCTGGTAGCGCGCGGCCAGTGCGGCTCCGGTGTGCTCCACCAAGTGGGCGCTGCGCTGCGCCACGATCTCATCCAGCGTGCGTTGCGCCAGGGGAACGAGGGCCGCGGGTGCACTGGTGTTGCTGGTGTTTTGCTGTAGGTACAGCTCCACCGCTGCCAGGTCATGCGCAGCGCGGCGGCCCCACAAGAACGCCTGCTTGTTCAGGTCGACGGCCACGCCGTTGAGTTCGATGGCGGTCTCGATGGCGCTGTAGGCTAGCGGCACCTGGCCAAGCTGCCAGGCTGCGCCCAGCATGAACATATTGGCGGCAATCGGGTCGCCCAGCAGCGCGGCCGACAGGCGGTGGCCGTCCATCAGCAGCACCTTGTCGTCCAGCACCGCTTGCAGTCGCGCCACCAGTGCGGGGGGGTCGATCTGCCAGTCGGGGTTGCGCGCAAAGTCGGCGGTGGGGTGGATGTCGGTGCTGACCACGCCCTGGCTTATGCCGCTCTTGAGCTTGGACATGGTCTCGTCACCGGCGGCCACGATCAGGTCGCAACCGATAAGGGTGTGCGCCTCGCCCACGGCAATGCGCGTGGCGTGCAGCAGGTCGGGGCGTGGTGCCAGCCGCACGTGCGAGTTGACGGCACCGTACTTTTGCGCGAGGCCCGTGATGTCGAGGTTGGAGCTGTAGTAGCCCTGAACGTGCGCCGCCATCGCCAGGGTCTGGCCGATGGTCACCACGCCGGTGCCGCCAATGCCGCCCACCAGCACGCTAAAGGCAGCCTCCAGCGGCGGCACCTGCGGCTCGGGCAGGGGCTGGCTCCACGGGGACGCTGCCTTGCCTGCGGCACTGGCCGTCTTGCGCAGCTTGCCGCCGTGCACCGTGACAAAGCTCGGGCAAAAGCCTTCCACGCACGAGTAGTCTTTGTTGCAACTGGCCTGGTTGATGCGCCGCTTGCGGCCAAACTCGGTTTCCAGTGGTTCGATCGACATGCAGTTGGACGCCGTGCCGCAGTCGCCACAGCCTTCGCACACTGCGGGGTTGATGAAGCTGCGCTTGTCGGGATCGGCCCACTTGCCGCGCTTGCGCAGGCGGCGGCGCTCGGTGGCGCAGGGCTGGTCGTAGAGGATGACCGATACCTCGGGGTAGGTGCGCATATCGCGCTGCACCGCTTCCATCTCGGTGCGGTGGTGCACCTGCACGCCCTCGGGCAGGGTGATGCCCTGGTAGCGCTCGGGGTCGTCGGTGACCACCGCCATCTTCTTGACGCCTTCACCGGCCAGGCTGGCCAGAATCTGCGCTGGAGTGAGACCACCTTCCACTGCCTGGCCACCGGTCATGGAGACAAAGCCGTTGTACAAAATCTTGTAGGTCATGGGCACGCGCGCAGCGATGGCCTGGCGGATGGCCAGAAAGCCCGAGTGCGCAAAGGTGCCGTCGCCAATGTTGGCAAACACATGCTTCTCGTTGGTAAACGGGTGCTGGCCCAGCCACATCACGCCCTCGGCACCCATGTGCGAGGTGGTGGTGGTTTGCCTTGGGTTCATCAGCATGGCCATGGTGTGGCAGCCAATGCCCGCCAGCGCCCGGCTTCCGTCAATCACCTTGGTCGAGCGGTTGTGCGGGCAGCCCGAGCAAAAGCTTGGCAGGCGCATGGGCACGCCCGGTGTCGGGCCACGTTGCGCCGGCAGGTCGATAGCGTTCAGGCCGCAGTGGGCGTCTGCTGCGCGCAGCACGTCGCTCAAGACCTTGGCCACGATCAGCGGCGAAAGCTCGGCCGCATTGGGGAATGCTGCAGCACCACGCTCAGGGTCAAACACCGTGGCGCTGGCGTACTTGCCGATGATGCGCGGCGTGGACGCGCCGCCGTACAGGATGGCGCGCACCTGGTCTTCCAGAATCGGGCGTTTTTCTTCCACCACGATGAGTGTGTCGAGCCCGCGCGCAAACTCCTGCACGATCACCGGATCAAGCGGCCAGGTCATGCCGATCTTGAGCAGGCGTATGCCCAGTGCCTGGGCGCGCTCTTCGGTCAGCCCCAGGTTGGCCATGGCCTGCAGCAGGTCTTGCCAGGCTTTGCCCGCCGACACTACGCCGATGCGCGCGCCGGGCGGGTTGAGCGTGATGCGGTTGAGGCCATTGGCGCGGGCGTAGGCCATCACGGCCTGGTGCTTGTGGTGGTAGAGCCGGTCTTCCTGCGGTAGCGCCATGTCAAAGCCACGGATGTGGTAGCCCACGCCAAACGGGTCTTGCGGTCGGCTGGGCACTTCGGGCAACACAATCTGGGGTGAGTCGGCAGCCACATGGACCGAGCCACCGCCTTCGACCACGTCGGTCACCACCTTCATGCCCACCCAGCAGCCCGAGTAGCGGCTCATGGCGATGCCGTGCAGGCCGTAGTCGAGCAACTCCTGGGTGTTGGACGGGTAGAGCACCGGAATGCCCACGGCCATGAAGATCGGGTCGGAGAAGTTGGTGACGGTGGAACTCTTGGCGCCGTGGTCGTCGCCGGCCACGCACAGCACGCCGCCCTTGGGCGAGGTGCCTGCCATATTGCCGTGGCGCAGCACGTCGCCCGAGCGGTCCACGCCCGGGCCCTTGCCGTACCAGATGCCAAACACGCCATCGACCTTGCCACCGGGGAAGGTTCCGATGTACTGTGCACCCCAGATGGCGGTGGCGGCCAGGTCTTCGTTCAGGCCGGAACGAAACACCACGTTGGCCGCCTTGAGCGCCTTGTCAGCGGCCCACAGCTCCATGTCGTAGCGGCCCATGGGCGAGCCCCGGTAACCCGAGATGTAGCCACCGGTGTTCCACCCGGCGGCGGCGTCGCGCAGGCGCTGCTGCAGCGGCAGGCGCACCAGCGCCTGCATGCCGGTCATGTAGAACCAGCCGTCGGTGGCGGTGTATTTGTCTTGCAGGGTGGTTCCGGCGCGTGCGAGCTCGGTGGTCATGGCTGTCTTCCTCTACTTTTGAACGGCAGTCGTTATTCTGACCGCAAGCCGGGAGTTTGGCTCAGCACTCGACAATGTTGACCGCCAGCCCGCCGCGCGCGGTTTCCTTGTACTTGGTTTTCATGTCGGCACCGGTCTCGCGCATGGTCTTGATCACCTTGTCGAGCGACACCTGGTGCGTGCCGTCGCCGCGCAGCGCCATGCGGGCGGCGTTGATGGCGTTGACCGCAGCAATCGCGTTGCGCTCGATGCACGGTATTTGCACCAGGCCGCCGACCGGGTCGCACGTCAATCCTAGGTGGTGCTCCATGCCGATTTCGGCAGCGTTTTCCACCTGCGCCGGTGTCCCGCCGGTGACTGCGCACAAGGCACCGGCGGCCATGGAACAGGCCACGCCGACCTCGCCCTGGCAGCCGACCTCGGCACCGCTGATGGAGGCGTTCTCCTTGTACAGGATGCCAATCGCCGCAGCGGTGAGCAAAAAGTCCATCACGCCGTTGTCGTTGGCACCGGGAACAAAGCGGCTGTAGTAGTGCAGCACCGCCGGCACAATGCCTGCCGCGCCGTTGGTGGGCGCGGTCACCACGCGGCCCCCGGCGGCGTTTTCTTCGTTGACCGCCAGCGCGTACAGGTTGACCCAGTCCATCACCTGCAGCGGGTCTTTGAGCGCGGCCTCGGGGTGCGCAATCAGCGCCTGGTACAGCGGCAGCGCACGGCGCTTGACCTTGAACGGCCCGGGCAGCACACCGGCGCTGGCGCAGCCAGTGCGCACACAGTCCTGCATCACCTGCCAGATGCGCAGTAGTTGCGTGTCGATCTCGGTATTGCTGCGCCAGTGTTCTTCGTTGCGCCGCATCACTTGCGCAATCGAGAGCCCCTCGCGTGCGGCGATTTGCAGCAACTCGTTGGCGCTGTGAAACGCCAGTGGCAGCACGGTGGCATCGGGCGCAATTTGCTTGTGGCGGCTACCGTCGGCGGCCACCTCGTCGCTGACGATAAAGCCCCCGCCCACCGAGTAGAAGGTGCGGTTGGCAAGCTCGGTGCCGTGCGCATCGAACGCGGCAACGCGCATGCCATTGGTGTGAAACGGCAGCCGCTCGGCGCGCATGAATAGCAGATCGTCGGCCTCGATAAAATCGATTTCCTGCAGCCCCAGCAGAGCGATGCGCTGCGCGGCGCGGATGTGCGCCAGCAGGGCGGGAATGGCCGGTACATCAACGCTGTCGGGTTGGTGGCCGCACAGGCCCAGCAGCACGGCAGTATCGCTGCCATGGCCCTTGCCGGTAGCGCCCAGCGAGCCGTAGAGCCAGCAGCGCACGCGTACCACCCGTCCCAGGAGCGCGTGCTGCTGCAGCCGCAGCGCAAACTGCCGCGCCGCCCGCATCGGCCCCACCGTATGCGAACTGCTCGGCCCGATGCCGATCTTGAACAGGTCAAATACCGAAACAGCCATACCAACCTGCAGATGTTACGTGGCCGCAGGCCGTGGCGATCCATGCAGGAATACCATCAGACATGGACTGCCGCGTCGCTTCGCTCCTCGCAGTGACGAAACCGTGGTTCATGGTTCGTTTGCTGTTTCGGCCACCCGAAACAGCAAGCGCGCAATGACGAGCAGAATTGTCATGATCCTAGGATGATTTATGGAAGCTTCAAAAGCAGCCGGGCCCACGCAAGCACGCTGCCCAACAGGGTTTGCAGCTCTTCACGCTGCAAGGACGAAGTGATCTCGTCGTCGTACCGAAACTCGACCGCGAAGGGATTAAGGCAACGCAATTCGTCCACTGACACGGGTAAGTCCATGTTGTGGTCCATCAAGGTTTGTCCCAAGGCAGCCAGGTCGTGTGTGCGTTGCACTTCTACGCCCTGCAGTGTGCACACGGCTTTGAGTGCCTTTTCGACCGCCTGTTGGGCGTGGAAACCCAGCGCTGCCATGGGGGCCTTGGGCAAGGGGCGCAGTAAATCGAATGTGTCGGCGTCCCTGTTTGCCAGGCGCAGCAGTCGGTGTGCTTCCTCAAGAGCGGGCGTCATGAAGCAGTCGTCCTTCCTTGGCCACCCGATGAGGCAAGGTGCCCGGCACCTGACTGCGCCGCGCATACTCCTCGCCCGACATCACCAACACATCGACACCGACCCCGATGGAACCAATGGCACGGTGCAGCTTGAGGTATTCGGCAGCCTTGTCTGGGACATCCTGCTCAATCACAAGCAAGTCCAGATCCGAGCGCGCATCCGCATCGCCGCGCGCGTAGGAGCCAAACAGCATCACACTCGCCGGGCTGCTTGCGGCACTTGCGGCGCGGCGTGCGGCGTCAAGAATGGCGAGGGGCGCAAGCATGGAGTTCTTGAATTTGTAAACAACGTTGTGATGCAATCATTCTATGCGCGAACGCTGCCTTCAACCTAAGCCGGCAGATGGACGCGCTCCACCGTCATCGCGAGGCCGCACCCCGCCGTCATCGCGAGGCCGCACCCCACCGTCATCGCGAGGCCGAAGGCCGTGGCGATCCATGCAGGAATGCCTTCAGACATGGACTGCCGCGTCGCTTCGCTCCTCGCAGTGACGAAACCGTGATGGACTGCCGCGTCGCTTCGCTCCTCGCAGTGACGAAACCGTGGTTCATGGTTCGTTTGCTGTTTCGGCCGAAGAAACAGCGGGCGCGCTAGCCCGCCACCGGAACGCAGGAGCAGAACAGGTTGCGGTCGCCGTAGACGTTGTCCACGCGGCCCACTGGCGGCCAGTACTTCACCTGCTTGAGCGTGGCCAGCGGGAAGGCGCCGACTTCACGCGCGTAGGGCCGGTTCCACTCCGGCGCGAGCAGGCTCGCGGCGGTGTGCGGGGCGTGCTTGAGCGGGTTGTTGTCCTGCGGCCAGACGCCTTGCTCAACCTGCGCCACTTCGCCGCGGATGGCGATCATGGCGTTGATGAAGCGGTCCAACTCGGCCAGGGTTTCGCTCTCGGTGGGCTCCACCATCAGCGTGTTGGGCACGGGGAAGGACAGCGTGGGCGCGTGAAAGCCATAGTCCATCAGGCGCTTGGCCACGTCCTCGGCCAACACGCCGCTGGACTCCTTGAGGCCACGCAGATCCAGAATGCACTCGTGCGCCACGTTGCCGTTGGCGCTGGCGTAGAGCGTGGGGTAGTAGTCCTTGAGCCGCGCGCTGATGTAGTTGGCTGCCAGAATGGCAGCCTCGGTGGCGTGCGTCAAACCGTCGGGCCCCATCATGCGGCAGTACATCCAGCTAATCGGCAGCACGGCAGCGTTGCCCAACGGCGCGGCAGAAATGGCCCCCACGCTTGCCACTGCGTGTGCTGCGCTGTCCCCCGAGGGGGCGCTCGCATGCCCCGGCAGGAACGGCACCAGGTCAGCCACAACGCACACGGGCCCAACGCCCGGGCCGCCGCCGCCGTGCGGGATGCAGAAGGTCTTGTGCAGGTTGAGGTGGCTTACGTCGCCGCCAAATTCGCCGGGGGCGGCCACGCCCACCAGTGCGTTCATGTTGGCCCCGTCCACATAGACGCGCCCGCCGTGGCGGTGTACCAGGGCGCAGAGTTCCTTGACCGTGGTTTCAAATACGCCGTGCGTGCTGGGGTAGGTGATCATCACTGCGGCGAGGTTGGCCGCGTGCTGTTCGCACTTGGCTTGCAGGTCGGCCATGTCCACGTTGCCCGACGCGTCGCACGCGGTAACCACCACCTGCATGCCCACCATCATGGCGCTGGCCGGATTGGTGCCGTGCGCGCTGCTGGGGATCAGGCAGATGTTGCGGTACGACTCGCCGCGCGAGGCGTGCCAGCCGCGAATGGCCAGCAGGCCCGCGTATTCGCCCTGGCTACCCGCATTGGGCTGCAGACTGATGCCAGCGTACCCAGTGGCCTGGCACAGCCAGTCGCACAACTGGTCGTTGAGCAAGGTGTAGCCCGCGCGCTGGTCGGCAGGGCAAAACGGGTGGATGTCGGCAAACTCTGGCCAGGTGATGGGAATCATCTCGCTGGTGGCATTGAGTTTCATGGTGCAACTGCCCAGCGGAATCATGCTGCGGTCCAGCGCCAGGTCTTTGTCCGAGAGCATGCGGATGTAGCGCAGCATGCCGGTCTCGGAGTGGTAGGTGTTGAACACCGAGTGCGTGAGGAAGGCCGAGCTGCGGCGCAGCGCGGCGGGCACGCTGCTCTGTACCGCTTCGGCCAGGGCGTTGAAGTCGGGCGCAATGGGCTTCTTCGTGGGGCACACGCTGGCTTGCGCGAAGATCGACCAGAGCAGTGCCACATCGCTGCGGCTGGTGGTCTCGTCCAGGCTCAGGCTCACCTCTTTGGCGCTGGCGCGGCGCAGGTTGATGCCCTGGCCCAGAGCGATGGCCATCAGCGCGTCGGCCTTGGGGGTCTGGATCGAGAGCGTGTCAAAGAAGGTCGCGTTGCCCAGCGTGTAGCCCAGGTCTTGCAGGCTGCGCGCCAGCACGCAGGTGTAGCGGTGCACGCGCTGCGCGATGCGTGAGAGGCCTTGCGGGCCGTGGTAGATGGCGTACATGCTCGCCACCACAGCGGGCAGAACCTGCGCCGTGCAGATGTTGGAGGTGGCCTTTTCGCGCCGGATGTGCTGCTCGCGCGTTTGCAGCGCCAGTCGGTAGGCCGGATTGCCGTGGGCGTCCACGCTCACGCCCACCAGTCGCCCGGGCATGGAGCGTTTGAAGTCATCGCGGCACGCCATATAGGCTGCGTGCGGACCGCCGTTGCACAGCGGCATGCCAAAGCGCTGGGTGGTGCCCACCACGATGTCGGCACCAAGTTCGCCCGGGGGCACCAGCACGGTAAGCGCCAGCAAATCGGCCGCCATGATGACAGCGCCGCCCTTGGCCTTGTAGCTGGCAATCCATTGGCGGTCATCGCGCACCACGCCGCTCACACCGGGGTATTGCAGCAGCACGGCAAAGCTCTCGCCCTCAAGCGCCTGGGCACCAGTACAGGTGCGCACCTCGATGCCCAGCGGTTGGGCGCGGGTGCGGATCACTTCAAGCGTTTGCGGCAGCACCTGGTCGTCCACATAGAACACGTTGCTGGTCACCTTGACCGAGCGCCGCGCCAGCGTCATGGCCTCGGCGGCGGCGGTGGCTTCGTCGAGCATGGATGCGTTGGCAATCGGCATGGCGGTGAGGTCGCAGACCATGGTCTGGAAGTTGACCAGCGCCTCCATGCGGCCTTGCGAAATTTCGGCTTGGTAGGGCGTGTAGGCGGTGTACCAGGCCGGGTTCTCCAGAATGTTGCGCAGGATCACGCCGGGCGTGTGGGTGCCGTAATAGCCCTGCCCGATCACGCTCTTGAGGATTTTGTTCTTGCCAGCGAGTGCCTTCAATTCGGCCAGTGCCGCAGCTTCGGTGATAGCTGCCGGAATGTGCATCGGGTTCTTGCGCGCGATCGAGCGCGGCACGATGCCAGCGATCAGTTCGGCGCGCGAGGCGGCACCGACGGCCTGCAGCATGCGCTGTTCGTCCGATGAGCTGATGCCGATGTGGCGCGCGATGAACTCGCTGGTGTTTTCCAGCGCACAAAGGGTGGGGGACGAGGACATGGAAATTTCCTTGGGTTGGAGACGGTTCAGGGCGGCGCGGCGCTTGCGCGCACGCGCCCTTTGCGGCAAATCGGCTTGATCAGGCGTTGGCGGAAAACGCGCTGTAGCTGGTGTCGTCCATCAGGGCATCAAGTTCAGCCGGGTTGCTGAGCTTGACCTTGAAGAACCAGCCTGCGCCCAGCGGGTCGGAGTTGGCCAGGGCGGGGTCTGCGCGCAGGGCTTCGTTGACTTCGGTGATCGTGCCCGACACCGGCATGTACACATCGGCGGCGGCCTTGACCGACTCCACCACGCCCGCTGCGTCCTTGGCGGCCAGGGTCTTGCCAACTTCGGGCAGATCGACAAACACCACGTCGCCCAGTGCGTCCTGGGCGTGGTGGGTAATGCCCACGGTGGCGACGCCGGCGTCCACTTTGAGCCATTCGTGGTCGGGGGTGTATTTGATGGTCATGGGGTTCTCCAAAAAAATAGTGCGAAAAGAAAGGGGTGAGGAAAAATGGATCAGCCGCGGTAATAGCGGTTGGGAACAAACGGCATGGCGCTCACCACCATGGGCACGGGCTTGCCGCGCACGATGGCGTTGATCTGCGTGCCCAGCGCGGCGTGCTCGGCGCTGACGTAGCCCATGGCGACGCATTGGTTGATGGTGGGGCCAAGCAGGCCGCTGGTGACTTCGCCGATGGGTTGACCCGCTGCGTCCTGCAGTGGCGTGTGCTCGCGCACCGGAATGCGCTCCAGCGCCACCAGGCCCACGCGCTTGCGCGTGCCCGGTGCGGCGCCGGCGGCGACGGCGGCCAGAATCTTGTCGGCCCCTGGAAAGCCGCCCGCGCGTGCGCCACCGGTGCGGCGAACTTTTTGCATGGCCCACAGCAAGTTGGCTTCGACCGGGTTGGTGTGGGTGTCGATGTCGTTGCCGTACAGGCACAGGCCAGATTCCAGGCGCAGCGAGTTGCGCGCGCCCAAGCCGATGGGTTTGACCTCGGGCTGCGCCAGCAGGGCGCGCGCCAGCGCCTCGGCGCGCGCGGCATGGACCGAGATCTCGAACCCGTCTTCGCCGGTGTAGCCGCTGCGCGTGAGGAATACGTCGATCTGCTCGCTACCCGTGTTGACGCAGAAGTTGCCGCCGCTCATGAACACCAGCTTTTCCACGCCGGGTGCCAGGCGCGACAGGGCCGTTACCGCCTGCGGACCCTGCAGCGCCAGCAGCGCCATTTCGGGCATGGGAATGACCTGGCAGCGCTGGCCGATCTTGGCCTGGATGTGGGCAATGTCGCCGACCTTGCAGGCACCGTTGACCACCACAAAAATCTCTTCATTGCCTTTGTTGAAGAACATCAGGTCGTCAATGATAGTGCCTTCTTCGGTCAACAACAGACCGTAGCGCTGCTTGCCCACGGGCAGGTCGATCACGTCCACCGGGATCAGGGATTCGAGGGCGGCGGCGGCGTCCGGGCCCACCAGTCGCAACTGGCCCATGTGCGATACGTCAAACAGACCGGCCGCGTTGCGTGTGTGGTGGTGTTCGGCCATCAGGCCGCTGGGGTACTGCACCGGCATGGAGTAGCCGGCAAACGGCACCATGCGTGCGCCCAGCTCAATGTGCAGGGCGTTCAAGGCAGTGGTCAACAGGGTTTGGTCAGAGGCGGACAAGGCGTTCTCCAGGTGGGGCATTTCATATCCATGGCCGCACCGTGTGGTGCCTGCCCTGGGCTGCCCCCGCTGTCCGCTTTACCTGAGAGATTCGCCATGCCGACTGCTGCGCCGGGTCCGGGTTGCTCCTTCGGTGGGTTGCATCGCATGCAACCTCTCTCCAGTGGGGAGTCGCTGGTGGCTTGCGCCTTGCCAACGGGTGTCAGTCCTTTTGCCTGAGCGTTCGCAACCGCTGCAATCAGCCGTCTTGCGCCTTCGGCGGCCCGCCTCGCGGCGGGCTCTCTCCTGACTGGGTGGATTCTAAACCAGTAGCCAAGGACGGTTGACAGCGTGTGGGTCCAATGCAGTGGTCAGCGACGCTTGCCGTAGCGGATATGGGAGCCGCTTACACTTGGGCCCGGCCCATCGCGGTGGCGCAGCAGCGCTGCAGCGCTGCAGACGGTGGCTTTGCTGCCATGTTCTGAGAGCGAGCCACGCACATGAAGATCGAAGTACCTGAGCAAAAAAAACTGATCCACACCACGGTCATCCAGATTCGTTGGGGCGACATGGACGCCATGGGGCACGTCAACAACACGCTGTACTTTCGCTACATGGAGGCGGCGCGCATCCAGATGCTCGATGAGATCGGCTACGGCGTGAACCCGGATGGAGAGGGCTTTGTGATCGCCAATGCCTTCTGCAATTTCATCCGGCAACTGGAGTATCCGGGCGACGTGATCGTGAAAAGTTATGTGGGTGCGGTTGGGCGCTCGTCGTTCGATACCTACCATGAATTGCTGCGCACCGATACGGGAGAGATGGTTCACGCCAACGGAGGTGCTACCGTGGTGTGGCTGGACTTTCGGGCACAAAAAACCGCGCCCATGCCTGAGAGCCTGCGCCAGTGGCTTACCAGCCCTTAGCGGTAGAACAGGGTCGGCAGCCACATCGTCAGTGGCGGCCACAGTGAGGCAATCAACAGGTCGAACAGCGCTACGATCACCAGCGGCATGACCGAGCGTGAAATCTGGCCCAAGCTCACACCGGCAATGCCGCAACTCACAAACAGGCAAATGCCCACCGGCGGCGTGAGCATGCCAATGGCCAGGTTGACCACCACCAGCACGCCAAACTGCACCGGGTCTACCTGCATCTGTGGGGTCAGCAGGGCCAGTACCGGCACCAGCAGCAGCAGGGCAGCCGTGGTTTCCATGACGCAGCCCACAATCAACAGCAGCCCCATCACCAGCAGCAGCAATCCGGTGGGGGGTAGAGAGAGCGAGTTGACAAATACGTCAAGCAAGCGCGCGCCTTGCTGCATGGCAATCAGCCAGCCAAAAATCTTGGCCATGGCGATGATGAACAGAATGCCACCAGCGGCGATTTGGGAGCGAACAATCAGCCCCGGCAGATCTTTCCAGCCAAGCTCGCGGTTGATCACCGTGCCCACCAGCAGTGCATAAAAAACGGCCAGCGCTGCCGCTTCGGTGACGGTGACAATGCCCGAGAGAATGCCGCCGAGCACCACCACCGGCGCCCCCAGCGACCAGAACGCCGCCTTGCCGGTGGCGGCCACATTGCTCCAGGCAAAGGGCGCGCGCTCGCCGTAGCCATTGCGCCACGATACCCACACCGCCACGGTCAGAAACGACAGACCCAGCAGCACGCCCACCAGCATGCCGCCCGCAAACAACTGCGAGGTCGAGATATTGGTCATGAACCCGAAAATCACCATCGGAATCGATGGCGGGATGATGATGCCGATGGAGCCGCCAGCGGCCACCACCGCTGCCGCGAAGGCGGGTGGGTAGCCCTGGCGGATCATGGCCGGAATTACCACCGCGCCAATGGCCGCCGTGTCGGCCGCAGCCGAGCCGGAAATGCCGGCAATGATCATCGACGCCACAATTGCCGCCGCAGCCAGGCCGCCCGGGGCCCAGCCCACCAGGCTGTTGCAAAAATCAATCAAGCGGCGCGAGATGCCGCCCACTTCCATGATGGATCCGGCGATCATGAACAGCGGCACCGCCAGCAGGTCGAACGAATCCACACCGGAAAACAATTGCTGCACCACGGTTTGCCCGAGTGCGGCCAGACTGACCGTTTCGGGGAACACGCCTGGGCTGACGATCAGGCCGATGGCGGGAAGACCAATGGACAGGGCAATCGGCAGGCCCAGTGCCATCAGCAGGAACATCAAGCCAAAAGCCAGGACGATGATCATGGCGCGCTGGCCCGAGCCTTGGTCATGTCGGCCAGGATGTGCAGCAGGAAGATCAGGCCCGACAGGGGCACGACCGAAATCGGCAGCGACATCGGCATCTGCACTGCGGTAGATGTCTGGCTCCAGGCGTTCACGGTGTAGATGACTCCAAACCAGGTGATCAGGCCAAAGCAGGCCAGGGTGAGCAGCTGCAACCCGCGCACGATGATCTGCTCCACCAGCAACCCAAAGCGTGCGCCAAAACCGGCGAGCCCGATGAAGTGGGCGCGCTTGTAGGCCACCGTGGCACCCAGGAAGGTGGTTGCCACCAGCAGGTAGCGCCCCACTTCTTCGGACCAGCTCAGCGACTCACCCATGTAGCGCGCCACCACCTGGGCAAACAGGATCACCGAGATGGCAACCCCCGCCACCAACAACAAGGCTTCAACCCAGGTGTTGACGCGCTCGCTGGTGGATGCCAGGTGTTTGCCCAGACTCATGGTGCTGCGGACGTTCAGGTGCTACTTGACGGTTTTGCGAATGTCGTCAACTATTCTTTTGCTGTCGCCACCAAGCGCGGCATAGACCGACTCGGTCTTGGCACGAAACGCTGCCAGATCGGGGTTTTCCACCACTTCCATGCCAGCGGCCTTCAGCCCCGCGAGTTGACTGGCTTCGTTGTCGCGCACATGGCGACGGCCAAAGGCTGAGGCGGTGGCGGCGGCGTCCATGAAGGCCTTGCGGTCAGCCGCAGGCAGCTTGTCCATAAAGGCCTTGCTGCCCACAAACACCAGCGCCGAATAGACGTGGCGCGTGATCGAGAGGTATTTCTGACCGGCTTCGTTGAGCTTGCCCGCAGCAATCACGGAGATCGGGTTTTCCTGACCGTCGAGCACGCCTTGTTGCAGTTGCGTGGTGATCGGCCAGGCCATGGGTGTAGGGTTGGCACCAATGGCGCGCCAGATCGCCAGATGGGTAGGCGACTCCATGGTGCGGATCTTCAGGCCCTTGAGGTCATCGGGGCCGTTGACCGGGCGCTTGGAATTGGTCACGTTGCGAAAGCCGTTGTCCAGGAAGTGCATGCCCACCAGGCCAGCCTTGTCAAAGCGCTTGAGCAAGTCCTGGCCGATGGGGCCATCGAGCACCTTGTCCGACGCTTCGTAGGACGAAAACAGGAACGGCATTTCCAGCGCCTTGATTTCGGGTACAAAAGCTTCCACCGGGCCGGTGGTGCACACGCTCATCTGCACCGTGCCAAGCTGCAACTGCTGCAGCACCTGGGTTTCGCTGCCCAGTGCGGCCGAGTGGTGCACGATCACGTCGTACTTGCCGGGCAGCGCCTTGTCAACTTCTTCCTTGAACTTTTGCGCTGCAATGGTGTGCACAAAGGTTGGGCCGGTAACGATGCCGATGTTGACCTTCTCGGCCGCCCAGGCCGAGCCGCCCAGCACGACACCAAAGCCGCAGGCAATGCCTGCCAGAGTGCGTAAAACAGTTTTCATGGATGCTCCTCGGGATAGGTGATGGATTCCTGACCGACGGGCGTTGGACGCCAGCGGCCAGAGCGCCTCATCATAGCGTTGACCGTGCAAGGGTGAACCCGCAGACGCGGGTTGGGTCTCTACATGCCGGCGTAGTTGGGGCCGCCGCCGCCTTCGGGCGTGACCCAGACGATGTTTTGCGTTGGGTCTTTGATGTCGCAGGTTTTGCAATGCACGCAGTTGGCGGCGTTGATCTGCAATTTGTCGCTGCCGTCGTCGCTCTTGACAAACTCGTACACACCAGCCGGGCAGTAACGCGCTTCCAGACCGGCGTAGCGCGCCAGGTTGACGTTGACCGGAACCGAAGCGTCCTTGAGCGTGAGGTGCGCGGGCTGGTTTTCTTCGTGGTTGACGTTGCTGATGAACAGGCTGCCAAGCCGGTCGAAGGTGATCTTGCCATCGGGTTTGGGGTAGACGATGGGTTTGCACTCCGACGCCGGTTTGAGGTAGGCGTGGTCGGGTTTGTTGCGGTGCAGGGTCCAGGGCATGCGTCCCCGCAGTCCGAACTGCTCGAATCCATTGGCCAGCGTCGCCACGATCAGGCCCCACTTGAACCAGAACTTGAAATTGCGCGACTTGTTCAACTCCGCGTGCAGCCAGCTTTCGTCAAAGGCTTGCGGGTACGCCGTCAGTTCGTCGTGCTGGCGTCCGGCCGTGATGGCTTGCACCGCCGCTTCTGCAGCGAGCATGCCGGTCTTCATGGCAGCGTGAATGCCCTTGATGCGGCTGACGTTGAGGAACCCCGCATCGCAGCCGACCAGGGCACCGCCCGGGAATACCGTCTTGGGCAGCGACAACAGGCCACCGGCCGTGATGGCGCGCGCGCCGTAGGCCAGGCGCTTGGCGGGCTTGAGGCCTTGCTCTTCGCCTTCGAGGTACCAGCGGATATTGGGGTGGGTTTTCCAGCGCTGGAATTCCTCAAACGGGCTCAGGTAGGGGTTGGAGTAGCCCAGACCGGTGATGAATCCCATGGCGATCTTGTTGTCTTCCAGGTGATAGAGGAATGCACCGCCATAGGTGTCGTTTTCCATCGGCCAGCCAGCCGAGTGCAGCACAAAGCCGGGCTGGTGGCGTGCCGGGTCGACTTCCCACAATTCCTTGATGCCGATGCCGTAGGTTTGCGGGTCTTTGCCAGCGTCGAGCGCGAACTTGGCAATCAACTGCTTGCCCAGGTGGCCGCGCGCGCCTTCGGCGAACAGGGTGTATTTGCCGAGCAACTCCATGCCGATCTGGAAGTTTTCGCCGGGCTCGCCGTCTTTGCCGATGCCCATGTTGCCGGTGGCCACACCCTTGACCGAGCCGTCGTCGTTGAACAGTACTTCGGCGGCGGCAAAGCCAGGGAATATCTCCACGCCCAGGCCCTCGGCCTGTTGCGCCAACCAGCGCACGACGTTGCCCAGGCTCACCACATAGTTGCCGTGGTTTTGCGAGCACTCGGGCAGCAGGAAGTTGGGTGTGCGGTAGGACTTGCGTTCGCTGAAAAAACACATCGCGTCATCGGTGACGGGTTGGTTCAGCGGTGCGCCGAGTTCTTTCCAGTTGGGCAAGAGTTCGTTGAGCGCGCGTGGGTCCATGATCGCGCCCGAGAGGATGTGCGCGCCGGGCTCAGAACCCTTTTCCAGCACTACCACCGAAACTTCCTTGCCTGCTTCGGCGGCGAGTTGCTTGATGCGGATGGCAGCGCTTAGGCCGCCGGGCCCACCGCCGATTATCACCACGTCGTACTCCATTGCTTCACGGGGTCCAAACTGGGCCAGAATTTCCTCGTTGGTCATGGTGCGTCTCGCTTGATAATGGCAATTGATTCACGGCTGATTTTATTCGCTGCGAAACGCTGGCAGACTACTGTCTCAATTTATAAGTGAGGACTCTCCAAATGGCATATTCCATCGATCTCTCCGGCCGCGTGGCATTTATCACCGGTGCCTCCAGCGGCTTGGGGGCACAGTTTGCGCGCACCTTGGCCTCGGCCGGTGCAGCTGTGGTGCTGGCCAGCCGCCGCGTTGACAAGCTCAAGGAACTGCGCGCCATGATCGACGGCGAAGGCGGCGACGCGCATGTGATCGAGCTGGACGTAACCGATCAGGATTCGATCAAGTCGGCCGTCGCGCACGCCGAAACCGAGGTCGGCTCGATCGACATCCTGGTCAACAACTCGGGCGTGAGCACCACCCAGCGGCTGCAGGACGTTTCGATGAGTGATTACGACTTTGTCTTTGACACCAACGTCAAGGGCGCTTTCTTTGTGGCCCAGGAAGTGGGCAAGCGCATGCTGGCGCGGGCCAAGGGGGCGGCACCGGGCAGCTATACCGGCGGGCGCATCGTCAATGTGGCATCGATGGCGGGGCTGCGTGTGTTGCCGCAAATTGGCGTGTACTGCATGAGCAAGGCCGCTGTCATCCAGATGACCAAGGCGATGGCCTTGGAGTGGGGCAAGTACGGGATCAACGTCAATGCGCTGTGCCCCGGCTATATCGACACCGAGATCAACCACCGCCACTGGAAGACCGAGGCCGGTCAGAAACTGGTGCAAATGCTGCCGCGCAAGCGCGTGGGCCAACCCAAGGATCTGGATGTGCTGCTGGTGACGCTGTGCTCCGACCAAAGCCACTTCATCAACGGCGCAGTGATTGCCGCTGATGATGGCTTTGGGGTCTAAGACCTGAAGCTTTAGCGCGGTGCCAGGCGGATGGCACCGTCGAGGCGGATGACCTCGCCATTGAGCATGTCGTTCTCAATGATGTGAACCGCTAGCTTGGCGTAATCTTGCGGTGTACCCAGGCGCGAGGGGAAGGGCACCGACGCGGCCAGCGAGTCCTGCACTTCCTTGGGCATGCCAAACATCATGGGCGTGCCAAAGATGCCAGGGGCAATCGTCATGTTGCGGATGCCGTTGCGCGACAGGTCACGGGCGATGGGCAGGGTCATGCCGACAATGCCGCCCTTGGACGCGCTGTACGCTGCCTGGCCAATCTGGCCGTCATAGGCCGCTACCGAGGCGGTGGAAATCATCACGCCGCGCTCGCCGGTGGACTCGGGCGCGTTCTTGCACATGGCGTCAGCGGCCAGGCGGATCATGTTGAAGCTGCCCACCAGATTGACCGTGATGCACTTGCTAAACACTGCCAGCGAGTGGGCGCCATTCTTGCCAACAGTTTTTTCCGCCGGAGCAATGCCTGCGCAGTTGACCAGTCCCATGAGTTTGCCCAGCGACACCGCTTTGGCAACCACGGCCTGACCGTCTGCTTCCTGGCTGACGTCGCACTTGACGAAGGCACCGCCAATTTCCTTGGCAATGGCTTCACCCTTTTCAGCCTGCATGTCGGCAATGACCACAGTGGCGCCCTTGGCAGCAAGCATGCGTGCCGTGCCTTCGCCCAATCCTGATGCGCCGCCCGTAACAATGAATACCTTGCCTGCAATTTCCATGGAAGACTCCTGTTGTGGATAAGTGGGGTTTACGTTTACGTCAACGTCAACGTCAATTATGGCGCACGCATCGCACTCGACCGTAGCCAGCAGTTGATCGAAGGATTGCTGCTATACTTCGCGCTCTCGAACATCCTTAGGCGCGTAGCTCAGCTGGTTAGAGCACCACCTTGACATGGTGGGGGTCGTTGGTTCGAGTCCAATCGCGCCTACCAAATATAAAGCCTCGTAAGTTGTTGATTTTAAACGATTTACGGGGCATTTTTATTTGTTTTCCTATTAAAGAATCCGCCATTATTCTGTCATTAGCACTATTCAGACTGGAAAGTGCCACATGAGTGCCTGGTTAGTTCCTTTTTGGGGACCTTCGGACGTGGATTCATATTTCAAACTGCCACCATACCGCAAAAGCCCAACTCTTATCAGTTGGACTTTTTTTTGCCTGAAAACTAAATGGTGACGCGCACTTACGCGAATTGCCTCTTGAGGTTCTTTCTATCGAATTTGAGTATTTCTGCGGGTTTTTGGCCTAATTCCCCCCGTTTTTTCTCTCTGTTCTCAGTGACCCTCTTGACTATTCAAGAGGTGGTTTTCAATAAAATCAACGACTTACGCGGGTGTGGTTTGCAAGTTGAAATTGGTGGGCGGTAGCGACTGAGAGTAAAAAATTCTGGTTCGACATTTGGATCTTGTTCAAGCAGCTTGATTTCAGATCAATTTGTTTCGCTTCAACTCGACGGTTCGATTACAGTATCTAATGGCTCGAAAAACCCACACATTCATGCTGCGCATCCTGCGTCGGGATCCCGACGCAATGGACATGTCGCGTTTGGGCGAGTACATCATCGAGTTCGCTGCTCTACTCGGCACCGAAAACAAGCCGATATTCCGTGGCATCAAGAAAGCAAGCACTGGACTGAGGGCGTACACCCCCTCAGATCGCACGCCCTACAGCCGCGCGCGTATCAAGGAAGCAAAGAGCGATTCAGCAAGCAAGCCTGCTCGGCATCTGCACACAATTGAGGAGATGTTGGGCGCAGATTCAATAGCGGAGGCTCAGATACTGGACGGAGACGACAACGTCATTTATGCAGTGTTTGGCCACAAAGATGAGGATTCAAGTGCGGAGCGACTGTATCAAGAAGGTTGGGTTGACGGTGTAGTGACAGGCCTTGTTGGCTCTGATGACACCATGCACCTGCACTTGCGCGATCACTTCGATCGGCACATCAAACTCAACATTCGCGACGAGGCGCTCGCACGGGAAATTTTGACTTATTTCCGAATCGGTTCCGTTCGCCTCTGCGTACGCGGCACATGGGTAAGAACTGAAAACGGCTGGATACCTGAGGCTTCTAAGTGCACAGTCCACAGGTTCGAAGCGCTGGAAGACACCCCTCTCAGTCAAGTGTTGAGTGCTGCCGCTCGTGTTAAGAATAACGGTTGGCGGGAGCTTAAAGACCCAATCGACGAATGGGCAAACATCCGAGGATTGCATTGAAAACGTTACCGAAAGTCGTCCTCATCGATGCAAATTTCATCGTCGCCTATGTCTCGCCGAAGACGCCAGAGGACGACCGCGCACGCATTGATAATTTCATCGAACGCGCAGAAAAATCGAAGTCAAAAATTATTTTCCCGATGCCTGCGCTGAATTCTTGGTTCGCGCCGATCTCGCTGGAGTCGATTTTCTGAACCGACTAGACAAGAAGACATTTTTGGTAATGGCCGACTTCAATCGAGCCGCTGCCTTCGAACTTTCTCAGATAGATCGCGCGGCGCTAAATGTTGGCGACAAGAAGGACGAGACGGAAGCCCCATGGCAAAAAATCAAAGTGGACCGTCAGATCATCGCGATTGGGAAGAGTCTTGGTGCAACGCTTGTGATTTCGGGCGATGTGTCTGTGAGGAACAACGCTCTTCGCGTTGGAATGCAGGGAATGACCATTCAAGAGCTCGAACTGCCTGAAGCTGCAAAACAGCATAAGCTTGCTCTCGTTCCCGTAAAAAAACCCCGGACCAGCAGGCCACTCAAGGAGTCATCTCTAAAGCCAGCTGCTACTTGATGCCGCTGGGCATGAAGCAGCTTGAGTGAGTGTGATCAACCAAATTGATGGACTAATAATCGCGTTTCGTGAGGGCTGAAATCAAGCAAAAATTTATAAGGAATGTTGCAAAGTCGAAACTTTTCTGGGAAATACCAGTGCCCGCTTTGGAGTGAAATGTAATTCGGCAGTGCAGCGTTAGCGGGTATACGATTTGAGACCGCGAATGTCTCTTTCGGCCAGGAGCCGATTCTCAGCGGTTGAACCGGATTGGCTCCAAGGGGCTGGAAGCCGTCATCCGACTTCTGAGCAAAAAAGTTCGCAGGATTGAGCGGTCTCCGAAGAAGGCCGTCTTTCGCCCAAGCCAGATTGACCTGCGTGCAAGTAGCCAGACTTAAAGTCATTGCAAACCCTCACTTTCAGTAACGGAATTGACACAAACCCTTTCTAGGATGAATAGCTTTAAACCAAAGGACGCTGTTCATGCAAAACATTACTATTTCACGCCGTACCCTCTTAAATTGGGCAGGAGCTTTGCCCGTTACCCCGCTTATTGGTAGCCTTGCTTCGGCTGGTTTGCTCACCGCCTGTGGCGGAGGTTCCACCTCCGCTGCGGTATCCAAGACCTTGACCGGCATCACCTTCGCCAACATGGCTGCACCCACTGCTACAGCCGACCGCGCTACCACATTTACCAATGCCGCTGTCTCTTTAGCCTACAGCGACGCTAGCACTGACAGCAAGACGCTTGCCTACAAAGAAATTTACAAAACTGGCACATCGATGAACCGCCCAGAAGGTGGCACCGCTATCACCGGCGGCTATTACGACATCAATGGTAATGCCATCATTGACACCAGCGGCACCACGCCAGCGCAGTTCTATTCCGACTGCCCGGACGGCACCTCTCTGCTCAAACTCAGCAACCCAATGGTCACCGGCGTGAGCGGTAATGTACTGTTCCACGTGGCCCAGTTTGAATACAAAACCGCCAATGCCAAACAAGGCGAAGCGCGTCCAGGCGGTGGGGTCTACAACGTCGGCAGTAGTAGTAACGGCATGTATGGGCTCCTGCCCTCTCAAATCGGCGTGACTACCCTGAGCCAGGACAAAACTACGGGAGCCTTGACACCCGTCTACTACCACGCAGTGGACACTTCACCGGTACACGGCCTGTGGATCACCTGCGCCAGCAGCCTCTCACCTTGGAACACCCATCTCTCCAGCGAAGAGTACCCGCAAGACGCAGCGACAGTCGGCAGCGCATTTCAGGCTTTCAGCCAAAACCTTTTTGGCGATAGCACGCTAGCCAACCCCTACCTTTACAACCATGTGCCTGAAGTGACGGTGCATCCCGACGGAACAGCAAGCATCAAAAAGCACTACTGCATGGGCCGCATTTCGCGCGAAAAAGTGCAGGTCTTGCCCGACAACAAAACTGTCATCATGGGCAACGATGCCACCAGCGGCGGCATCTTTATGTTCGTGGCCGACGTGGCAGGCAACCTGTCCTCTGGAACCTTGTATGCAGCGCAAGTCAGCGAAACAGACGCTACCAAACGAGCCGTGGGTGGCGCGTTCAACCTGAGCTTCATCAAGCTGGGGCGTGCAACTTCGTCACAAATCGAGGCGCTTGCCAAACGCTTCTTCACCAGCAACGGTCAAGCAGGTGCATGGCAAGGCATTTTTGCCAGCGCACCGCTGGCAGTTAAGCCGGTGGCAGACAGCACCTACACCACAGCCTTCAGTTTCACCAACAGCGCCGTAGGCACGGTGACGGTCTACACCAAACCCACTGCTGTCACCACAGGCATTGACAGTACGTACAGCCTTATCAATTTCGGCACGACGCAGCAGATCATCAAATTCAACACCGGCATCAGCACCGCCGGCAGCGATGTTCAACTGGCTGCAGCTTTCCTGGAAACCGAGCGCTACGCTTCGTACATGGGCGCCACCATGGAATTCACCAAGTTCGAAGGTGTGGCATATAACCAGAAAGACAAGAAGGCCTACTTTGCCATGTCGGCAATCAAGGACACCATGAAGGACAACGGCTTCTTGCCCGATGCCGCCAACAACGCGCTCAAGTTGACGGTCATAAATTCCGGTGCCACCTATGAAGTGGTGCTCGGCACCGACAGCACCATCGGCTCGGACTGGGTGCCAAAGTCCATGTCCGTGCCCACCAAGTTGTTGGGCAAAGACCTCAGCTCCGCCGACGGCAACGGCAACAGTGCCGATGTCGACACCATTGCCAACGTGGACAACCTCTGGTTCTCCGAAGCCACACGTACATTGTTCCTGGGCGAAGACTCCGGCATGCACGTCAACAACTATGTGTGGGCCTACAACGTGGACACCCAGACTTTGTCGCGCATATTCTCGGCACCAGCGGGCGCGGAGTGCACAGGTTTGCAGGCGGTGGACAACCTCAACGGCTTTAGCTACGTGATGTCGAACTTCCAGCACCCTGGCGACTGGGAGCTCATTCACAATACGCTGCTAACCGCCACCGGCAGCACTTTAAATGCCACGATCAACACCAATTGGTCTAACAAGGACAAGGCCGCCTTGGGCTACATGGTGCTTCCAGCCGTTGGAGCCTAAGAGTCGATCTAACTTTCTAACTTGACCCGCCAGTGACCCTGGCGGGTTTTTTTCGTAAATCTCGAATCAGCTTTGGACGCCTACCCATTTGCGCCAAGTGTCTATCCCGTTTTCCGCTGTAAAGAGGTCGGGGGCTAGATATGACCGGGCATAGAAGAAGAATTACCAAGCAGTCTGCGCTTTCGATCTTAAAAACCGGGCTCGATATAAGTCAACTAACGCGGCGTCACTGACTTATGGAGGTGCCGAGTAAATGGCCGGAAATGGGCCTTGAGCGGACGGTGGTGAGAAATCGGCTACTACCGGTATGGGTCTTCAACGGAAGTAGCGACACAGGCTCCAGTGCTCAATTTTTGTCAGAGGAGAACTAAAAATTTATAGCTATAATTTACGTACCGCATTGGTTCGAGTCCAATTGCGCCTACCAAGAATCCAA
>Ga0194038_1000269_pt1 | contig 22949 bp, 16 predicted proteins | sample JunL226m_MetaG_FD_148630 | JGI IMG/M metagenome (GOLD analysis project Ga0194038, IMG submission 148630) | Anoxic zone freshwater microbial communities from boreal shield lake in IISD Experimental Lakes Area, Ontario, Canada - Jun2016-L227-6m | ecosystem: Environmental > Aquatic > Freshwater >... | reverse complement strand
AAGCCCCTTAATCGGTGTGTAACTCCACCGAGTGATAAAATCACAATCCCCAATCAAGGAGACATTTGTAACACAGTAGAGTTCTTGGTTTTCGAACTCATCGTGTTACTTTACCATTGCATGTCTTAAATCAACATTTCTCATTGTAAATTTCTTCATTCAAAATTTTTTTGAATGAAGAAAAGTTATGATAAGTTACTAAATCACAGGGTTACCGCTAACAGTTCAAAACCTTTTTCAATAGGATGATACAGATGACAGCGAGAAGCATGATGATGATTATGTGGAGGGTTTTGTCTGTGTTATAAAATTTGCTACAAATGGGGCAATTTGCGACGTGGTCGGCAACTTCCAAACATGATGGCGAATTTGTGAGCCCATATTTACTTCTGATGTCTCCAGTGTCAGTGGTGTATTGTGGTGCCTCTCTTTCCATGTCATTGTAAAACGAAGGAGGAGGCATTTTTGGAAACATGCCGGATTCTAACGGGGGCACGTGCCCATTTCTAATGAATTTTTTGTACTTGTTTATTTCGTCCGTTGGTAACATTTGCGCTCCTGTGTAAGGAGAGGAGTGAAGATCGCTTAGCTCAGGCAGATCCTCAAGCATTGTGACATTTTTACCGTGATCCCTTGGTGGTGGCATTTTAACATATGCCAACATTTTTATCACATAAAATGTGTGATAAAAATAATTCCGTTCAAATGAACAAAATGCTTGAGCTGTCGATTTCTTTGTTGTTTATGACTGACTCAAATGCCTGTATGAGGTAGGGATTACGCTGTTCATTCACAATGTCGAAAAGAATTCGGCTAAAATTTGCCTCTGTTGTAATATTTTCGCACAATTTTTTGTCGGTTGTGGTGTCTCTTTCTTCCAATGTAATTTTCCTTGGCTTGAAGACTACCCTGATTCCCCTTTCGGTTAAATCTTTGTATTTTTTTGTCTTTTTGAAGGACTTGAACTGTTCACATGTACCGTTTATGGTTAATTTTATTTTGTCAACTGTGTTTGTTGGTTCAAACGTGTCGATGTCGTCAATGTCCCTGTACACGATGCGTTTGCGTGGCATGTTGAGGCTAATATCCCTGAGTATGCAATCTTTCGTTCGCGTGAAGGTGATGTGTGTTACCGTACTTTCCTCGTTTTCTCCAAAAGCATGTTGAAGACTCGATCCAGTGTAATACACATTGGGTTGCGATCTTTGTCGTGTGTGTATGTGACCTGATATAACAAGGGGAAAATCTGTGGACCACTTGTCACCTTCGATAGATTGTATCGCGCCCATTTTACAACCATAAAATTCTTGATGTGCAAAAATTGTGGTTGATGTTTTCCAATCCGTGCCAATTGTGTCAAGTGCCTCTATAAATTTTCCATTTGGAACAAATGGAACAAGGGTGAATGAATGCACACCAAATTGTGCTGTTGTGGTTTTATCGACAATTGTGACATTTTTCCATTCGCGCATTCCCCCAAGCCAATGTCCATCTTCTGTGAGGTATTGTTGGTTGTTGAACATGTCATGATTTCCAACAATGACAAAAGTTGGAGCGATTTTTCTTAGTGTGTCGATAAATTTGTAGGCCCTGTTGAGTGGTGTCGTGTGCAGTCTTTCATGGGTGTGAAGGATGTCACCCAAACATACAATGAAGGTAGGATTTTCATACTGAACAAGTGCATTTATACGCTCAATGAAGGTATCCACCTCTGTAATGTTGTTGATTTGAAAATGTGGGTCACCAATGGCAATAGCTGAGATGTTGTTTTTACTCATTGTGCTTATTGAAAGGGAAAAATATTTAAATATCATTTTTACGCAGCAAACGCAGCTTTTTTAATTTTTTTTGATTCGACAAAGGAACAAGAAAGGAAAGGGGTGCGAAGGGGAGGGAAGAAGATGGGACCGTTTGGCGAGCCAAAGAGACCGAGCAAGATTTGAAGAATTGAGGAGAGGGGACTTCGCTGTCCCTTTCTCTCCTCAATTCTTCTTCCCTTGGTCATCCCTCAGACAGGCTTACGGGCCCCGTCTACTTCCCCTCCCCTTCGCAACCCTTTCCTTTCCCTTTCCAAACAGACCCACAAAGGAAAAAGGAAAGGAGAAAGGAAAGGAGTGCAAAGAAAAGGGAGAAGAGACGGGACCGTTTGGCGAGCCAAAGAGACCGAGCAAGATCCGAAGAATTGAGGAGAGGGGACTTCACATGTCCCTTTCTCTCCTCAATTCTTCTTCCTTTGGTCATCCCTCAGACAGGCTTACGGCCCCGTCTACTTCTCCCCTCTCTCGCAACCCTTTCCTTTCTCCTTCCCTTTCTAAACTGACCCACAAAGGAAAGGAGAAAGGAAAGGGGTGCAAAGAAAAGGGAGAAGAGACGGGACCGTTTGGCGAGCCAAAGAGACCGAGCAAGATCCGAAGAATTGAGGAGAGGGGATTTTCGCTGTCCCTTTCTCTCCTCAATTCTTCTTCCTTTGGTCATCCCTCAGACAGGCTTACGGCCCCGTCTACTCCTCTCCTCTCTCGCAACCCTTTCCTTTCTCCCTTCCCAAACAGACCCACAAAGGAAAGGAGAAAGGAAAGGGGTGCAAAGAAAAGGGAGAAGAGACGGGACCGTTTGGCGAGCCAAAGAGACCGAGCAAGATCCGAAGAATTGAGGAGAGGGGACTTCCGCTGTCCCTTTCTCTCCTCAATTCTTCTTCCTTTGGTCATCCCTCAGACAGGCTTACGGCCCCGTCTACTCCCCCTCTCCCTCGCAACCCTTTCCTTTCCCCTTCCCTTTCAAACTGACTCACATCTCACATCTCACATCTCACATCTCACATCTCACATCTCACATCTCACATCTCACATCTCACATCTCACATCTCACATCTCACATCTCACATCTCACGGGAAGGAAGAAAGGAAAACAAATTACATTTGTGCCTCATTTTGTGCCTCATTTTGTGCCTGTGCGCGTTTTCGTGTGTTAAGTTCATTTCTAATCAAATGGTTTAGAATGCTCGGAGTGTGTTGGTTCATCACAAATTCCACCACATGAAATGTTACACGGTTGGTGAAGCGGTTCTGGTTGTAAAATTCGTGACATTTTCGAAGGATTGTCATTATCTCCCGTGAGGCTACAATGTCCTGTTTGTTGATGTACCTTTCCAAATACAGGGAATGAATCTTGATCGCGATCTCGTAGAGAAGTGCCTCGTAGCTGTTGAATTCTTCAGCCACACTTGGAAACAAACACCTCAATTTTTGGTTGTGTTCGGGATTGAGGCGAACCTGAAGATATCGATACTTCAAGCTTGGTTCATTTCCCCTCACCTGTGACCATTCGCTGTACTCGTTCTTGAGGACCTTGATTTGCCTGTTGTCGTTGGTGAAGACGATGACACCCTGGAGCTCAAATTCGTTGGTCTGTTGGACATGTTTGCATAGGTCATCGAGTGTCTCGAATTTAAAACTCTGGGGTTTTCGAATGAGCCCGTTTTCGTCGAGGGAAAGTCTGCCATTGATAAATGTACCCACATGCAAAACAGAAGGTTTTTCGGGGGGATTGCACACAAACTTGTTGAGTTCAATTGTGCGGATGAGATACATGTACTGCTTGTTCTTGTCGAGGGCTTCTTGGAAGCGTGTCAAAAGTTCGGGACAATTTTTGATCTCTTCCTCAGGTTCAAACAACGACAAACGGAGGTCATTGTTGTCCTCAAGTTCACAGACAAGTGCTTCCATGAACATTTCTCCAAAAGACTTTTTGCAGGCCCACATACTTTTGTGGGCGTCCAATTTGCGGTGAGTCGTCGTGAACCACTTGCCTTTGTGGAAAAACATTCGAATGAGGGTTCCCTCATACGAGGAAAAACATGTGCAATCGTTGCGAAGAAGTTCGTCAGTCAAAAATGTGAGTCCACCAAAAACGTCCTCAATCAGGCAGAGCTCAGTGTAGGGAAAAGCGCGAAGTACAACCTGATCTCCGTCAAATACAATGCCGCGGTACTGTTTGATCTCGTCGTTCTTGGGAACGTCGTCGTTGATGTAGCAAAACAATTCGATTCCAGTTTCCTCATCAACATCAGTGCGAAGGATCGCACCAGAATTCTCAGAAATAAATTCACGTGACAGCTGTTGTGCCATTTTGTACATTGCTCCAAATCTTTAGACCAAAATTCAATTTTTACAGACAGACTGATTTGTTCTGTGCATCAGAAGTTTTCATTCGGATCACCGAATGAAAAAGGGCACACCTTGTGTTGTCGTGGAGGATATTGTCGTCGAGTACTGATGAGGATGTGGAGGATGTTGTCGTCGAGCACTGATGAGGATGTGGAGGATGTCGTCGGCACCAACAAGGATGTGGAGGATGTCGTCAGGGCCATTGAGGATGCAGAGGATGTGGAGGACATTGGTGCTGGTGAAGATGTTGTCGTCACCTGTGAAACAAGAAAATCACCGCTCACGAGTGCAACCGTTTTCGAGAATGTATTCCATGCATCGCTGTTGTCCACGTGCGGCCAGATATGTGTCTACATTCCAAGGACATCCGTTTTCGTGGGCGTATGTGAGACAGTCAAGATGATCTCCCTCTGCTGCACGAGCACATGTCCACTCATTCCAAACACATCCATGTTCATGTGCGTAAACAAGACATTCCATTTGTCCATTTCCTGCTGCACGCGAGCATGTGGAACTGTCCCATGGACAACCATTTTCATGAATGTAAATCAGGCACTCCAATTGACCATTCGCTGCTGCATGTTCGCATGTTGTGGCATTCCACAGACAACCATGGTTGTGGGCATACATGAGGCATTCCAATTTTCCACTTCCTGCCGCAAGGGTGCATGTCATATTATTCCACATGCACCCATTCTCATGTGCATATTTCAAGCATTCCAACTGACCATTTTCAGCCGCACGTGCACATGTCCAACTGTCCCAATGACACCCGTTCTCATGGGCATATGTTAAACAGTTCAGATGTCCACCACTGGCTGCACGCATACATGTCCAAGAAGACCATTGGCATCCGTTTTCGTAGGCAAATTCGAGAATGTTCAGGTGTCCCCGTTCGGCCGCTCGTTCACATGTGTCTCTTTGAAGGGGAAGTCCGTTTCTTTGGGCGTATATCAGGCAGTTCAGATTTCCGTTGCAAGCCGCCAGCCTTGTCGTCTCTGAATCCCATTCACAACCATGTTCATGGGCGTATTGAAGGCAATCAAGATGACCGAATCTGGATGCCATTGCACACGTCCAACGATCCCACCCACAACCATTTTCATGTGCATAAATCAAACAATCCAAATGACCATTCTCGGCAGCGCTTGAACATGTTGATGTATTCCATGTGACACCATTTCTGTGTGCAATTTCCATCAACCAAACCTTTCCAACGGACGCGATGTTTTCCATCAAAATATTCTTCAAAATGTCACCCCAAATGTCATCACACAATGCATTCTTCAAAAATTCAGTGTCATTTCCGTTCCGAAAAAGTTTGCTTTTGAGGTGGACACACAGTGTGTTGTATGCATTCATCATTCTCCATTTGTGTGTGAAAAGAAAAACATTCACAATGTTGGTGCATTTCTTAAAATTTCCACTCATCACCTTTTCCAAATCACCCTCAATTTCGGGAGTCATTCCAATCAGTTCTTTCGTTGCCTCAAAACTTTCTTCCATCTCCTTCATCTCCTTGCATAATTCCGATTGTTCAGCGAAGTGTTGCATATTGTGTTTGTTGTCGAAAAATCTCTGTAAAAATCAATTTTACAGAGATTTTTGTCTGACTTTTCATTCGGATCACCGAATGAAAAAAGAAGAGGAGGAGCACCTTGCATTGTTGTCATCGTCACCTGTAAAAGAATGAAAGGGGGAGGCACACCTCGTGTCATCGTTGTCGTCACCTGTGAAAAAGAGGGGCACACTTGTTGTCGCAGAGAATGTTGTCGATTGGTGTGGGCATCAATGTTGTCGCAGCACGAAGGGGAACATGTTGTCGAACTAAATCTGCGGAGTGTCGCACATGTGAGAACAGCCGCATCATTCTGTGGGACATCCGTGTTCAAAACAGTAATCCCCACACATGGAGCGCCGCCCAACGCATTGCATGTGTGTGTCAACACCCCATGGGCATCCGTTTTCGTGTGCATATTTGAGACACTCTATGCTATCGAAACTGGCTGCAGCCACACATGTCCAATGGTTCCATGGACATCCATGCTCGTGTGCATATTTGAGACAGTCAAGATATCCACTTTCAGCAGCACTCGAGCACACCGATGTGTCCCATTCGCACCCATTCTCATGGGCATACATCAAACAATTGAGGTGACCATGTTCAGCAATGCATGTCATCGTGAACACGTCCCATTCACACCCATTTTCATGCAAATATGCCAGACAGTCAAGGTGTCCATTTTTGGCAGCCGTCATGCATATCCATTTGTCACATTCGCACCCATGCTCATGGGCATACACAAGGCAGTCCAAATGTCCATTTTGTGCGGCAACATTTGCCGTTCTTTCGTCCCATTCGCACCCATTCTCATGTGCATAAATTAGGCAATCCAAGTGTCCGTTTTTCGCTGCCTTCAGACAGGTTGATTTTCCCCAATGACCACCATGTTCGTGTGAGTACACCAAGCATTCAAGATGTCCATTGCACGCTGCGTGTGTGCATGTGGATTCTCCAAGGGGGCAACCATGTTCGTGTGCATACCTCAGGCAGTCAATGTGGCCACCACAAGCAGCATTGTCACATGTCGCTGCAATCCAAGCACATCCATGTTCGTGTGCGTACACCAAACAGTCAAGATGTCCACCAATTGTGGCATGTTCGCACACCGATTCATCCCACTCACATCCATGTTCATGTGCATAAGCAAGGCAGTCAATGTGACCATTGAGCGAAGAAAAACTGCACACCAATTTGTTCCATTCACATCCATGTTCATGTGCATAGACGAGACAATCCAAATGTCCGTTTTGCGCCGCAAGTGTACATGTGGAATCATTCCATTGGCACCCGTTTTCATGGGCAACTCTCAGGCAATCCAAATGCCCTCTTTTTGCGGCAGATGAACATGTTTTTTTGTCCCATTCATTTCCATTGTCGTGATGTATTTTCAACAACCACGCATGACCAGTTTCAACAATTTCTTCCATCGAAACCTCACACAAAATGTCACTCCAAATGTCATTGCACAATTCATTTCTCAAAATTTCGGTGTCAATTTCGTTCTGAAAAAGTTTGTTTTTGATGTGATCGTGTGTCAATGGATACGCACACATCATTCTCCATTTGTGTGTGAAAAGAAGAACATTCACAATGTTTTCGCATTCTTCAAAATTTCCACTCATCACTTTTTCCAAATCACCCTCAATTTCGGGAGTCATTCCAATCAGTTCTTTCGTCGCCTCAAAACTTTCTTCCATCTCCTTCATCTCCTTGCATAATTCTGATTGTTCAGCGAAGTGTTGCATCTTGTGTTTGTTGTCGAAAGGTCTCTGTAAAAATCAATTTTACAGAGATTTGTCTGACTTTTCATTCGGATCACCGAATGAAAAAAAAGGAGAGAAGGCACACCTTGTGTTGTCGTCACCTGTTAAAGAAAAATGGGAGAGGCACACCTTGTGTTGTCACCATTGTCACCAAATTGCTGGTGAGGAATTGACTTTCTTCCTTGTTTTTCTTCGGACAGTCGAGCACATGTGACACATGTGACCGTTTTTCAGGCGCCCGAATGTGGGCAAATTCGTTCCATGAGCAACCGTTTGTTCACAAAATTGAACAGCATGTCCATTCTCGACTGCAACTGAACATGTGTCATTCGTTTTCCATTACATTTTCCGTTTTCAAAACTGTCATTCTAAATCACCAAATGAGCACACCTTGTGTTGTCGCAGAGGATTGTCGTCGGCACTGATGTTGTCGCAGAGAATGTTGTCACCTGTGAAAGAAAATCACCCCCCACGGGGACAACCGTTTTCAAGGATGTATTCCATGCATCGCCGTTGTCCACGCGCGGCCAGATGTGTGTTGACGTCCCAAGGACATCCGTTTTCGTGGGAATATGTGAGACAATTGAGATGATTTCCCTTTGCTGCACGAGCACATGTTAATCCATTCCAAGCACATCCATGTTCATGTGCATAAACAAGACATTCCATTTGTCCATTTCCTGCTGCGTGTGAGCATGTAAAAATGTCCCATGGACAACCATTTTCATGAATGTAAATTAGGCACTCCAGTTGACCATTTTCTGCTGCGCGTGCACATGTTGTGGTGTTCCACAGACAACCATGGTTGTGGGCATACACAAGGCATTCCAATTTTCCACTTCCTGCTGCAAGGGTGCATGTCATATTGTTCCACACACATCCATTCTCGTGTGCATATTTCAAGCATTCCAACTGACCATTTTCAGCCGCACGTGCACATGTCCAACTGTCCCAATGACACCCGTTCTCATGGGCATATGTCAAACAATCCAGATGTCCACCACTGGCTGCACGCATACATGTCGAGGAAGACCATTGGCATCCGTTTTCATGGGCAAATTTGAGAACGTTCAGGTGTCCCAGTTCGGCCGCTCGTTCACATGTGTCTTTTTGAAGAGGAAGTCCGTTTCTTTTGGCATATTCCAAACATTTCAGGCGACCATTTCTGACCGCATGTTCACATGTCAACGAATCCCATTTGCAACCCCGTTCGTGGGCATAAATTAAACAATCCAAATGACCATTCTTGGCAGCGCTCGAACATGTCAACACATTCCATGTGATGCCCATTCCATGTGCAATTTTCATCAACCAAACCTTTCCAACAGACGCAATATTTTCCATCAAAACATCCTTCAAAATGTCACTCCAAATGTCATCGCACAACGCGTTCTCCAAAAATTCAGTGTCATTTTCGTTCTCAAAAAGTTTGTTTTTGAGGTGGACACACAGTGTGTTGTACACATTCATCATTCTCCATTTGTGTGTGAAGAGAAAAACATCCACAATGTTTTCGCATTCCTCAAAATTTTCATTCATCACTTTTTCCAAATCACTCTCAATTTCGGGAGTCATTCCAATCAGTTCTTTCGTCGCCTCAAAACTTTCTTCCATCTCCTTCATCTCCTTGCATAATTCTGATTGTTCAGCGAAGTGTTGCATGTTGTGTCATTGTCGAAAGGTTTTCTGTAAAAATCAATTTTACAGAGATTGTCTGACTTTTCATTCGGATCACCGAATGAAAAAAAAGAGAGAAGGGCACCTTGTGTCGTTGTCATCGTCACCTGTGAAAGAAAATGGGAGAGGAGGCACACCTTGTGTCATTGTCATCATCGTCACCTGTGAAAGAAAATTGGAGAGGAGGCACGGCACCTTGTGTCATTGTCATCATCGTCATCATCGTCACCTGTGAAAGAAAATGGGAGAGGAGGCACACCTTGTGTTATCATCATCGTCACCTGTGAAAAAAATGGGAGAGGAAGCACGGCACATCTTGTGTCATTGTCATCGTCACCTGTGAAAGAAAATGGGAGAGGAGGCACATCTGTGAAAGATGAGCGGTGAAATCACTGGTGTTTTTGCAGGGAAACACTCCTCTTGATTTTTTCAATTGTGATGCTCATGCACATTGGACACAGTGTGCATGCTTGGTGAAAATGAAAATGCACATTTTTCACAGTTTGTTTGGTTTTGGGAGCGTCTGTGTGTTTGAGAACAATGGGAATGTTGTCGACGATGGGAGCAGCGATGGGAGCATCGACAACAATGAAAGTGTTGTCAACGATGGGAGCTTCGACGGTGGGAGTTTCAACGGTGGGAGTTTCAACGATGGGAGTTTCAACGGTGGGAGTTTCAACGATGGGAGTTTCAACGGTGGGAGTTTCAACGGTGGGAGTTTCAACGGTGGGAGTTTCAACGGTGGGAGTTTCAACAACAGGAGTGTTGTCAATGATGGGAGTTTCAACGATGGGAGTTTCAACGATGGGAGTGTCAAAAGCGCTGTTGGGAGCATCAACTGGTTCTTGGTTTGGTTCAATGGGTTTTGGGGCCCTGATCCTGATTGGTGTGTATTTTATTGGTTCATCGTGTTTCGGTTTCTTTGCCAAACATTTTGCACCCATTGGAATTTTGACAACACGCACAACCTTTTCTTCCTTCTGTTTTTCTACCCCCACGACAACATCGCTCCACACCTTTGACATTGGGGTTGCCTTCAAAATGGCGACGTGCTCCGTGATTTTTGGAGCGACAATTGTGACCTTGGGTTCTGGTTTGGGGGCTGGTGTGTTTTTGTTCTTTGGCACAAGGTTATATGTTTTAACGCGAACAAAGTAGTTGTCGCGGGTTTCCTCTCCGTGTTTGAACGAACACACGCGGTCGGTGTTTGTGTTAGAAAAAGTTTTTGTTTTTTCGTCGAATGTTACAAACCTGCACATTTTTCCAAAATTACAGGGGCGGGGATTAAACTCGTCAATGAAATGGGCAAAACGACACCTGACACCATATTTACACTGTTCACCTGCCTCAACGGTCCTACAGACCGCATCGCTCTTGTAGACCGGCTCCACCTTGACCTCAACAGGTTTTGATGGTGTCACCAGCTTGATCTGATTCATGACAATGGGCTGATTGAGCCTGATCATTGGGTTTTTGGAGGTGGTGACGGGGATGATGGGAGTGAGGGTGGAAACAATGGGCATGGTGATGGGGACAACTGGGGTGGGCACAGAAACAATGGGAGCAAGTGTGGTGACGGGGACAACGGGAGTGGGTGTGGTGGGTGCAGAAACAATGGGAGTGGGGGTTGCGTCGCACCAGTCCTTGGTGTAGAAGGAGGCAGTGTCCAAGTCTAGGATGAGTTTGAACGAGGCCTCCTGTTCTTTGCGCCTCATCTCGTTGTCGTGTTGTTTTTCCGCGAAACGAGCGATGGCACGTTCTTCGCGCTCTTTCTTTTCGTTTCTGTACTCCTCTGGTGTCTTTTTCTCGACCTTTGCGATCTTTTTCTCGACCTTCGCGATCTTTTTCTCGGTCTTTTTCACCCCAAAAGTCCTTGTGGGTGAAACACGTTTACCTGCAACCCTGATGTTGTAGTCTTCCCTTGTTTCGGCAGGGTGCATAAACTTGCAGATTTTGTCACCACGAGAGTTCTCAACCTTTTCATTTTCGTAGCGAATGCAGCGACACGCCTCGCCGTTCATACACGCTCGGATGACAAGCTCGTCGAAGTTGTGTGCAAATCTGCACCGACTTCCGTGCGGGCACGGAACCTTCATTTCTACACTTTGGCACATTTTTGTGCGCTCGATCGACTGGGTGGCTTGGTTCGGATTTTGAGGCACCATCACCCTCTTTGTCTGTTCGCGGTACGACATGTTAAACAGGTTGAATTTCTCGACGATTTTTGTTGGGACGGTGGTCACAGAGTGCGCCTTTGCCTTGGGTTGTTTTTTGGTTGATGTCTTCTTCGAAAAAGAGAGAGAGGGAAAACCGACGGTGTTGTGATCACCTGTGTTTGTGCATTGTGCCTTTGCCCCCACCCATCCAACCAAAGACATCAACCGTTGGATTTTTCCCTTTTCCTTTTCCTCCCTTTCTTTCCTCTCCTCTTCCTCCCTTTCCTTTTTCCCATCCTTCTGTGTGCGTGCGGTGCATGTTACGGTTACGTACTTGGCAATCTGTGGCTTGGGAACTCCAAGGACGAGGTGCTCAAATTCACCTCCGTCACGTTCCCCGTCACCGACTCCATACTCGACATCGAAGAGGTCATCGTCGGCAATGGCGACTTCCTCTTCTTCGCAAGACAGTTCGCGGGTTGCCTCAAAGTCGGGATTTACGTTTTCGATTACGATTTCATCCCAACATTCAGGCACTGGCATTTCCTCCTCCTCGCACATAATTTCGAACTTCTGATGATGAGACATGTTACTCTTTCCCTCAAAAGTGGCCCTGTGAAATCAATTTTTGCAGAGATTTGACGGAGCACTAAGTCCTGTGGACAAATGCGGTCTGTGTCTGTGCACAGCAAGTCTAGACCCATGGGAGTCTAAGCTCAGTCTTGTGCCCACATGAGCATGGCCAGTCTAGACCACAGGCGTCTGAGCTCAGTCTTGTGCCCACATGAGCATGGCCAGTCTGGACCACAGGCGTCTGAGCTCAGTCTTGTGCTCACATGAGCTCAGTCTCAGTCTGGACCATGGGCGTCTGAGCTCAGTCTTGTGCTCACATGAGCATGACCAGTCTAGACCACAGGCGTCTGAGCTCAGTCTTGTGCCCACATGAGCATGGCCAGTCTGGACCACAGGCGTCCGAGCTCAGTCTTGTGCTCACATGAGCTCAGTCTGGACTACAGGCGTCTGAGCTCAGTCTTGTGCTCACATGAGCTCAGTCTGGACTACAGGCGTCTGAGCTCAGTCTCAGTCTGGACCATGGTCCAGACTGAGCTCAGTCTTGTGCTCACATGAGCATGGCAGTCTGGACCATGGCGTCTGGGCTCAGTCTTGTGCTCACATGAGCATGGCAGTCTGGACCATGGCGTCTGGGCTCAGTCTTGTGCTCACATGAGCTCAGTCTCAGTCTGGACATGGGCGTCTGAGCTCAGTCTTGTGTCTGTCAGAGCACTGCCAGTCTAGACCATGGGCGTCTGGGTTCATTCTCACATCGTTGGTCAACTTGTCACAAAACAGAAGCACCTCAGCTGAACTTGTCAGCTGACTTTACGTCGATCAGCCACATTGGGGGACTTAGTGATTTGCGTTTGTTCTGTGACAAAATTGATTTTTCGACAAAATAATCAGGAGAAAGTCATCAAAATGTGCGAAAACATGCAAGAGATATGTGAACAATTCACCGAAGAAATTTGGCATCTCACCTATGCCATGTTTGGTTTCGACGAAGACGACGAGGACTGTTTGGCTTTGCCCATGTGGAAAAAAGATTTGGTTGAGATTCTCGAGAAATTTAGTGAAACCATTGTGGGTCAGAAAAAAAAGCGCAATCGTTCTGCATACGCAATTTTTTGTGCAGACAATCGCGACAAGGTCAAGGAAAAATTTGGTCTGACAAACCCACGCGATGTCATCCGAAAGTTGGGAGAAATTTGGGCCAAAATGAAGGAAGAAAAAACCGACAAATTTAAGAAATACGAACAAATTGCACTCGATGAGAAAAAACAAAACGGACACGAATCACGGTCACGATCGCGATCACCACGCGCTAAAACAGCGCGTGAAAAGTCTCCCAAGAGAACGTCAGCCTATCTGATGTTTTCAGCAGAGACACGCAAAACATGTGCAGATGAAATCAAGGGAAAGCCATTGGGCGAGGCTTCTCAATTTATTGCACAAAAATGGGAGAAAGTTAAAAAGGACGAGAAAAGGTTTCAAATGTACAGCGAAATGGCGGCAGAACACGACAGACAGAAATGTTTGGATGGAGAACCAAGCCAAAAGGAACCCACCAGACGTAGATCTTCAGATGTGAAACCAACTGGGAAAAGCGACCCAAGGGAACCAATCAGAAAGGGGTCAAACCAAAAGGAACCACCAACCAGAAAAAGGTCAAGCGAAAAGGAGCTGCCAACCAGAAAGAGGTCAAACCAAAAGGAAAATGAACCACCAAAAATGATGATGCCCAGAAGGGGTAGAAAAATTGCAGATGCTGAGGATGAGGAAGAATTTTGTGAGGAGGAAAGTGAGGAAGGTGAATGCGAGGAGGAGGAGGAGGAGGAGGAAGAATGTGAGAAGAAGAAGACACACAGAAAAATGAACGAGGACGAAGAACTTGTGAGATTGTTGGCACCATCTGACAGACGGAAGATGGCATTTGAAAACATGATGGCGGATGCGAAAAAAAGACGCGCATAGTTTAGTCACCCACCACCCACTAACTACTGACAGGTAGGCACACAGGCACACAGGCACACAGGCACACAGGTAGGCACACAGGTAGGCACAGGTAGGCACACAGGTAGGCACAGGTAGGCACAGGTAGGCACACAGGTAGGCACACAGGTAGGCACAGGTAGGCACACAGGTAGGCACACAGCATCGCATTGCAGCGCATTTTTTAACCACATGCATGTGGTTAAAAAATCACCGACTGAATCCTTTCAAAAACGAGACAAGCTTGCGTTCGACCTCTGGAATGTCAGCACCAACAACAGAATCGACAAATTTTCCTTCAATGAAGAACTGAAATGTTGGGACACCAGAAATTCCGTCGTTGTCAGAAATTTTGTCATCCAGATTTTCTTTCACAATCATGCACCTGTTGGGAAATGTGTATTTTCGTGAAAGTTCCGCCACTTGTGGTGCGATCTGTTTGCATGGCTGACACCAGTCAGCATACACATCGATCAGGACAATTTTGTTGGTTGAGAGAATGTGCATTTTTTCGGTGAGAGATTTCAACCGATGAACCAATTTGTCGACAATTTCCTTGTTTGCGGCATTTTCCTCTCCCTTGTTTCCAAGATTTCTGTATGTGGAATAGGACATTTACATGGGTGATGCATTCTTTTAACCTGTTAAAATTGAATTTATGCACAAGGTGACAATGAACAAGCATCATGACTCGGCATCTGACACAAAATGAAATTGAACACATTTTGGATTTTATCCAACCCAACAAACACATCCCCATCGATTCGGCAAATTCCATTGTTGAAATCAACAAAAACAGGCTCAGGATTCAACTGAGGGAACAAAAAGTTTATCCAGAAATTATACCGTCACTTAAAAGGCACATAAAAAATGACTACGAATCTAGCCTCATACACGCCGGTGAAAGCGTCGGAATTTTATGTGCCCAAAGTATAGGAGAGAGACAGACACAGATGAGTGTTGTGTATGGAGAGCGTGTTGTTCTTGATGTGAAAAATTTTATGTTAAATACAACAATTGGAAATTTCATTGACAATTTCATCGACTGTGAGTGTAATGATCAGAGAATTGTCAGGAATGGAGAAAGTTCAGTGATGCAGATGAATGGTGTAAAAATTTTATCAGTGGGAAGTGATCAATCGTTAAAGTGGTGCAATGTAACAGAAATAAGTCGCCATCCCATCAATGGCAAGTTGATGTCTGTTGTGACAGAAAGCGGAAAATGTGTGACAACAACCCTGTCACACTCACATCTTTGCCTGAAGGATGGAAAAGTTGTCCCGATATTGGGAAGTGAATTGAGAATCAATCACAAAATTCCCGTTGCAAATGGTTATGTAAAACCACGAAAAACATTGGAAAACATCACAGTGGGTGGTGAAAAAATAAAATTGACAGGAGAAATGGGATTTTTTATGGGAAAATATTTGTCACTGGGAAAACACTCGAATGACACAATTTTCATAGAAACCATCCATCATGCAAGGCTGCATGACTTTGTGAAAACACAATACTCAGATAAGATTTTGAAGCTAAAAACGATCGAAAAAGGGGGATCAAGGTGTTTGGTTGTGGTTTCTCAATTGGTTTTGGATTTTCTAAAAAAGATGTGTGGTGAGGGCGAGAGAGCCATTCCGAGCTTTGTTTTTCAGTCAAATCTGAATTTTTTGCGAGAATTTTTGTTGGGGTTTTTATCAGAGACACAAGAGAACGTCTTTGTGTCAATGGATGACAATATCGAGAGTGTGGCGATGTTGTTGTCACGATTTGGAATACGTGGAAAATTTGGACATTTTGAATTTTTTTACTACAATGTTGACGACATCAAAAATCTGACGAACAAAAAATTATGTGATCCAGTGGTGGTATGGGAACGCGTGGTTGGCATTGGGTATTTTTCTCAATGCTGTCACAAATATGTTTATGATTTTTCTGTCGCAGAAAACGAAACATTTGCACTGATGTCAGGAATACTTGTACACAACACCCTCAACACTTTTCACAAGGCAGGTCAATCGGAAAAAACAGTGACGGTCGGTGTGCCCAGATTTCAGGAAATTCTGAATGCGACAAGAGACCCAAAATCCACAAATTGCAAGGTATTTTTTAAGGGAGGAAACACGTCAATACAGGATCTCAGAAAAACAGTGGGAAATGGGTTTGTGGAACTAAATCTTGGTGGTCTGAGCAATGGTATGAAAATATGTGTAAACAAAAAGTATGAACCGTGGTATGAGGTGTTTGATTGTATGTATGACACAAGATATATGTGTTACACCAACTGCATATCAATCAGCCTCAAAATGGACACGCTTTACGAATACAACCTGAGCATTGAGACCATCGCGAAAACCATCGAGAAATCTTACGAGGACATTGCGTGCGTGTTTTCTCCTCTGCAATATGGACAACTTGACGTTTTTATCGACACATCGGAAATTAATCTTCCAGACAACAGACTTCTCTTCATTGACACGGAAAATTGTTGGGAAATATATTTGGAGGAATGTGTTCAGCCAATGCTTGAAAATCTGACAATTTGTGGAATACGCGGAATAACTAACATATATTACTGCAAGGATGGAGAAGAATGGATAATAGAGACAGATGGTTCAAATTTTCGCAAACTTTTGGCACATCCATTTGTCGACATGACACGAACGACTTCAAACAACGTGTGGGAAATTTACGAGACACTTGGAATAGAAGCAGCACGGGAATTTCTAATAGAGGAACTCACAGGCATAATGGAGGGAATCAATCTGTGTCACATTAAACTTCTGGTGGAGCGAATGACATTTTCGGGAACAATTTCTTCTATATCAAGGTACACAATGAGGTATGAGGAATCAGGGCCATTGTGTCGCGCGAGTTTTGAGGAAAGTCTTGAAAACTTTTTGAAGGCAGCTTGTCGTGGAGAGGTGGAATCGACCAATGGTGTATCAGCATCGATCATTTGTGGCAAGCGTGCAAATGTGGGAACAGGCATGGTAAATCTGCGCGTGGACATTGAAAACCTGCCAAATGTGAGAGACATGCAGACCAAATCTATTGGTCAAACAATGAAGAAACAACTGATGAAACGAGAATCAGACGAAAAAGATGACACAAAAGAGGATGACCCCCTTGTGTTTCACGACAGTGACGACGACGAGTAACAGACCCAAAGCCGTCAATTTTAGCGCGACATTGAACACGTTTTTTGACAAATCATACATGACAAATGTATGATTTGCTGACGCGAATTTCCAGCATTCGTGTTAAAATTGATTTTCAGTAATATTTAAAGAAAGAACATCAGACACAAATGGGAATCTCACATTTCTTCAAATGGTTTCGCACGAATTTCCACGTGAACATTTCTGACCTCGCAAGAGGTCAGAACATGACAGACATTGGTGTATCGATTGACACACTGATGCTTGACATGAACGGAATTTATCACACTGCAGCACAAAAGGCGTTCGAGTATGGAGAACACAAACCTAAACCAAACAGGCTTAACCCCCACCCCAAACCCACAATTCCGAAAGAGGAACGTGAGCGTGTGTTGTTTGAAATTGTTTGCAACACAGTTGAGGGCATGATAGCAACAGCGCGTCCGGTCAAGCGTGTTGTGTTGTGTGTGGATGGTCCGGCTCCTCAAAGTAAGCAAAACCAACAACGCCAGCGTCGTTTTAGAGCGGCAAGTGAAAAAACACAGGAAGAATTTGACACATTCGACTCCAATTGCATCACACCAGGAACAAAATTCATGGACAGTCTTTCACGTCACATAGATTCTTACATCAGACACAAAATACAGACATCACCGGTGTGGAAAAATCTCGAGATTGTTTTTTCAGACGAGAAAGCACCAGGAGAGGGGGAACACAAACTCATGAACTATATTCGCATGTATGGAAAAACAGAGGAGAAATATTGCATTGTTGGTGCAGATGCTGATCTCATCATGCTCACACTTGCCACAAAAATGCCAAATTTTTATCTTTTGCGTCCAGATATGTACAGCAGCACAAACGATTATTTTGCCATAGACATTGGGGGAGTGTCAAAGACATTGGCAAAGGTGATGGAATGGAGTGGTAAATCGTTTGATGCCGAACGCGTGGTTGATGATTTTGTGTTGATGTGTTTTTTAGCCGGTAACGATTTTTTGCCTCATTCTCCCACAATAGAAATCATAGAGGGTGGAATTAACACACTCGTGACGGTTTATAAAAAGGTGTGCACGCAATATGGACATCTAACTCAGCGCGTCAATGGGGCAAGTTGGTTCATAAATGAACCATTTGGAATGTTTCTACGCGAACTGTCAAAGTATGAAAAAATTACACTGGAAAAAAAGTTGGATCGTGGGGGATTTTTTCCAGACCCCATCCTTGAGGCTAATTCTGTCAAAAGGGGACCACATCACAATGTGGACATGGATGCATATCGCTCAAGTTACGCAGCGGCCAGCTTTGACAAATTTGGCGCGAATGAGAAACAGGTCTGTCACGAATATTTTGAGGGATTGCAGTGGGTCCTCTATTACTACACAAGGGGTGTTTATAACTGGCGGTGGTGTTATCCATTTCATTATGCTCCTTTTGCATTTCATTTACATCAGCACATCAACACATTTAGAATGCCACCACACAAAGACACAGTGCCATATTTGCCATTTCAACAACTTCTGTTCGTTTTGCCTCCAAAAAGTGCAAAATTGTTACCAACACCATTGGACAAACTCCTGACAAGCGAATCGTCGGCATTAAAACCATTCTGTCCGGATGAACTTATCATTGACATGGCCGGAAAACGCAACAGCTGGGAGGGAGTTGTCCTGATTCCTCTTATTGATCCGAAAATTGTACAGGGGGAATATGAGCGACTTGAGGACCAGTTGAGCGACGAGGCCCTCAAAAGAAACAAGGTGGGTCAAACTTTTGTCTATGTGTATTCAGAAATACAAAGCGTCATGTTTAACCTCAATTTGCGTATTCGTTTGATCGACATTTAGTATGCCATTTTTATTTAATTGCCGCGATGGCAATTAAATTTGCATCACAATTGATAGGAATCGTATGAAAAGATGACAACCGCGTCGTCAATCAGATATTCTTTTATACCGTCAATGGAATTGCAATCTTTGTCTCCGTTCTTTTGATCGCAATATTTTTCATAATCGACAATGCTTGTCTTGAGCATATCAGGTCTGAGAAGAATTCCAATCGTTTCGCTCTTTGAATTTTTTGCTATGACGGGTTGTTTGGGATCCTTTCGTGTGTCCACAAGGGTCTCTATGAAATCCTTGCCATAAATGTAGTCATCACGCAACCATATGATGTTTGTTCGTGTGTCTTTTTCACGTTCAAGTGTTGGAACAATTCCACGGAATTGTTCTATTTTGGGGCTGACATAGAACACATTCACAGCCTGAAGACAAACATCTGACTGTTGTTTTTTGATGCAACTGTTGAGAGCTATCTGGTCGACATGAACGGTTTGATCGAGCAGAGACATCACAGTGGGAAGAATGTTGTGGTCTTCTTTTGAGGCAAATGTGATAACTGTTCTGTTGTTTGAGGCAAGTGGTAATCCAGAATATTTTTCAATCAATCTTTTCGCCCTGTCATCGGAACACGTGCGTAACAACATATATCGCTCAAATCCATAATAAATTGCAATTATAATCAGAAGGGATATGACCGTGACAATGAAAATAAGTATAATCTTGTCTCTTATGTCCATTTTATTGTAAGTTATTTAGAAAAATTTGTAATTTTGTTTCGCCTTAAAAAGTCGTTTGACAAAAAATACAATGGCGACAAGGATAAGTATCACGATCGCTATTTTTAGAGCCATTTTCAGTATAGAAATTAAAGCTCCGTTTTTAAGTAAATCCTTTACATCAATTGTGTTGGGATCTTTTCCACCCTTGATTTTTTCATCCACCACACCAGAAAGTTCCAACGCCTTTTTCAGGCTCATGTTGTACACTTTCTGATAAAATTGTTCTGCTGTCTGTGGTGCACCCTCATTGTAATTTTTGTTGATCCACAGAACATCCTCACCTGAAAGTCTCAAATTTTGTTTAGTTCCCTGATTGTTCAGGGTTAGCTCAGGTGGAAAGAAATACAACATCACGGAAAGGGGGTCAAAATTTGAACCGTTAATTTGTGTTATGTCATAGTGGTCAAGTATATTGTGCTTGGTCGTTTCATTATCCCAACCCTGTGTTTCAGCGGCCCATTTGTACACAACCTTGTCATTCCATTGAATTGGCTTACCGCGAGGGTTTTGATGTTCGTGATGTGGCGCGAAGTGTGTAAAAAGATTAAATGGTCTGTGTTTATTTAAACATTGTTTTGTGTATAATTTGATTCACATTTTTTCACAAACTATTGCCTCTGTTTATCGATAAATCACGATTTTTTACTATGGTTTCTGTATTACAGAACTACAACTTGTTGTTATAATGAAAATTGATTTCCTCAGTGACATTTGGCAAGGAAATCAGAATGCAAGCACTCATTGACCAGTCTACATTATGCGAAAAAACGAAAAAAATTATTGCTGAAATGACGAACGAAAACGAGATTGAAAATGCAACAAATGGGAATTTTGACGATGTGATGGACATCATCGGCATTTTACGTTTCACACATGCATTGAAAATGACAGAATTGTATAATCAGGCAGTCGAAAACATCAGACACAAATTGTTGGTGGAAAAATTTGACACAATTGGTTTTGAGTACAATGTCGCAAAAATGAGAAAAATTGTTCCGGTTAAAATTTGGTGCGACATTTTTAGAACAACAGAGGACATCAACAAGTTGGCATCATTTGATAAATTGTGGGCATTTCAGACAGCCCACGAAATTGGTTGTTTATGGGACAAAACGACATGCGAAAGTGCCGCCATGCATGGCGGTATAAATTGTTTGACATACGCACATAAACACGGATGTGAATGGGACGAAATGACATGCACCCGAGCAGTGGAAAATGGATATCTTCGGTGTCTGATGTACGCCCATGGAAATGGTTGTCCTCTGAGTGAAAAAATATGCACATTGGCAGCAAAACATGGACATCTATACTGTCTGATATACACACACAACAATGGTTGTCAATGGGACGAGACGACATGTGCACAGGCAGCAGAAAACGGTCATCTCTGGTGTTTGAAATATGCCCACGAACATGGTTGTTCGTGGGATGAACAGACATGCACACTGGCGGCAAAAAATGGTCATCTTGGTTGTTTACAGTATGCACACAAACATGGTTGTCTCTTGAATGAAGAAATCCGTACCATTTGCCATCCCAACTGTATCGATTACATCAACAGAAATTTTTCGTGATTGTCGTGTTAAAAATGATTTTTTACCACATGTGTGGTAAAAAATTCAAGATGCAATCATTTGTCGAACAATCAGAACTATACAGAGAAATGGAAAGTTTTGAGATGGAGGGGTTTGTGGCCACAAGGGAACTTTTCAGTATGACACCAGAAATTGAGGACAGCCTTGAAAAAATACTGAGGGGTGAGATTGAATCGATCAACAATGACATTGACATTCTTGTTTTCACACACAAATGGCGGATGATGAAAGTGCATGAGATGACACGTGAATATGTTAAAACTAACATTTTTCAGAACAAATATCATACTGATGTTTTACAAAATTCACTGTGCGATGACATTTGTGGGGACATGTTCAAAACGACAGATGACATGGAAAAAATTGCCCTAATTGGAAATGTGTGGTTGATGGAAATTGCACACAAAAATGGTTGTCCTTGGAGTGAATGGGTGTGCAAAATCGCAGCAGAAAATGGTCATTTGGACTGTTTAATGTACGCACATGAGAATGGTTGTTCTTGGAACACATGGACATGTGAACTTGCCGCAGGAGGTGGTTACATAAAATGTCTTGAGTATTCCCATGAGAACGGTTGTCCATGGAATGAATGGACATGTTCATATTCCGCTGAACATGGACATTTGGAATGTTTGATGTATGCCCATGAAAATGGTTGCGAATGGAATGATTGGACATGTACAAGGGCAGCAATGAACGGATTTCTTGATTGTTTGAAGCATGCACATGAGAACGGTTGTCCATGGAATCGGTGGACATGTGCCAGAGCTGCTGAATGTGGTCAATTTGAATGTCTTATGTATGCCCACGAAAATGGTTGTGAATGGAACGAATGGACATGTGAACAGGCGGCAATCAATGGACATTTGGACTGTTTGAGGTATGCACATGAAAATGGGTGCCAATGGGATGACATGACATGTTCACGTGCGGCATCAAATGGACACCTTGATTGTTTGGAATACGCACATGAGAATGGATGTGCGTTGAATGATTCAATTTGTTCTCATGTGGCCTCAAATGGTCACCTTGACTGTTTAAAATTTATTTTTGAAAAGGGATGTCTGATGTCAGTGATGACATGTGCATGTGCTGCAAAAAATGGACATTTTGATTGCCTTGTGTTTGCTCACACGAACGGATGTCAATTAAACAAATGGGTTTGTGTTTATGCTGCAGAAAATGGACATTTGGAATGCCTTCGGTATGCCCACAACAATGGTTGCGAATGGGACGAAATGGTATGCATGCGAGCTGCTGAAAATGGTCACCTTGCATGTCTGCGGTATGCACATGAACACGGTTGCAAATGGAATGAATGGACATGTGAACAGGCAGCGAAAAATGGACACCTTAATTGTCTGCGCTACGCCCATGAAAACGAATGCCCATGGGACGAGATAACATGCATGCGCGCATTGGAGAGTAGAAGTGTGGATTGCCTAAAATATGTTCACGAGTATGGTTGTCCATATATGGAACCATCTGACATTTGGTACTAATTTTTTTTTCAAAATGAATTTTTTACTACACATGTCAAAATTTCTGTTAATGAATTTTTTTACCGGAATATTTCGGTAAAAAAATTGAGATGGTCATCCACTCCGTTACAGTGAATCATAGGGTTGCGTCTAATTAATCAGACGTGATGTGTATAACTTCGAACCCAATGATTTTCCACACAGAAAATACATGTTGGTTGT
>Ga0194038_1000267_pt1 | contig 23037 bp, 19 predicted proteins | sample JunL226m_MetaG_FD_148630 | JGI IMG/M metagenome (GOLD analysis project Ga0194038, IMG submission 148630) | Anoxic zone freshwater microbial communities from boreal shield lake in IISD Experimental Lakes Area, Ontario, Canada - Jun2016-L227-6m | ecosystem: Environmental > Aquatic > Freshwater >... | reverse complement strand
GCCCTTCCGGTGGCTACATTCCAAAGCTTGAGTGAGTGATCCCGACTGCCTGACAGAACTTTGCGGCCGTCCGGGGAAAAAGCTACGGCTGTAACAGTGAATGTATGCCCCTTAAAGGTACTTATCTCCTCATCAGTGGTTACATCCCAAAGCTTGATGGTTTTATCCCCACTACCCGATAGAGCCATTCGGCTATCTCGGGAGAAGGCTACAGATGTAACAGAGGAAAAATGTCCATCAAAGGTTCTGATTACCTTACCGGTGGCTACGCTCCAGAGCTTTAGGGCATCCCTACTTCCCGATAAAGCCATACGACCATCCGGGGAGAAGGCTACAGATGAAACGGAGAATGAATGCCCCTTAAAAGTTTTGATCTCTTCGCAAGTGGCTAAATCCCAGAGTTTGAGTGTTTTATCTCTGCTTCCCGACAGAGCCATTCTGCCATCCGAGGAAATGGCTAAAGAGTAAATAGAGTCAAAATGTCCCTTCAAGGTTCTGATCTTCTCCCCGGCGGCCACATCCCAGAGCTTTAGGGTGTTATCCCAACTACCCGACAAAACAATATTGCCGTTTGGAGAAAAGGCTACGGATGTAACATAGGACGTGTGCCCCTTAAAGGTACTAATCTTCTCATTAGTGGCTACATTCCAAAGCTTTAGGGTTTTATCTTCGCTACCCGACAGAATCAAGTTGCCGTATGGAGAAAAGGCTACGGCGGTAACAGAGGAAGTGTGCCCATTAAAAGCAACAATCTCCTCACCGGAAACTATATCCCAGAGTTTTAGGGTTTTATCCCAACTTCCCGACAGAACCATGCTGCCACCCGGGGAAAGTGCTATAGCTGTAACACAGGAAATGTGTCCATTAAAGGTCCTGATCTCCTCACCTACAGCCACATCCCAGAGCTTTAAGGTGTTATCCCAACTACCCGACAAAATCATATTGCCATCCTGTGAAAAGGTTACAGCGGTAACACAGGAAGTATGTCCATTAAAAGTTACGATCTCATCACCTGTAACTATATCCCAGAGTTTGATTGTTTTATCGTCACTCCCCGACAAAACCATATGGCCATCCGGAGAAAAGGCTACAGCGGTAACAGAGGAAGTATGACCCTCATAGGTTTTGACATCCTCACCGGCGGCTATATTCCACAGCTTGAGGGTTTTATCCCCACTACCCGACAGAGCTAACCTACCGTCTGAGGAAAAGGCTACTGAGTAAACAGAGGAAGTGTGCCCCTTAAGGGTTTTGATTTCATCGCCGGCGGCTATATTCCACAGCTTGAGGGTTTTATCCTTACTCCCCGACAGAGCCATTCGTCCGTCCGGGGAAAAGGCTACAGATGATACAAAGGAAGAATGTCCCACAAATGTTCTGATCTCCATACCTGTTTCCACACCCCAAAGCTTGAGGGTGTTATCCCAACTTCCAGACAGAATCAGCCGGCCATCAGGGGAAAAGGCTACAGATGATACAGAGGAAGAATGTCCTAATGGTACAAATATTTCTCCTTTATCGAAATCCAGTAATGTACCCCATGATTCCACTGCCCATCGTGCCAAATCAACTGTAATTCCCAAATTATCGCATAATCGTTTCGATAATTCTGTCAGCAATAATTCCTTGGGTATGGCTTTTGATGCCCGAATCAATTCTTGAGGAATATCTTCCCTGATGGCGTTGACCAGTGCATGAATCTCTCGTTTGCACTCTGGACATAAATCCCGCAACATGGCTTTGCAGCGCCTGGCATCTTCGCAAATCGAAATACCGTATCGGCCGATTATGTGTTGTAATTGGGTCCGCGCATCATCATTCATCTGAAAGCTTTCCATTCAAAATAAGTGCCTTCTGCATGTACTGGAGTACACATTATGAATAGAACCTTGTCAAAAATCAAAGGGTAACTGTCCTGGCCAACCGGAACCCGCAATTGTTGTTCCGGCTCCCGGGCGCGTTGAAGTTCCGGGAAGCCCCGCGGAAGTACCACGGATTGTCGAGGTCCCAAGAGCCACCGCGCAACACACGGCCCATAACTTTTGATGGCGGACTCAACTTGCCCAGTCGATAACGGTTATATGCTTCTGAATCATACCAATCCTCGCACCACTCCCATACATTCCCGGACATCTGGTACAGTCCCCACGGACTGCGGCCGTCTGGATAACTTTGAACAATGCACGTTGTTTCATGCCCTTTGTTCCGATAATTACGGCATTTCGATTCATCCCAGGTATTGCCCCATGGATATTCTCGGCCATCCACACCCCGAGCCCCTTTTTCCCATTCAAGTTCCGATGGCAACCGCAGTCCGGCCCATTCCGTATATGCATTTGCGCCATACCAGCTCACCTGCACCACGGGGTGGTCGTTCTTATTGCCATAAGCTTCGTATCTACTTCCTGCTTTCCGGACAAAACATCTTGAATCCAAATCGATCCATTTCTCCAAGTCGCTTTTAGATGGCTGACCCTGACTTAAAAACTGGACATACTGGATATTTGTCACCTGATACTGGGCCAGATAATATGCTTTTACAGGAAATGGATCGCCACCGCCCTCGTCCCCGGCCATAAACTCTCCTTCAGGGATCAACACCAGTTGAGTGCCGTCTTTTTCGTTTGTAATAATTTGTTTTGGTGTAACAAGCTTGGTTGAAAAATCATTTTTTTGAATATGAACTCCCAGGACTATGTCCCATGATTCCACTGCCCATCGCGCCAAATCAACTGTAATTCCCAAATTATCGCATAACCGTTTCGATAATTCAGTTAGCAACAATTCCCTGGGTATGGCTTTTGATGCCCGAATCAATTCTTGAGCAATATCTTCCCTGATTGCGCTGATTAAGGCATTAATCTCAGGTTTGCACTCCGGGCATAAATCCCGCAACATGGCTTCGCAGCGCCTGGCATCTTCACAAATCGAAATACTGTATCGCCTGATAATGTATTGTAATTGGATTCGCGCATCATCATTCATCTGAAAGCTTTCCATTCAAAATAATTGACTGTTAAAAATATCTTTTTTTGCGCATTTCCTCATTAACGGGAAGGAAAAACAAGCCCTACAGTGATATCATCCCCACTGCCGCCTTCAGACGTTTCGTTCAGCCATTCTTCAAGATGCTTTTGCACATAGTCCTTTCCATCGGATCGAAGTATTTCCCAGATATCCCGTGCCACTTTCAAAAAGCCGGAATCATCTTGAAACGAATTGGCATATCCATCGGTTGATAGCAGAATCATATCGGGTAAATTAACAAGATCAGTCTGAACCCAAAAACGAAAGTCCGCCCATGCATGCGTTGCACATAGTGAAGTGGTTTCATTGGCAAACAGGCGGGTATCTACCGGCAGGGGTCTTTCCACTTCGCCTTTGGCGGATACCGTCAGAATGTCGCCATCCCCCAACTGAATATACAAAATAAACCAAGGTGTTACGCATACTGAAATTACTGTTGCGCCGTAGGCATAAAAATGGGAGTGGTCCTTTAAAATTTGATATTCGCTTTCTGAAAATGGATAGATTTTGTAATGGGATTCAACTGAATGCTGCCACCGCATGGTTATTTCACGAGAAAGTCTGTCTTTTGCTGTTTGTCTGATGTCTGACAGGCTTTGGCAGGGGTCTTGATCGCAAATAAAATCTCGCAATGAACCAACGGCAGCCTTAACGGCAAAATCTGCACCTCGGTCACTTCGAAAACACCTGGGGCTGCCATGCCCATCTGAAACAGCAATCATGACCGTATCACTTGCACCCTGTCCAGGATAATAGTTGATATCATCCTGGTTTGTCATGCCCGAACGACAATGCGATGCACCCCGAACACTTTTACCGATCACTTCCCAAAACAAACTTAAACTTACCATACATCACCGGCTGATGTTGGGTCTGGTACCGGTAAAGGAGGCAACGGAACATTTACAACGCTTTGACTATTGGTTTCCGGCTGGCTTGGTGGAGATGAAACGGATTTGATGACCGCTGTGGATACCCATCGTATATAATTGATCAATTGTTCTGGATTGTTGGCTTTAAGAGGCTGCATCTCAGAATGGCCGATAAACTGCTGCAGGGTGTCACAGTCCGCATCTTTTCCGATTGCAATCGCAATTCTCACGGACTTTTTGCCCCAAGGCAACGCCATTAGTGCATTCAGTCCCTCATTGAATTCATCCGTTGGTTGACCATCAGAAATCAAAACCAGTACCGGAGGTAATGCCCGGTCTGTCATGGGTGGTATTTGTAATTGCTCTGCCAGCAAGGACATCGCCTTCCCCATATCTGTCATACCCCCCGCTGACAAATCCAACCACTTAAAATCTGCAACAGGTGTGGGTTGTGAAATATGCCACTGAGCGCCATCTGAAAATTTGATGGACCTGATCAGGAGGCTGGCATACGGATTTTCTTCCGCCACTTTTTGCATGTAGGGAATGGTTTCCCGAATGGCGGTATTCAACTGTTGAATCTTGTCTCCGGACATGGACCCCGAACAGTCTGCTACCCAGAAAAAATGTAATGGACGGCTGGCCAGTTCACCGCCTGGTCTTTTTTTAATCATGAACTCTCCTTTTATTCCGCTCGAATTTGACCCTCTGTAATTCCAAACTTGATTCGTATTCCGTTTGTTATGGCGATGCTGTTGCCGGGGTTAATATCCCTCAATGAACCATTCAGATCAATAGCAGTCCACTTATCATTTGACAGATTTTTGATTCCCCATTTGTTCGGGTTTGATGGATGCTGGGTGACCTCCGCAACAGGTTCTGAAAAATCATACAGTTTCTGCGGATTAATGTGATGTGGGAAAAGCCGTGTGTCATGGTTGAGCATTACGATATAATTGCCCATTCGAATTCGAGGCGGCAATCTGAGATACTTTTTACACGACCAGCAAGGATTCAGTGATCCGGTTTGTTTCAACTGTTCCATGTCATAGAAGTTTTCAGCACCGCAATGACCGCAGAACAGAACCGAATCCCGAAGCTGCAAAAGCGCCATCCGCCATTCACTCTCCCGAACCCGGCCATTTTGTGGATCACGAATGCCATCGGTAAACGCCTTGACAAACAATTTCCGTAAGAACTCCGGATAAATGGGCCAGTAAACCAGCGCGTTGTCATGATATCCGGGTACCGGACAGTTGGAATCATTTTGGGGGTCGAAGACAAAAATGGGATTGGTACCATAAAGTTTGTTCATTGCGGGCTGATCAAAGCATCTGATTGAGGCTTCCTGTTTGCCCTCCAGGGGATGATGAATCATAAGAAGATAAAACAACAGGACGGAAAGAGAAAACAAATCCGTTTGGGTACATGGCCGGATTTCTCCCCGCACCACTTCCGGCGCCATAAAACGCGGGGTACCCAGCACACCGCAGATATCCTGCCCATTTATGGTCACATTATCGTTGTCACAGATCAGTACCTCTCCGGTTTCTGGATCAAAGAAAGCATTTCCAAAGGACATATCCCGATAACACAACCCCTTTGCATGAAGCTGGAAAAAACTGTCCGCCAGTTCAAATCCGGCAGTGATCAAGGTCCAGAACGTGGGCTCAACCCGCCGCTTCATTAAATCCACAATGCCTTTGAACCGGCTGTCCCGAAGTGGCATCACATATCCAAAACCTTGAATGTCTGGATTTGATACGATGCTGATTGGCCACAGGAATTTATCATTGGGCGCGCCACTTTGGATCAGATTCGTTAGCGCTGTTCGTTGAACAGGGGTTGCCTGCTCTGGAAAATACCATTTTACAGCAACCGGACTTTCCGATATCAATCCCCGGTAAACCTCCCCCTGGCCGCCACCTCCCAAAAATTCTTCAATCCGGCAGGCAATGCCGGTCTCAGTATAGATTTCCATCTGGGGTTTTAATAGCTGGTTCATCTGGTTTCAGCCTTTCATTTTGATAGAACAATGAGGAGAAAGTTGTTTTTGCTTCAACACATAGGGCACGATCATTATTTTTTGTGAGGCAACAAGGCAGTCGTAACGGATTATCAGGGTGATGTCAATACTATCCGGGACTGGCATGGGTGCCTATTTCCCCATGGTCAGCTCGATTTCCGCCTTTCGTGCCTGAAGCGCATCCAGCCGCTTTTTCAAATCGGCCATTTCCTTTTTGATTTTGCGTAATTCGGTCCGGTTTTTCATATCGGATAGATAGCCTGTTCCAAGTTCCTCCGTGATGTACTGCTCAAGCTGGCTTCTTAAAATCCTCAGCCAGGGATTGCCATATATCGACCCTTCCCGATATTCCAGTTTGCCGGCCTTAATGCCCTTCACAATGAAGTCCCGGTCAAAGCCATATTCTTTTTGAGCAGTTACATCACTCAGAGTTGAGCCCTTGCGGGTCCATTCACCATATTCCGCCATTTTTCATGTACTCCAAATAACAATCGGTTATTATAAATGCATTCCGCTTGTGACTTCGGCCACTACCGTTGAGATTGAACAGAATTGTCACTCAGGTCACATCAAACTGTTCAGAAATCTCTCTGTAACCAGCCTCAAATCATCATCCAGAATGCCCATTACCTTATTTCGGATAAAATCCGGCACACCACCATAAAACGCTTCTGCAATTCCGCCTGTTATACACGCCAGGGTATCACTGTCACCGCCCAGTGAAATGGCGTTTCGAATGGCATCTTCATAATCGGTTGATTCCAAAAAAGCGATAATGGCTTGGGGGACGGTCTTCTGGCTGGATGCGCTGAACCGGTAATTCGGCCGGATTTCATCCAGTGTTTGGGATAGATTATAGCCAAATGTCGTTTCAACATAGTCTTTGATGTCCAGCTTCGTTTTGCCGGTTCTGGCCAAATAGATCGCAGCAGCAGTCGCCTGACCGCCTTTGATGCCTTCGGGATGGTTGTGAGTGGTGGCTGTAAACGCTTCGGCCTTTTCCAGTACCAATTCCAGACTGTCAAAGGCAAAACCAACCGGACTGATGCGCATCGCTGCCCCGTTTCCCCAACTGTTGTAAGGTTGGCTGTCCCTGCTCTGCGCCCAGGAGTGAAACATACCACCATAACCAGCATTCGGATAACGGCGATAATATTCTTTCATTTTTTTACCATAATCCACACCGGTCAGAATCGTATCGGCCAGTGCAATGGTCAGAACACTGTCATCCGTGAAAAAACACCGGGGACTGAACAGCGGGAATTCCTTGGTTTTGATTCGATTCCATTCATACACCGAACCGATGATATCACCTGCAATTGCGCCTATCATGGTGCTGTCCCTTGATTTCTACGGTTAGTACGGAAAAATGCCAGATGAACAAGCCATTTATCGACAATCAGTGCTGATCCCATCAGACCCCGTGCTGTATAACGGCAGTCCTTTCCCATTCCGACAGATGGAAACTGCTCTTCGGTTGCATTCTTGATCCTGTCCAGGATTTTTTGAACCTTTACTATGGCCGGGCTGCTTTTACCCGGACGGGACATGGGAATATCCATGGCATAGCTATTGATGAGCTTGTCATGCAACTGATGATAGATTTCTGGATTGGACAACATTTCCACCCCTGCCACCCGCCCTTTGATCAGTACAACGATTCCACACTGTCCATCCTGACAGGGAAACTCCTTCTGATATGCATCGTTGTCCTGGCGTTTCCGTTCGTATGCATCCTTCATCGCACCGGTTTGCGAGGCAGTACCGTGACTGGAATGAAGTTCACTGATGCTTTCCCATACTTCGCCCTGATCTGACCGGTATTGTCCGGATGATTTCAAGGCGGATGACACCGATGCATTTTTACGGCTGCGCATTGAAGGAGACATGCACACATTGGAGTCCTCGAATCTCTCAGACCGATATGTCCATCGGCCATGCTCTGTGCAGGACACAGGAATGACGATACTTGCTCCAGCAGCAACCAGAATGCTGGTGTTCAATACCCGATTCTGTTTGGCCCCGACCAACTCCTCTCCATCTATGATAAGAACATTCTTTCCGGTCAGATTGATTACCTTCAGTTCCGGCACACTGCCTCCCTCGTTGACCTCACCAATGGTCAGTCCGCATGACAAAGCGGTTTTGAGAGTGATGTATTCCGGGCCTCCATATCCAGTACAAAACAAAGGAACAATCGCCAGTTCGTTGTGAATCGTCATTTCACCAAGATGAATCTTTTCTGTAAACCATTTAGTCAGGTTTGTTTCCATAAGGTTTTAACTATGCTCCTCAAAAATAAAATACAAGATATAACAGTATAAAAGCTGCAAGAAATATTTTCATAGATATGCCTGTCAATTATTGACTTTTTTTGATACTAATTGTGGATGCAGCCATAAAAGAGTTTGCTACAATGATTTCTCTCCCAAAAGTACATTTTGAATCAATTCGTCAAGCTCATCAATGATTGGACTCTAACATAATATTGGCAAGATTTTGTCGCTGATCCTCTTGACCAAGTCTTTTGAGAGTTTGGCCTGCTTAAACCGTTTTTTAATGATTCGACTTATGTTTCTGTTGAGGTGTTTGCCATAATCCGACTGTAAAAAAAGATGTAAAAAAACGGTCAGAAAATCGTATAAAGGGGAAACTTTGTTCAAGCCTGTGTCCAATGCCATTTGGATGACTGTTGGCAGATGATCTAAAATGGATGAAAGGTCAGTATCTGGTTTTGTATCATACTGGTTCAGGTATTCAGTAAATTCCGGTAGGCTTAAAGAATCTAAATCCGATAAATCTAAGCAATCAGACATACAGCATGAATAATCAACATCTGCGCAAGTCGGCGGCGAAGGCATAAACATACTGTTCGATATCCGCCCACTTCCCCCCCATCCCGCAGCCAACATCTGTTTGACCTTATGAAGCTCCGGCAGTGTCTGTGCTTTTTCAGCCTCTGCCTGAACAATTATGGCCAGGCAATGGGTATATTGACTGAGCAGTTGATAGTGAACCGCAAGCTCAGTGGCCGCATCTGAATCCGTCATGTCAGCCAACCGCAAGGCCGCAGCCATTCGAGCTATCAGACCGGGCGTTTTACAGGTTGTTGATATGGAGACTTCGCCTGCGGATACCTGCCGTGTCTGACCGTCAGATAATGTCAGCAACAGGCCGACATTCCCGGATTCGGGGCGTTCCAAAAACCAGGCAAACATATTCACCGTATCCCCGTCAAATACGCTCTGAAGCGTTTTGGGAAATGTTTCTTCTGGAGTGGCGGGCCAGATTGTTTCGATACCTTTGATCTGTGGGGAGTATATCCGCTGGGCATGACGCAGAATCTTTTCGGTCATGGATTCACCCGGAAACACAAACTCACATGCGCCTCCCGTTTTGGCTGACAGGGTTTTTAAAAGGCTTTCAGCAGGTGAACTGCCCACTCCGATTGAGAAAATGCGGCGGTTTCCTTTTGTGGCATTATTGATGGTTTCATCAATCTTCCAGACCTCGCCATCGGTAATCAGAATGACATCCTGAGAGATGGTTTTTCGACTAGAAAACCCCAGTGCGATCTGAAGCGCACCTTCCAGTTCAGTGCCGCCAAGGTCTGCCTGAAGATTTGAAGCAAATTTAAGCGCTTCTTTGATATTGTTCGGGTTTGCCACTCTCAAGCTGCTGAACAGTAAACGATGATTGCTGCCGAATGCAACGATATTGAAGTAATCCTGTGGCCGCAGTGAGTCAAGAATTCCTTTTGCCGCCATTCTGGCCTGATCTATGGAATCCCCTTCCATGGAACCAGAACAATCCACTACCAGAACTAGTCCTTTTGGAGCGGTATCGGATTCAATTTCCAGTGACGGATGAAATCCTGCCCAAAGCAAATGCTTTTCACCATCCCGATCCCACATCAGAACGGATCGTTCCATGTCAGGAGCGGCAATTGTCAGCACAAAATCCCGGTCCATCAGTGCTGTGGTGTCGGTCAGCCGGATATGGCTGGCTTCCTCAAGTTTTTCAATGTGAATATCATGGCTTGGAGATGTGATCTGTGCATCAGCAATCCGGCCATAAGCAACAATTGAAAGGTTATATCGATTCTCTGCGAAAAAGTCTGTCTCTGGAATCTGATGTTCAATCAGACCGGCTCCGACCGGATCGCCATATCGGGGGGCAATGGTTGCGGGAATTGTGATTCGCAGATCATGGCCCTGCCACATCAGAAACAGGCCGTAGGTAAAGGAAATGGTGACACAGTCCCCCGGTTTGATGTTTGCGATATTCAGGGTGTATATTCCGGGCGATGGATTTTGGAGCATGGCTGGCAGGTCGCCTTCCACCACGGCATCCTCATAGTGATCTTCCGCCTGTTTTTTGGGGAGAATTTGCCCGGTCATTGATCGGTCGCCGATAGTCAGACTCATATCGAGTAGCACAGCACTGTTTGGAAGGGGAAAGGTGTAAACCGCCTCGATGTTGGTGGTTCCGTGATTGAAGTAGCGGTGAGTTGTTGAAATCTTTGCCAGGGTTTCGTAAATATCTGCCTGAATCTGAACATCTTGAAGCACGCAGTCCGGATGGTTTAATCCGGCGGGAGTTTCCTTGTACATGATGCGCTCCTTGATATGGTGGTGGAATGGATTTCAAGGATTTGTTGTGTCAGGTTACGCAAATCCTCAGGAGAAAGACCGGCACGATTGGGATCAATGAATAGTTCGATACCTTCGGATACAATAATGCGACTGCATACTGATACATCTCCGGGTTTGGGCCTTGGATGAGGGGGGGCGGGTTTGTCTCCACGCTGCTCAGACAGGATTTCCCGAATGCCATCCAGAGATAACCCGGCATCTTTCCATCTGAGAATGGTCAGCAACTGCTCCAGATGGGTTCGGGTATATACGGCTCCCCTGCCTGACCCAATCGGTGGGATGAGCAGTTCTTTCTGGATATAAAACCGGATGGCCCTACGGGTGAGACCGGTGAGACTGCAAAGGTCATCAATGCTGAAATGATCTGAAGTTTTTTTCATGACACCTTATAATAACATAACTGATGTCATTGTCAAGGGGCCCAACGGCATGCGTAAAACGCGATTGGTAATCAAATTGAATGTATTTTTTCGAATTCAGTAATCCGGAAATGTTCATGTATCACCTCCGAATTCGTCAATGGAGTGAAACCAAAATTTAAAATATATTCGAAAATTTGTTGACGTTTCTGATGGAATATTATATTATAGGGGTTTATATCATATCATATAGATGTTGTCAATACGTCCTAAATCGCTTCTGTGGCTCATTTACATTAGGTGGACCCATCGTTCACGGCAAGTCAGACAGCAATACTGGCTGTCATGAGCGCTCTTGACTGATTTTCGCTGCAATATTTAAAGCTGCCTCTTCCCTTTTGTTATTTTCAAGGTTTCCGATATCTGGACGATGTGTTCAGTTCGCTGTATTTGCTTAACATGCGGGGAAGTGGTTTTGCACATGTAAGGGATCGGCGGGCTTTCAAAATCTCAAGATCAAAACTCTGCCGGATCATTTTCTATTGTCCTGCTTATACATTTGTTCATTTCAAAATGAATACCGGAAAAGGGTTAATAAATTCCTACCAATTTTTTTATATATGGAGCCAAATGCCTATTTGTATTGACTTTTTTTGCAAGACGAGGAATGCGAAGCGGGTTGGTCACCGTTATTGATTAAGATGATCTAAACAGTACCTTTTTATATTTTTGAATACTATATGTAGTGTGTACCATATGTAATAATGCTATATATTGTGATTTTGTAATTATATAAAAAGTATAACTGTAAATAAGGAAATATGCTGAAAAATCTTGCTGAATTTGTTGAGTTGCTTCAAAAAAAGGATAGAAACCAGCTCCAATTAACAGCTTTAGCGGTAATGCTGTTCATGCCGAAAAATTATCTGACTGAAATTGGTCTAAATGAGGATTTTTTTGACGAGTGGACAAGTTTTCTGACCCAGATTGTTGACATGCCGTGCGACGGGTACATTGAGGTTGCAAGAGAAATCAGCTTTGAGAGGTCTGAAAAGCATTTCAGGGCCGTGCATAAACTTAATACAAAAGGGAAAATGATACTACATAGTGTCGTTGCCAGTACAAAATATGCTTGTCAGAATGCCTATGATAACCTACACTGCAAACGGGCATAATCTGAACTTTCCATAAACTCCCTCCCCCAGTGGGGGAGGCTTGGGGTGAGGGTTCAAAAACGCAAGATTATGCCAGTTCACAGTATAGTTGCGAATGTTCGTAACTCTGTGTGTGCCGAGAGCGATGAGGCGTTTACAAAAAAAATGACGCTGAAATAGCTATACCCCCCAAATCCGTTATAATCAGGAAAAACTGGATCTGGCAATGAGGAAAGAGCATGACCGATCTACAGTAGTACGAGAGGGTGAAGTTCACCTGTACAACTGGTGATGTTCAGCTTTCTCTCGTTGTCAGTTCCTTGTAGTTGTGAAGTCAAGGTTTGATCCCATATTCATAATCGAACAGGGTTGCCATGGAAAATATCACATCAGAAAAACGCGCCATCTGCGGCGTCTGCCCTGCTGGGTGCTGGATCATCGCTGGGTATGACAAGGAAGGGAGGTTAGCTGCGGTGCGACCCGAGGATGGGGCTGAGTTTGGGATCACCTGCAAGCTCGGTGATCATGGGCCGGCCATCGTCTATGCCGAAAGCCGCCTCCGTCACCCGCTCCGCCGAAAAGGTCCGAAGGGGACCTATGAATTCGAACGTATCTCCTGGGATGACGCCTATGCGATCGTCGTCGAAAACCTCAACCGAACCAGGACGAAGTACGGACCAGAGGCAGCGGCCATCTATACGGGCCGGGGCGGCTTTGAGCTGGCGATGTGCGATGTCTTTCAACCGCGAGGTGTGGCGATTTCCTCGGCATCAAGCGTCCTGTTTCCTTTCGGTTCGCCCAACACGTTTGGCGTCGGCTCGCTCTGTTATGTCTCCTTCGCCATGATCGCACCACACGTCACAATGGGCGGCATGCTGATCGACATGTTCTCTGATATCGAGAACGCAGAGATGATCGTGGTCTGGGGCGCTAATCCGGCCACGGATTCGCCGCCGATCGATTTCAGGAGAATCGTCGCCGCCGTTGAGCGAGGCGCCCGACTTGTGGTTATCGATCCGCGCCGTACCCGAACAGCGAAACTGCCGGGTGCGGATTGGATACCAATCCGCCCGGGAACGGACGGTGCGCTCGCGCTGGGACTCTGCCAGGTTCTGATCGAAGAAGAACGCTTCAACGGGGCCTTCGTGCGCAATTGGGTGTACGGTTTTGAGGCGTTTGCCGATTACACTCAACGATTCCGACCTGAGGTGGTCGAGACGATCACAGGAGTTCCGGCTGAAATTGTCCGCTCTCTGGCACACCGCATCGCCGGAGCGAAGGGGGCGGCGCCGATTATGTACACCGGCCTCGAGTACAGCGACAGCGGTGTCCAGGCCATTCGCGCTACGTTCGTCCTCTGGGCGCTTGCAGGTCAGCTAGATGTGCCCGGTGGACGCTGTTTCCGGATGCGCCAGAACCGCTTTCAAATTAATCGCGAAGGGCATGTCCCCAACCCTGACGCCAGTATGGCCCTAGGGCGCGACCGTTTCCCGCTCTACAACCTGTATCGCGACGAAGCCCATCCCCAGGCGCTGCCTGACGCGGTCCTCCAGGGACGTCCCCATGCCATTGGCTCACTTATCATTCTCGGCGCCTCGATCATCACCTCATGGCCGCAACCGGAGATATGGAAACGTACTCTTGCCGGGCTCGACTTTCTCGCCTGCATCGATGTGCAGATGACAGCCGATGCTGCCTACGCCGATATTGTGTTGCCCGCCGCCACCCTATTCGAGATCGAATCGTATATGACCTACGGGCCGATCTTCCGCATCCGGGAGAGGGTGGTTCCCCCTCTCGGCGAGTCACGGAACATTTTCTTCATTATGGCCGAGCTGGCCAAGCGCCTTGGCTATGGTCATCTCTACCCACAGAACGAGGCGGCTCTTCTCCACTATGTACTCAAAGGGACGGGCTTTACCGTCAACGATGTCCGGGCAGCGGGAGGCAGCGTCCGCATCCCAACAACCATGATGCAATACCAAAAGTGGGAAAAGGGACTGCTGCGCTCCGACGGGAAGCCGGGATTCGACACACCTACGGGCAAGTTCGAGATAGCCTCCACGACCCTGGATGCGCATGGCTACGATGCCCTGCCGGTCTATACCGAACCGCAGGAAGGACCACTGGCGCAGCCGAATCTGGCCAGGCGTTTTCCTCTTGTCTTCAACTCCGGCTCACGGGTCACCACCGATTTCCGTTCTCAATTCCACGGCATACCGGAACTGACACGGAAGCGGCCTGAACCGACGGTCACTTTAAACCCATGCGATGCCGCAGCGCGGGGCATCTGCAACGGCGATCTCGTATGTATCCGCACCTTGCGTGGCCAAGTCGTGATGCGGGCCATCGTGACTGAAGATATTATGGCGGGAACGATCGATGCGAACATGGGCGGCGGCGGTCCGGTCGGCCCCAAGGCCTGGCAGGAAAACAATGTCAACACGTTGACTGACTTGGATCGCTACGATCCCATTTCCGGCTTTCCCATCTACAAGGCTCTCCCGTGCGAGATCGAAAAAGCCCCGGAAAGGACAGCGACAATCGCTATGGATTCAGGCGAATCGTTTGCAGTATTAGTCGATGCGGCAAAGACATCGCGCAACGCAGCCCTCTCGCACATCGATTCCGACCGCAATACCACGATGTCAGTCACTCCGGAAGAGAGAGCATGACACAACCGATTGAAATAATACGCTGGCCATCATCCCAAGGTCATGAACGAATGAAGCAGGAGGTGTTGGTCGGTTTGTCGGAAAGGCAAAAGCAGTTACCATGCAAATATTTTTACGACGCTCACGGTTCGCAGCTTTTTGAAAAAATCTGTTCACAGCCGGAGTATTACCTGTCTCGCACGGAACTGGCAATCCTTGAGGAAGAGGCGGCGGCAATGATAGCCTGGTTTCATCAGGGAAGCCTGATCGAACACGGTTCCGGCGCCAGCCTGAAAGTACGCCATCTCCTTGCTGCGCTGCCAGGCAGGGGGCGGGATATAACCTATGTTCCCGTTGATCTGTGCGAACCTGCCCTGCGCCGAGCGGCGCTCGCCCTGACCGGCTTGTATCCGGAACTGGCTATTCTCGGCATTATCGCCGATTATACCGAGGGCTGGAAATTCCTTGAAGAAACCGCCTCACCCCGACTTATCACCTTTCTCGGCAGCAATATCGGGAATTTCAGACCCGACATCTGCAAGGCTTTCCTCACCGGCTTGCGAATCAGAATGAATCCGATCGATCGTCTGATAGTCGGTTTCGATTTGGTCAAAGAGAAGTCTGTGCTGGAGGCGGCCTACAATGATAGCCAGGGGGTCACGGAGGCGTTCAACCGCAATATCCTGACCGTCATCAATCGCGAACTGGGCAGCGATTTCGACCCGGCAGCCTTCAATCATGATGCGTTCTACAATGAAGCAGCGCAGCAGATTGAGATGCATCTGAGCGCCAGTCGCCCCATGACGGTTAGCATCACCGGAATTCCGATGCGCGTCTCCCTTGCGACCGGTGAAACCATCTTTACCGAGAGCTGCCGGAAATTCACCCATGAATCCGTGGCTGACTTGGCGCGCCAAACAGCGTTCAAACTGGTCCGCTGGTGGTCCGATTCGCGACAGTGGTTCGCTCTCGCGGAATTCCTGCCAGCAGACAATGGGGGATGTTGACTATGTTCCTGACGAATCGCACAGGGAAGCGTTGACTATGAACGACGAAAACAATAGAACCGCACAATCCGTCACAGCCCTGTTCCGATTGCTATGGAACGTGCTGCACGACAGCTTCCGTCGGCGCCGATCGCAATTCCTTTGCGCCTATGTCATATACCTGATCGGCTGGATTGCTATTCTCGGCCAACCCTACTTCATCTCGCTGCTTCTGGATCAGGCCTTGGCGACTCAAAGTCTTCCCCTGTTCTTCCGGTATGCTGGCGCTTTTTTCCTCTGTGTACTGGTACATCTGTCTTGTGGTTTCAGCCGTTCCATCATTGCAGCGCCGGCGGTTGAAGGCATTTTCCTCGAACTTCGAACGCGGTTGATCTCCACGATTCTCAACAAGCCGGCCGAGTTCCACGGGCGGCATGAAACAGGCGATCTGCTGACCCGCATCTCGAACGACACCGAAACCCTGTCGCTCTTTTTCTACGAGCGCATCCTCTGGATTCCAGCCAGCCTACTCGTGATCATCGGTTGCACCGCATTTCTGCTCGCCTGGAACCACACGCTGGGCCTCTTCACCCTTCTGTCACTGCCTTGTTACGCGGTGCTGCTGATCACCGCCCGCGGGCCGCTGACACGCGCCGCCGTTCGCGCACGCCGGAAGCTGTCGGAACAGAACAACGTTCTGCTCGATCTTCTGGCCGGTGTCCATGACATCCGTTTTTTCCAGCAGGCCCAGCCGAGCACCCGCCGCTTCCGCGCCGCAGCAGAAAACTTCACCAGGGCCAATGTCCGCGCCGTCCGGATCAATGACTGGGCCATCGTTGGCAATGGCGTTTTCAGCGACATCGTATCCTTCATGCCCTTCCTCCTGGGCGGTTGGCTTATCTGTCTGCATATTGGAACGCTGACCGTCGGCACGCTTGTGGCCTATAACATCTATCTCGTTAACATTATGGCAGCTCTCGCCCAATTGCTGACCGGCGTCACCAGCCTCGCCAGAACCGAGCCGCTGTTCCGAAGAATCCAGGAAATACTGGCGGAACCGGAGGAACCGCGGCCAACTGCTCAAGAGATCGAAGGAGCGCCGAACCATCTGCGAATCGAATTTCGTGACGTAAGTTATCATCATACGGGTGGTAAGCCGGTTCTGGAAAGTTTCAACCTGGTCATCGAACCGGGCGAGAGAATCGCACTGATGGGGCCGAGTGGATCGGGCAAGAGCACTCTCCTCAACATGCTCGCCCGGCAGATCGCTCCCATAAGGGGGGAAATCCTCCTCGGCGACCGAGACATCGCCGCCTATTCCATGGCCATGTACCTGAATTATTTTGCCTACATGACCCAGCACCCGCACCTGTTCCGGCTCAGTATCGGGGAGAACATCGCCATGGGCTGGTATCACATTCCACAAGATGTCATCATCGACGCGGCCCGCCGTGTTCACCTCCATGAGGCCGTTGAGGCGCTGCCTGATGGATACGACACCATCATCGGCGACCGGGGACAGGGACTTTCCGGTGGGCAGAAACAGCAACTTCTTTTAGCCCGCGCCCTGGTGCACGAGGCAACGATCCTTCTCCTCGACGAGTTTACATCGGCCCTGGACCATGAAACGGAAGAAAAGATTCTCGATACACTGTTTGAACTATTCCCGACGATAACCATCCTTTGCGCTACACACTCCGAGGCGGTTGCCCGCCGGTTCGCTAAGGTCGTTCATCTCCGCAAGTTGTGACGGGGGCGTCACTTCCCTCCTTTTATAGTACCCTCGTCATTTAATATCGACTTCAGATATTGCTGAGTTTCTGTCGATAAAATGTGGAAATGTGGTTCGATGAGCTTGGCGACGGCAGTTGGAATGCCTGTTTGCGCCATGTTAACGCTTGTATATTTATTGATAATCGCTTTGGTATCCAATGATGGAAAATGTTGCATGTATAATTGCATCGCTTTTCCCGTCACCCCTTTGCGTTTGCATAATTCAAATGCAAGCTGAACTTCCTGAATTTGCCCGATGCACTCAAAGGGGGTGTTTTCACCCAATCCAAGCATTTGGTAAAACCATTGTTGATTTTCTTTGAGATCAAACAGATTGGCGTGAAAAATGGAATCAACCAAATTCACATCCAGATAAGCCATATAGTTCAGCCAAACATATGCACATTTAGGACAACGGCAACACCAGGGTTTATCAACATTACAGGAATGTGTGGCGGGAACGGCTTCGATGGCCCATTTCAAGCCGTTAAATATCAATACGTCATACACCGGCTGAAGAATACTGAAGTAATTGCAATCAATGATGAATTCAGCCCGCAAATACTCATTCAGGAGTTGTTCGGCGGCAAACGATTTTCCCCACTGATGATTGATTTCTTCACCCGTCAAGGTCCAAATCAGATTGCCCACATTAGCGCTGTGCTCATGCGCCAGCACGATGTTCTGGTAACCGTGTTGCAATAAAACAGGCAATGCACTGAATATGGAACTGGGGGTTTCCGCCGCTGTAATATATTTACTGCCATATTCAGGATAAATACTCAGGACAGGCGAATCAATGCAACTGTCATACACCCAAAGTTGATGTTGTTTGGTCATCTGCGCATGTTTCAAAAGATTTTGAATCAGCTTATGTTGCATATCGGCTCTACCATAGACACTGTTGGAGTAAGCGAAAGATGCGTAGGGCAATTGCAGTCGCTCTAAAATCGTCATGGCAAACAGACTATCCTTGCCGCCGCCACAAAAACAGAGGATGTCCTCTGTCGGCGTAGCTTGCCTTTGAATCGCCTGAATGGAACGCACCGCCGGTTTACTGGTAAATTCAGGCCCTGAATAGTCAGGCCTTTGATGTTCATAACGCCATTGGCCCCACACATTCCGGGTTATTTTTAGCCACAGCATTTCAAAGGCGGTGGTTTGATATGCGGCAAAATTACCGAAATCAATGGTTGCAGGCTGCAAACTGATCAGTTTGTTGATTTCAAACGCCATGATATGAAAGTAAACTTTGTTGAGCATGGCTTGACCGTATTGCCTTTCCAAAGCAATCAGATCAACATCGTTATACCAATAGGCGTTTTCAAAACGCAAATCATCAATGCCGTAAGTAAAAGACAGTTGGCGGCGGGAACGGGTAAAGCTTTCAAGCCACAGCTTGTTTGTTCTCATTTATGAATCTCCCTGAAAACTACAGTAATAATCTGACAACTGGGGATTCCGGGGGCGATAGACGGCAGACCACAGTGAATCACGACCGTGGCGTTTCGTGCGTCGAAAAATCGGTATTGATAAAGTGCGAACGACCTTCGATACTGCCGATTCGCAATAAGCGAATCTGCCATTCCGAGATCTCATGGTAATTTAGGTAGCGGGTATTGACCGAGGGTGTCCACAAACCACCGACAATGCTCGGATCATCAAACTGCAGCAAGCCGGATTGGTGCAACTGTTTCCATTTCATTTATACGAGGTCGGGATAAATTCTATCGTTTTGATTTCAATATGAAATACAATGGGCCACTTATCCTGAAAAGGGTTTTCCTTATCATCCAGTTCTTCGAAAGCATCCTGGACTTCTGTCTCTACCTGTTTCAGTTTGGTATCAAATTCCTTGATCAATCGAGCGCCAATCTTCACGTCTTCAGCCAGTTTATCAATGGGTGTGGCTGAATTATCGAGCCTGGTCAGAATCTCATATAGTCTGGTTACTTTTTGTTCGTATGTCATCAGCGAAATATCGTCTTGCGTGTCTGTCATCTCATTTACCTATCGTATGATTTACGGTACTGAAGATTATCCCATCAGAAATATTTACCAGAATTTGCTCTCCTGTGCCGACCTATTTCGAATGGGGTCGGGCCACCGCAACCAACGGAAATGTAAATAGAAATGGTGAGTATCGATATTTAAAATGATCTTAAACCGGCAAGTGTCCGTTCGGTTTCCGGTGCATGGAAAATTTATAACTCAGTTCTCCGACATAAAAGCCTCACATTGGGCATCTGGCTGCGCCTGGTGGTTCCAGAAACATCAATGGCCATATCATCCGTTTTACAAACCAGCTTGTAAAGACCATTCACAGTAACTCCCCCACTGGCAACCCCGTTAGAGGGATAAATTAAAAAGCTTTATCAGCGCCTCTCCAACCTTGTGACCAGCATCGCCTTCTTTCATAACCCAAATCCGCAAGTCATTGTGCTATGCGATAATATCCCCGAATTTGAACCCCGCTTCAAGTGCGCAGGAACTCCCGGTCTGCCCCGTATGAATGATTTCAACCAGGCTGTTTCCCCTGTGTTCCCCGAATGGTTTTATCAGTCCTGCGTAAAAATTGAAAAACCCGATCCTGGATAAAGAAATCGGGTTTTGTTTATGTCAGACCCAACAGAATGTCCAAGGACTAACGATCATGATCCTGCCATGGAAATAAACAAAAGACCGACTGAAGATATTATTGTTGACTTAACGCTCTGAAATTCATACGACGATGATATCAATTTTCTCAACCATGAATCCGTGTCTTATGTGGATCAATCTCATTATTGTTCGATTGACACTTTTGGCTTCGGGCAGGAAATAATAGAAAAGACTGAATATGATAAATTGATCCGCCCCGATAGCGCCCTCTGTCCGTGGCGGCTACAAGAGAAGAAGCAATTGACGGACAAGTAAAAGGAGATGGCAATGAAAACGATTCGCAACGCCTGTAAGCTCCAGCCCAACGCTCTGGAAATCAATGTCGGCGACCAAATTGAACAATTAGACCAGATTATTCATGTTACAGACGGAAGCGAGTATTTTGGGAAAACTTTCATCACCGAAGGTATGAAAATTCTGCTTACGAAGGGGATGGCGCGTCTTGCCGGTAAATCGAACGATACGGTTTTTCATCTCAAACAGGCTATGGGTGGCGGTAAAACCCACTTGATGGTCGGATTCGGTCTCCTGGCCAAAGATGCAGCGCTAAGGAATCAGAAAATTGGTGAAATACCCCATCAGAGAGGGTTTTCCACCGCAAAGATTGCTGCTTTTAATGGGCGTAACAATCCTCAAACCTATTTGTGGGGGGAAATAGCTAAGCAGTTAGGTAAGGCGTCTTTATTTAAAGAGTATTGGGAATCTGGCGCGAAAGCCCCGGATGAAAGCGCCTGGCTGAAACTGTTTGAGGGAGATACACCAGTTCTGATTCTGTTGGATGAAATGCCCCCGTATTTTCATTATTACAGTACGCAAGTTTTGGGGCAGGGAACGATTGCGGATGTCATCACCAGGGCGTTTTCCAATATGCTAACAGCCGCTTCCAAAAAAAAGAATGTATGTATTGTCGTCTCCGCCCTTGATGCAGCCTACGACACTGGCGGTAAATTGATACAAAAGGCCCTTGATGATGCCACTCAGGAACTGGGTCGGGCAGAGATAAGTATTACCCCAGTAAATCTCGAAACAAACGAAATCTACGAAATCATCCGGAAAAGGTTATTTGTTTCTCTGCCAGATAAAAGTGAAATTGCCGATATTGCGTCAGTTTACGCAAGCCGCTTAGCTGAAGCGGCAAAAGCAAAATCAGTTGATAGAAGTGCTGAGTCACTTGCCAATGAAATTGAAATGACCTATCCCTTCCACCCGAGTTTCAAAAGCATTGTTGCGCTTTTCAAGGAAAACGAAAAGTTCAAGCAGACTGGGTGTAAATCAATCCTGTTGGTAAATCAAGCCGCTAATAATTTTTCAGTCCGATCATTCCAAAAGTCATCCCACCAATCGTCAGCTCTTAATATTCGCAGAGCAAGCATAGGGTCAATTGAATCCTTGTGCCAGCTTGCACCAGGAATTTTTAACCGCTTCTGAGGAATAGATTTATGGGCACTTTCTATCTCACCAGAACCAATTGGATAGCCTTTCTCTTTAAATTCATTGTAGTTCAATGCGTCATTGAATCGCTCAATGTATCCCAATAATCTCTTTAAACGTTGGTTGGGTTTTTTATCATACTCGTCCTGGAGTTCTTGCATCGTTTTTTTGACTTCACCGTTTGAAATAGCTTTAATGCGAGGGTTTACCCACTTCGGTCGATCATCTTTACATATTCCCATTTCTTCTGCTGTTTCATAAAAATGATCTTTCAGATGTGACTTATCTAATACAAATTGCATATTGGAAAATTGCCTTTTCAGTTCTTCACTAAGACCATTTCCCCCATCAGCTACTCCAACAACATGGGTCGTTTGGGTCATTCCGATTAGTACAGCAGCGTTATGTAACTGGTTGATAACTACTGGATATGAATCCATCTTACCAACAAAAATTTTTTGGCCTGTATCAGGATCAATTGGCCTCACAAAACCTAAGCGAACATCGCGCCAACTAATGATCTTTTCTTTTTTAGGATTATCATAAACAGGGGTTCTTTCTTTCGAACCCTCAATTACATTTTGTTGAACTGTTCGAATCTCACAGCCATCTAACTCAACCAACATTGTTTTTATGGATGGCTTTTCTTGCTCCTTCTCTGAGTCAAAACTGGATAGTTTCTTTTCCATATATTCCATTGCTTGTGTGGCTGTTTTTTTAGTTGATCGATCTACAGCACTCGATCCAATATCATAATGGTAGTGTTCTTTGAATCTTTTATTAGCCCTTCCAAATGAATCCTCAATACCAAAATCGCTTAAAGCACGGTTTACAGCTTCACTGCGTCCATTCGATGAGATTTTCATCTCATCGAATAGTGGTTTTGAGCAAATTCCTTCTGCCCACAAATATGGAGAGTCAATTTCCAGCTTTCCAAAAATCGTATTATAATCAATACTTGGATTTCGATGAATTGCAAGTCCATCTTTTTCTTTTATTTTTTGGACCAGTTCATCGAGTGTACTTTCTAAAATATTTTTGGTCGTTTGCAGCCCAATATCCCTTACAATCTCAAGGATATCAGAATCTATTAATATTGATCTCGCCGGTAAATTATTTTCGGTCGAAATAAATTTTTCAGATAGTTTTTTACTAACTTCAGCGATAATCTCTTGATAGCAATCTTTTTCCATGTCAATCATCCTTATATTAGGGAGTGTAGAGTTTACATTCTCACCTATCATAAAGTGATTAAAATGTCCAGCACTTTTTGATTTTTATATCAATTTACCAACAGGTTTGATTTACACCCCTTTCAGGGAGGTTGCCGCCAGCACCGCAAAAGTGGGTGAACTGATCGGCGAGATCACTGCTGCATCCACTGAGCAATCACAAGGGATAGAGCAGGTGAACATCGCAGTCACGGAAATGGATAAGGT
>Ga0194038_1000266_pt1 | contig 23067 bp, 16 predicted proteins | sample JunL226m_MetaG_FD_148630 | JGI IMG/M metagenome (GOLD analysis project Ga0194038, IMG submission 148630) | Anoxic zone freshwater microbial communities from boreal shield lake in IISD Experimental Lakes Area, Ontario, Canada - Jun2016-L227-6m | ecosystem: Environmental > Aquatic > Freshwater >... | reverse complement strand
GTTAATTGGACTACGTTCGCTAATTACTGCACCATCTACCAAACTACCGCCCATTGAGCCGATAGGATCTAATTTACGGCTATCCCATGTGCTTGTGTTGCCGGTATATTCATATGCTAAGGCTTCGACTTGTCCGTCGTTTAATGGATATACATTAACATCACCAAAATATAATGTTGCATTTTGTCCAAATCCAATTGTTGATGTGTTTAATCCAATTAGGTAAGCTCCGGGTGTTCCGGCATCTTGAACATAGGTAACCTTGACAGGTAATCTAACATCGTCTGCTAATTGACCTGTTGCCGAGAATAACCCACCGCCTTGGTAGACAGGAGGTGCATATAATGGACCTTGCTCAATGATAGTTGTAATAATATCAAAGTTACGACTAATTGATTGTTGTGGCATATAATCGCCACCGTATTCAAAGAATGTATTAATAACTTGCTTGGTAGTGGTACCTGTAATTACAGCAACAGGGGAGTTGGCGGCAACTTGAAGAGCAACATCTCTAGCATAATTAATTGCCATAGTAGTAGTTGTTTCTTGACCAGCTACATAGTTGTATCCTTTATTCCAATATGAAACTCCACATTCTACTGATTTACTGTTTCCACCTAATAATATATCTTGGCTTACTGCATCAACAATTAGTCCTGTGTCACGATAGCACAATGCCTCGTTATATTGGAATGCGTCTGGATTATATTTGCTTTCAATATACGCAATTGTTTCTGCAACAAGGAAAGGTTTATTAGCCTGTAATAATTCAAATGCAACTAATTCATCACTGCCACGTTCGTCTGAAAACACAACAGGAACTAAACTTGAAGCAACCAGCGGGCCATTAGTAATAATATTAGTAATAGTATTCATTGCGGCTGTTATTTCATCTGCCTGGGTAGTTGTTGCGGCAACACTACCAAATTCCTGTGGCACTTTATTTTGTAATGCAACAACTTGGTTATTTTGAATAACCTGACCTGCTAATGTATTCAAGTAGTTAAATGCATCTACTGTTTCGATAATTTCTGTACTAATTGCAGAACCACCGCCGGTAACTTTATAATATGACAATCCTGATTGGATGGCCATTCTGTTACCGTTAGTTGCCATATCAAAGTTTACAGCATCGATAATATATCCAACATCTCGAATACACTTGTTAATGTCGTATACAAATCCTTGATTTATTGTTTGAATATACGCATTCACTTCAGTTGCAAGATATTCTTTATTTGCAAGTAACAATGCAATTGCCACTTCTCTGCCAATTAATAATGGAGTAAACGGTGTTCCGTTAGGTACAATCTTGTCGGTCCATCCTTCGGTGTCACCTTTTAGAATTGATATTATAATATCAAATTCGCTCTTAATAATTGCAACTTCTTCTGACCCTGCTGTAATAGGAGGAGTTTGTGGGTTAACTGTACTTAATGATGATAATGTAACTTGCGAAGTATTTGCATAACGTGGTACAAGGTCATCCGCTGGAGTAATATTTTGTACAATCTTAACGCATAAATCTTTTAAGTATGTTACTGCATCAATAGTTTGATTAATTTCGTCGTATATAACGCCGGTGTATCCTGTGCGATTCCAATATTGCAATCCGGCAAATGTACTTGCAGAATAATCACCCTGATTAGGATAGTTAGATGGATATAACATATCTAACGCAACACTATCAACAATTATGCTGATATCTCTCGAACATTTATTTTTACTGAACGGAAATGCTCTACCAGACAGATTCCAGTTGATGTAGTTAATTGTTTGTTCTTGAATAAACTGTCTATTGGCCTGCATTAAAATTTCAGCACTCATGTAGGCGGCATCTGGGCCTTGTCCAATGTACATCTTAGGTGCGGCGGTTGGACCATTTAAAATAATATTACCAATTATATCAAAGTTGCTATCAATAGATGGCATTGCAACTTCGGTACCGGTTAATGCTGTATTAATAACCTGGCGATATTGTGGGTCTTCTACAACATTAGTGCAGGTTGTATTAAGAATAACATTTTTAACAAGTTGATTTAGGTAATCTACCGCACTAACTGTTTGAGTTTCTTGGCCGCTAATACGACTAATTACGCCATTGTAATAAGCTAATCCACTTTGTACAGATTTTTCATTCCCACCAAATACGGTATCGTATGCAACGTTTTCAACAATAATACCAACGTCTCTAAAACATTTCTCTCTCGAGTAGTTAAAGAAGTTTAATTGATTATTAACATACGCAATAGTTTCTGCTTGAATAAATTCTCTGTTTGCAATTAATAAATTATAGGCATTTAATATTTCAACGTTAGTGCTAGTTGTTTGGTTCATTGGAACCTTGGCACCCGCTACGCCTGGGCCATTTCTAACAATATTAGTAATGATATCAATTTCTTGTTTAAGAACGGCCGCTTCGTGAATTGTTGCTGGAGTTAAGTTAGTTACTTGAGGCACCACAGTTTGATATGGGCTTGCTAATGAAATGCCTGTAACAATATTAGGAATAATTCCTTTAATAAAGTTGTAGGCCGCAGTTGTTTGTGGTACTTCGTTTGCAATTACACTTGCGTCGGCGGCGTATCCATAATAGTATACTCCAGATTTAATTGCTTGCTTGTTGCTGTAACCGGCAGTTGCATCGGGGTTCTTTAAGTCAAACGCTACACTCTGAATAATATATCCAATGTCTCTATAGCAAGTTGCTGTATTATAATTAGTAAACGCAAGAGTATTGGTAATATAATCTATTGTCTGAGTTTGAATATCTGGAATGGCAGCAATTAACGCATCGTATGCCGCTAGCAGATTAGTCGATGTTGTTGGCAGACCGTTTGAAATAATTTCATCTGTAACACCAACGGTACCGTTGTTTAAAATATTTATTATAACATCAAAGTCTGCACTAACAATATCGCCGACTAATGCATCAGATGCTAGTGTTGCAACGTTTGTGGCTAATGTTTTTATATAACCTATTGCCGCTGTCTCCACGCCAATTGCACCGGTAAATTCTGTTTGACTCCAATATTGTAGTCCTGCAAATTGACTTTCACTTGTGCTTTGATATAATAAGTCAGTCGCTAAACTATCTACAATAATTCCTGTATCTCTATAGCATTTGGCCTGATTGTATTTGCCATACTTTTTATTAATGTAGGCAATAATTTCTGCTTTAATAAAATCTCTGTTGGCGTTAAGTAAGGTTGCCGCATATTGAACACTTGGACTTGTACTCATTGTTAATGAAATAGGAGTCTTTGATGTTACTACGCTTGGCCCATTTTGAATAATACTAATAATAGTATCTACACGATCAGCAACCGTATTAGATTGTGCAGTAGTACCGGGTGTTAAGTTTGTTATTTGACTTACTACACTTTGATATGTTGTAACGGTGGTTCCTACAACAATATCTTTAACAATATTTTTTAAGTGGTTGTAAGCATCTGCTGTTTCAACTCTTTCTCCAGGAATTGCACTTGAAGTTGTTGAGAAACCATAATAGTAAACACCAGATTGAATTGCTTGTCTGTTTCCGCCGTATAATAGGTCAAAGCTAACAGAGTCAATCATGTATCCTACATCGCGAGCACATATTGTCTTGTCGTAACTAAACCCGCTGGTTGCAATATTATCAACATAAGCAATAGCTTCTGCAATAATATAATCTTTGTTTGCTTGCAATTGATCATATGCTTGTTGAACATTTGAATCTGGGCTTGCAACAATACCATTTGGAACAATAATATCTGTAACACCAGCTGTGCCAGTTAATAAAATATTAGTAATTGTATAAAACTCAATGTCTAATGTTGCTTGTTCGTAAATTGTTGCAATAGGTAGTGCTGTGTTTTGTTGAACGGATGTTTGATATCTTGTACCAGTTTCGTCACCAAGGATAACTTTTCTTGCTAATTCAGCAACATAATTAATTGCCGCAGTTGTAGTTGTTAATTCAGAAGCAATCTTACCTGTGTAGTCTGTTTGATTCCAATATTGTAATCCTGCAAATGTAGACTGGCTATCAGTATTAAACAATAAGTCTTGTGTTAATGCATCAACAATTAATCCTGTGTCACGAGAACATTTAGCTTGATTATAAGCAAACCCAGAATACTGAGTATTAATATAGGTAATCATATTGTCAACAATTGCTGACTGATTTACTGATATATTTGAGACAATCAGTTGTGTTGCGGTAGATGCCCATGTAATGTCTGGGAAAGTTGGTGAAGGGATTGACGCGATACTACCTACTGTAATTGCATCAGTAACTATTGCAACTAATCCAGACACTGTAACAGCTTGAGTACTAGTTCCGACTAAACCAGAGTAAACTTGATTTTGTGGATTACCAGAAGACTTTGTGACTGTTTGACCTTGGACTACCTGAACTACAACATCGGATAATCGTTGAAATGCCGCAACAGTTTGATTTGTTTCGCCTGGTATTAAAGTTTGTGTTCCGTTGTAATATGCTAAAGCGGATGTAATGCTTCCATAGTTTCCACCGTACAAAATGTCGTATGTTAATGCATCGACAATATAACCAACATCTCTGTAGCACTTGACATGGTCATATGTAAATCCAATAAATGGATCAATGTTTCCTGAAATTTGTACTTGAATCCACGCAGTAACTTCTTCTTGAATAAACATTTTATTATTAACTAATAGATCTTTTGCGTAGATGTTATGTACATCTTGTCCAATTGGATTTGTAAATGTTAATGCGTAATAAGATCCACTATTGATAATACCTAATGTTTCATCAAACGAAGTATTACTTCTAGTTAATGATGCAGAGTCGGCGGCCGCATATGCTGCCGCAGTATTTTTTAAATATGTAATTGCACCAAGTGTTTGTACTAATTCTGTACTTGTAACTACAGAGCTTACACCACGTAGGTATGCGTTACCACCGGTAACTCCATTATAGTTTGTACCTAATGCAATATCGTATCTTGCACCAGTTAAAATTAATCCGCCATCTCTGCGGCATTTAACTTGGTCGTATTGGAATCCTGTTGTGAACGCCTGATCAACAAATGCAACAACCTGTTCTTGTAAAAATGGTTTGTTGGCTAACATTAATGTACGAGCATTGAAGAAGCCTGGATTTTGTTGACCGCTATTGATATACATACCAACGGCTGGCTGAACTTGTGTGCCTGTAGTATAAACAACTATTGTGGTATCGCCTGCTACCCAAGTTGCTGTGCCAACTACTTTAGGAACTTGTACAGTTCCGTCTGGTTGGAACATTGCTCCATCTTTCATCCATGGACCAGATTGATTAGTACAGTTTTGTATGTATGGCGAATGGAACAAGTCGATTCGATCTGCACCGGATTTTGGTGGGAACGCTGTACAGTATGCTCCGCGGTTTAAGTCTGACAAGTATGGACCATCTAGTAATCCGCTTCGTCCATTTGTAAACTGCATGAACGCAAGATAGTTTCCTGATTCGACATGGAATAAGTCTTGTGTTTTATTAATTGGTTCAACGCTGGTTGTACGCAGGTCAGACCCCATAACCGAAGTATACGGCTTTAATTCAATTGGGTTATCTTCTAGGTAATGCCCTGCACGAACTCTGATTTGTGTACCGGGTTGATAGTATGGGCTGTTTGTTGCACCTGTAATTGTACGGCAAGCACGACTTGGATCTTCTGCACGACCATCGTTTGTATCATCACCATCCATAGTAACCCACAACACGTTAGTTACAACAGGTGCAGTTCCAATTGGTTTTGTACCACGTACTCTAATATCGCCATGGATATCAACAGCATGACCCGGTTGAGGAATCATGGTAATATCTTTTACAGCTTCGCTACTTGTTCCAATAGACTGGATCAAGCTAGTATACATGTTGTCTGCAAAGGCTTGGAAGAATCTTTGATCTTGAGTACCTAATGTACTCGATGGATACTCAACACCTGAGTTTTGATCAACAGTTACACCACGAGGAATAATATTTCCAACAACCCCTAGGTCTTCATTAATTGCCACTCCGCCGGCAACAATTACTGCTCCGGTAGTTGTGCTAGTCGAGTTAGCTGTTGACGCAACATATACCGCATTAGTTGTTAACAATCCTGTACCTGGATTAAATGTTAATCCAACATTAGGATTAATAAATGTACTCGAAGTACCATATAGTTGCGAAGCCGCATGTCCAAAAATATCTTGTGTAAAGATAGGATAAAAATCTGTAGTGGTATTTGTATTAGTAATAACTAACAGGGTTGAACTTGTGGCAGCCGCAACACGACCGTAAATATATCCACCTACGTTTAAATCTTTTTCAACACCTAGGCCGCCGGGCACATATACAGAACCAATAACACGATTTGTACTTGTATCAAATACTCCAGCCAGTGGAGGGAATGTTCCTTCTAGTCCATCACTATTTGGATTGCCAACGTTGGCAGTACTTGTACTATTAATTAATACAGTATTAACAATAGTTGTTGTATTGTTTGAAGTTGTAACATGAGGACCAACAACTAGCTGACCTTCAATGTTTGTTACGCCTTGAAATCCTGGAATTGTAACATTTGTTGCAGTTAAAATAATTTCTGTTTTAAATTCTGATTCGGGTGGTACAAATATAATAAATGAACCAGTAGTGATTGCACCTTCTGTGGGAGTATCAAGCGTTACGGAATAATTTTTAGTTACGGCAATAACTTTAGAACCAACTGCAATATTTGTACCAGTTGCTGTATATCCAGCATTTGCTTTAATTCCTGTTGTTACTGAAAAATAAAGTTCAACCGCTCCAGAGTCACTAGCAGTAGAAACTTGAGAAACTATCGAGCTTACAGTACTAACTGCGCCAATCGTAACATTGCCTGCACCTTGTATATTAACTTGACCGCCAGCTATAATTGTAGCGGTGGAACCTGCTACAACATTATATGATCCGTTTGGTGCTGAAATGGTTGTATTACCATTTGGTATGCTATTTACGGTACCTGAGACTCTAACAATCGCCATGTTTTATTCCTTTAGAGTATTTATTGTTTTAATAGATTACTAACTCAACCGAGTATATATTTGCACCATCTTTATGCGGATAGTGCGGGTGTGATTGAAACCTAATTAAAACTCCAAAACCCGAATTAATATCGTTATTTGACAAACTTTCTAGCCCCCATAAATTAGTTGGGGCGCCGTACGTTTTTATTGGGTCAACACTTAATGTAGCTTGGTTGTCACCAACTGGGGTATTATTAACTAAAAGCTGTATAGTTTCGTCAGTAACTCTGCCTCTTCTATTTGTGTTCAACCTTAATTCTATACCAGAAATAACTTCTGGTAAACTATTAAAATTAAAGCCTGTTGCAGTTAGATAATATGTTTTATTTTTAAAATCAACCTTTGGACTTCTTGCCAGATGTACAAGAGTACCGTTTGTAGTTAATGACTGATCTCCAGGAGAACGTAATGCATCAAACTGTGTATCGTTCCATTGTATGTGTGTCAATTCTCCGCCTTCTTCTGCATGTTGATTTACTACTGTTGGAGGAGTCCATAAGGTGGTCATACCAGTATTTACCTATCCTAATTCTATGCGCAGTCATTAAAAAAGGCTCCGAAGAGCCTTTTTATTGCTAACTAAAAATTAGTTATTTGCAATAGAAACTTTAGTTGTACTTAAAGTTTTATCTGTACCAACTGCGGCACTTAATGTCCAACGAGCAGAATCTAGTACACCATAAACCCATGCGCTTACACCATTTTGTGTCTTGCGTGTTAACAATGCTTTACGGCTTGTTAACTTGGTTACATAATATGTGTTACCGTTATAGTCAGTTGCAATGATACTCATTTCGCCTGCGACTAATGTATCGCTTGCTACAAGTTTAACTTGGCCAGTACCTTGTGAGTTAGTAACTAGGTAACGACGTGAAGATTCTTGTTTCTTAATGTCGCCACCAGCAACAGCAGATGAACCAGTAGTCAGATATGAAGTAAATGCTAGAGCATTTTGTTGACTCGCTGTCAATACCGCAGTTCTAGTAGCATTACCAGACGGAGTAAAGGTAACTACTGGAGCCTCCGCATATCCAGATCCAGGTGTTGTAACTGCAACGCTGTTTACTTTGTATGTTAAGGCCCAAGTAGGATTGTTTAGTCCTGAACTAACTACAGCTACGTTTGCAGGAAGTGCAGTGTAATCACCGGCAGTTGCTAATGTGTAAGCATAGATACCCATTTCTGCTGTAATTGTTAATGCTGTACCTGTACCCGACGAGGTTGTTGCGGCGCCAGTTAGTGTTGGGGGATTAACAGTGTATCTACCACCGCTAGCAGAGCTAAACCCAGTAACATTACCGCCAGATGCAATAACTGTTACAGTTGACGGAACGCTACTTGTGCCACCTACGATATAAGCAATATCGCCAGTTACATAGTTTGTACCGCTGTTTACAAGGGTAGGCACGCCAACTACTTGTGTTTGAGTTACAGTAATTGTACCTTCTGTTCCTGTTCCGCCAGCAAGAGTTAATGTTTGGCCTGCTACTGAATTAAAAACAATTTGATTATATGAAGAAATACCAACTACACCCATATGTGCAGAACCTACTGCTGTTACTCCGCCCGGAAGAGTCGGGGCTGCAAAAGATACTGCTGGTTTTACAATATATGCATTGTTAGTGCCGGCGATTGTTACGCTTGCAACACTTTCGCCACCTTCGCCAGTTAATCCACCAGTTGCAACGTTGTTGTATGGTGAATTTAAATTTCCAAAATACTTTTTATTAATCGGACGTCCCATTTTATTTTCTCCTTAAAGAATAATGACAGCGTTCTAGGCTGTACGCGGTTGGATTTCCGCATAAAACTTACCCCATGTAAGTCGTACAATGTATTTAGCGGTAATCGTCAATTCAGATATACATCTTATAAAGAAATTCTAGCTGATTAATTAACTAGATGCGGCCGTTGCATATACTGGTAAAATAGGAGCATTTATATAAGACCCAACAGTCACAAATAACCCACTTGAATTAACAGCAATTCCCTGCATCCGTCCTTGTGTTCCGCCGCCGGATGTTAGGTAAGCTGGAATAGACCAAGTTGTTCCGTTAGCAGAAGTAGAATAACTCATGTAGCTTACAGACCCATTAACATACGCACCGGCACTAACAAATCTTCCGGTTGAGTCAACTGTAAGTGAGTATGGTAGAAAAATAGTACTGCCGGCTGCCTGAGTTGGGCTCGTCCAAGTTGTTCCATTAGTACTAGTAGAATAGTAAGGTTGATTTATACTTCCATAACCAAGTGCTACAAATAACCCACTTGAATTACATGCTATAGCAATCATTTTTGCGGTAGTAGCAGAGCCGTTCATTCTAGCCCACGTAGTCCACGTAGTCCCATTACTGCTTGTAGAATATACTCCTGCATTAGAGCTATCATATGAGACAGCTACAAATAACCCACTTGAATTTACTGTAACTGATCTTCCGCCTCCTAATACAGTTCCCGTAATGGCTGCTGGAGTATTCCATGTCGATCCATTAGTTGATGTTGCTACATATGCCGTAAATCCAGAAGTGCCCGTGGCAACAAATCTGCCGCTTGAATCAACAGTAATACCATACATTGCCGTGGCAGCCGTTGAGCCATTTATAAGTGCAGGAGTAGTCCAAGTTGATCCATTAGCAGAAGTAGCATATAAAGGAGCATTAGAAGCATCATTACCAACTGCTACAAATAAGTTTAATGCAGTGCTCCATGTTATTGCATTCATACTTGCATACGTAGAAGATCCATTCATAGGTGCAGGGGTGGTCCAGATTGATCCATCTGAAGATGTAGCGTACACCGGAGCACCGTTAGTACTATCCTGACCAACAGCTACAAATAACCCACTTGAATTACAAGCAACACCGTTTATTTGAAAAGGTGAAGCAGTGTTATTCATCACAGCGATTGTGCTAAATGCAAAGACAAAAGGCGGCGGTGGGGGATTTATTGTAATGCCACCTCCAAATGTGATTCCACCACCTATTGTCATTACCATTGTTTATTCCTTTGATACACTATTTATAGATAGAAATTTAGGTCAACAAAAAACGCCCCGGAGGGCGTTTTTGTTTGTTTACTAGAAGTAACGGATTACTTGAAGCTTACGTTTGCGGCTGTAATTGCAACTTTACCTAAGTAGTCGGCAGCGTTACCTAGAGAAGAAGCAGTATTGCTTAACTCTACATAACCGTAACGTGTTAGGAAACCAACTACTGGCTCAAATGTTGCTGGGTCAAGAACAACACCAGAAGACATTAGAGGAATATAAGGGCAATAGAACGCGGCAGCATCTGCCTCGCTAGCACCTTTATAACCAATAAGAACTTGGTCTGCATCACGGCCAGTATCTGTTAGATAGCTGTCAACGTAAATGCGCATTGCACCATTCAATGTACCAACAAACTTAGTGTTTGTAGGAGCTTCAAATGTACCTTCAGTTGTACGTGCAAAAGCACTTGTTGTAGCAGACTGAAGAATTGTTAGAGCTTGATTTGAAACAACAGCCCAGTTACCAGCACCACGACGTGTACGCTGAGCAATTAAATTGCTAACACGGTTGATCTGAATAGCTAGAGCGGCATGCTCGTCACCAACGAAAGTAGCTGTACCAGAAACTAATGATTGGTCATAAGTTTCTTCTACTGTAGCTAGGCCACGTAGAGAATTTAGAATCTCTTGGTCGATTTCAGCAGTAATTTCTTGTGCTAAAGCGGCCATGATTTCTGCTTCGATATCAATACCTTGTTGTGCTTGTGCATCTTGAGCAGCCTCGAATGTCCAACGAGCGGATAGCTTGCGGCTTTTCGCTTCAACTGGGCTCTTCAAGATCTGGATGCTCATACGCTTACCAGGTGTTCCTTCTAAAGCCGCTGTTGAATTGGCTTTTGGATTTGCATCAACACCGTTTCCGCTATAAGCAGAAGCGATTTTGAATGGACTTAGTGCTTCATCACCAGCTACAATTCCGTCGCTAGAATCAGCATAACGAACACGTAGAGTATGAATCTGACCAACTGGTCCTGTCATAGGTTGTACACCAACGATTTCGTTGGCAATAACTGTAGGCATTACACGACGGATAACTGGTAGAATAACACGATTAAGTGTTGCTACGTTACCTGCAGATGTTGCACCAGCAGTTGCGCTCTCAGCCAAGTACTTACGTGTATTCTCTAAACATACGTTCATTGAAGCACGACGGTTACCTTGTAGGCCTTCAAGCAGAGCTTCTTTGGTCTCTGACCATCTTTCATTTAAAAGTTGTGACATTAATGTCTCCTTGAAATTATTTTGTTAAACCCGCTAGTTTGCGGATATCAACAATATTGTCTAAGCCTACCTCTGGCTTTGCTTCACGATTACCAGTTACAGCGGCGCTTTCTGCAAGCACTGCCTTTTTGCTGACTTTCTTTTCGCCTTCCATTACTGCGGGTAGGTACTTGTCAAATGCTTGACCTAGTTTAGATGTTTGCACACCTTCCAATAGTTCATTCATTATCTCTCTCTTGCTAGCATCCAACGGCGCTAACATTTCAGCCATAACAGATTTACGTTCCATTAGATCCTTAGTAACGCGAAGCTCGCGGTTTACGGATTCTGCTAGATGCTCCTTCTCTGCTACAACTTGTTTTGCTTCAGCAAGCTCTTGCTCTTTCTTAGTGATAATCTTTAACAATTTACTTGTTTCAGATTTTTCGTTTAGATAAGAAGCACTAAACTCCTGGGCGAAAGCTTCATAAATCTTACGGCCAAAATCGTTGTTGCGGGCACCATCAATATCTTCTTTCAATTGCTTGATTTCAGTTGTTAACTTGTTGGTAACTGCATTTTCAACTACTTTAGCTGAACGCTTAATGAAACTCTGTTTGATTTCTCCAAACTTGCTCTTGGCTTCACGAACTAACTTAACTTTCGTTTCAGCTAGATCCTTCTTGTCAACTGCAAATTCATTGATTTCTTTAGCTAGAGCATGTACTACAAATTGCTCTAACTTACTAAAGTTTTCAGAAACTTTCTGACGATCGCTCTGGAACTCTACTAATTCTTTACCTAATTGATTGATTACAAATCCTTCTAATTTCTTAGAATCACCTGCAATACGTTGCTGATAAGCTTCTTTAGCTTCCGCTAATGCTTGTTTATCAGCATGCAATTCGGCCATTTCTGCGGCCAATCTATCGCTTAACATCTTGTCGATTGCTTCAACCATAACTTGTTTGTCATGGCTGTATTTTTGTGCAAATTCTTCACGAAGTTCAGCTGAGACTTGGTCGCGATTCTCTTGAATCTTTGTTGTATAGGCAGACTCAATGGCAGACTTAACATCTTCTGACATAACTCCTGACTCAACTAATTGTTTGAATGCGTCCAACATCTATTTCTCCTCGGGCTTTATTTTAGACCTTTAATAATTTGCATTAACGACTCTTGCAAATATTTCTGGGCCTTTGGATCTTCTCTTGTTTCCTGTGCAACAGTAAACGCTCTGTAACCATGACGAGTATTCATTAAATGCTCGTATACTGGTGTTGGATACGCTCCCGGCGCACTAGGCTGTGCAACTACGTCAACCGTAATAATTTCAAAATCAGATACTTGGCCGCTCAAGTCGCTAACGTTACCGCTACCTCTTGAGCTAACACCTAGTTTCACTCCACTTTCGAACATAGTACGAACTAAGTTACCCATTGGTGTTGGAAGGATTTTCATCTTTCCATAACCGTTTGGACCTTCCATCCACATTTGAGTGATCATATGGGATACCCGGTCTAAATTCACTTTAAGATCTTCTGGGTGATCAACTTCACCGAGAACACTATAACCATTTTGAATTTGATCATTTAGTGTCTTAACAGCCTTTTCGATTTCATCTACAGGATACACTCTGCCATTGGCATTACGTATCCCGCCCTGTATGGCAATACCTTTTAAATAAAGGCTTTTGCCATCTTTATCGTCAGACTCAAGTACTACCTGAGCTTGGTCAAAACTTAAATGTTCTCTTAGATAAGATAATTTCATCCAGTTTCTCTAATTACTTAATATGCTTGATTAAAGACTTGTCGTTGCTTACGCTTGTTTGACCAGCTTTATCGCCTGTACCTGAACCAACTGGACCTGGAGTCTTGTTGTTACCTGGGTAACCTGCGCCTTGCTTGCTTAAAGCGGCACCATCTTTCATGCTTGTCTTAGAACTACTAGCGATGTTCTTTTCAACACCTTTAGTAAATTCACCTTTAACACTTCCAGCTAAACTGCTTGGATCTGTTTTTGCATTAGGTGTTGTACCTGTATTAGCGCCAACGCTTCCGTCTTTGCTTGAAATTGCTCTAGCGCCGCTTGTAGGCTTTTCGCTATCAGCTTTTGCATTTACAGCACTTTTAGTGTTTTCACCAGTTGGCATTTTTTCGCCTGTGTTTGCACCAGCAATTTGACCTTGAGTCTTCTGTGAGTTCTTGTCCCAGTCGTTACCAACTGTATCACGGTACTCACGTAAACCCATCATTTCATCTTCTGGCTCTTCTTCTGGCTCAGCACCAAATTCTCCGCCTTCTTCGTCGCCACCAAATTCGCTACCAGTTTCTGCACCTTGTGCTTTTTCTAGTTCAGCAAATGCGGCTTCTAGTTCTTGAATAGCATTTTTGATATCAAAAATTGCGTCATCTTCACTAGCTTCTTCGCCAGTGTCGCCTTCTTCGTCACCAGCACCAATTTCTTGGCCTAGTTCACCAGTAGCGTCGTCATCTTGTTGGTCGAAACCATTATCAGCTTCGTATGCATCTTCGTATTCTGCAGATTCGTCAACTGACTCATCTTGTTCGTCATCCGCTTCTTCAACTGATTCTTCAGCTTCGGATTCGTCTGCTTCATCAACAGCATCTTCTTCTGCATCTTCTTCAGCGATTAGATTTTCATAAATCTCTCTTGACTTCTCAACAACGATTTCGTGGAAAAGCTCATTAGCTTTATCATGTTCTTCGTTTACAAGGAAGTCTAACAATTGTTCAAATTTTGTAGACATTGCGTAATTTCTCCTTAAGGTTACGGGCAAGGTTGTGTATTATATTTACAGTGATTGAGGAATACGTGCAGGATATAGGCCTAAAACGAGCCGTTTGAGGCAAAACGATTCAGATATTGCATCTGAATTTTAATTTTTTTGACTAAAATATTTAGTTTTGAGATAAAAAAATTATATTACTAGTTTATACAGGTGCCGCTTCTGGGGGAGGAAGCGCATACATTTTTCTAACAAGACCCATTTCTAATTGTCTTTCTTTATCGTGTGCGTCGGCGGCTCTGCGTATTTCGCTTAACATTTTTAGTGTTAACCGAGTTTTACGTAGGTCTTTTTTACGTAAAACTGTAGAGTCATTCTGACTCATGTACCTATTATCATCAATAGGTTCTGCATGATCTCGATCAAAATAAACAAATTCTCTTAGTAGCATGGTAGTATTTATGCTGGTGGCTCAGTTCCTGGTGCTTGCTCAGTACCAGGTTCACCGCCTCCCATATCCATATCTTCAGGAGCAGGTGCCGCGGTATTACTTAAATCTGAAATATCGCTCGACATATTGTTTGCTGTAATGCCACCGCTACGTAATTCAGCACTTGCAGATAATGCTGTGCCTTCATCGATATTTTCTTCTTTCCACATGCTTTCGTTTTCTGCTACTTCTTCCGCAGTTAAGCCTAAGAAGCGTTTCATAGCAAAACGTTTACTCATAAATGGAACTTCGACCATGCTAGCAAATGTGTTTACACGGGCAGTATCCATTTCAGCCTGGCGATAACTTGCAAAGTTTTGTGGTGGATTAAACTTTAAATCAAAGATATTGCTATCAATGTTAATACCTTTGTTGTGTAGATACAGTTTAAATTCTGTATCAAACTGTTCGTTCATTAAGGATTGGAGTCTTTCGCAGTATTTGTTGAATCGTAATTCTTGGATGTATGCTGTTCCAACTCGACCGTCATTAAAATTGCTTCCTCCGTCGTCTGATCCTGTAGGTAGATAAGAACTAGGTATGCGTAAAGCACGAAACAGCTTATTAGTAAAATATTTAAGATCATCAATTTCTCCTAGATTCTGGCCACCTTGTAAAATTTCAACTTTACTACCGCGGCCTTCTGCTGTAGTAGGAAAGAAATAATCTTCGTTAATGCTTAGTGGATTGTATCCGCTGTCAATAACACTCTGACTACCACCTGTAGAACTTGGAATTCTACGTTGATTTACTTCGTTTTTAACACGTTCTACAAAGCCCATGGCCAAGTGACTTGGCATATTACCCACGTCGATATAGAATACTCTGCGTTCAGGAGCACGTTGTACACGATAGATAATAATACTATCTTCTAATAGCTCTTTTTGCTTGAATACTTTAAAAATGCTTTCTAATAAGCTGTTACCAAATGGAAAGTTATTGTCAATACCTTCACTCATACTAACATGAATTACATGTCTAGCGTCAATTGCGTATTGATTTTGATTTTGTGAGAAGCGACTTGAGTTTGTGCTTGTAGGAAATGCACCTACCATACCGCGTGAGCCGCCGGCACCGCCTTGCCCTGTACCGTAACTGCCACCAAATGTACTTCCTCCGCCTTGCACATTGCTAGGTTGAATAGCTGTTGTAGCAAGTGTTTCTAAGTTAGGGTTAAAATCACGTATCATATATTGCTCAGGCTTTTTGCCTTCGCTTTCATTTACAATAATTTTATCAACTTTGGCTGGATCTACATACATCCATGACTGTGTTTCTGGATCACGCACAAAGAAACTGTCGCCATACTTAAATGCATTACGAACAATTTTAAAGATACGCTTTTCAAACTTGTTTAATTTAGTCCATTGTTGCAGATATTTTTTAATAATCTTAATTTCTGAACCTGTTGCTTGCTCTTTGAAGAATGTTTGAAACGGAGTTCCATTTTCATCGTTCATTTGAGTGCAGAATTCTGCAAGAATGTCTAGAGCCGCATTAACTTCTGAGTCTGTATCCATAGTATCATACTGACCATAGCGTTCTAATCTGTTTGGGTGCCCTGCATATACATCTGGCAAGTAGCTAGAATAGTTCATTCTTGATGGATTTGCACCACCTGAGCCGGACATACCACTTATTGGGCTTAAATTACCTTTAGTAGCAACCGGGGTGAAATACTTCTTCCAAGACATGTAGTTTTCCTAATTTTTAAGCGAACGCATTGCCGGTCATAGCTCTTAACGCATCATTATTGCGTCTTGAATAATCTGCTGTTTCTTGCATGCTAGCCAACATTTGTGCTGTTTGCTTATTTAACATCTGTACAGCGAGTAGTAAATTATTATTGACCGTTCCAGATTCACCTAATTTGTCCAACATGTCAGAAACATTCTCGTTTGTAATTATATTACTGCCTGCGCCAGTTGATATTAATTCTGGACCTTTTTCACCAACTAAGTATGTACCGGCGCTTGCTGGTCCACCGGATGCTTTACCTTCTGGTTTTTTAGCATTTTGTCTTTTCCATTCTTCAAAAATATCAGTTTCTGATATACCAAAATGCATTCCGCCTAACATTGCAGCCTGCATTGCGGCATCTTGTTCTTCTTGTAAACGTTTTGTTTTAAATGCTTGATATTCTTTATCAGTCTCACCTTTTCCAACTGACGCATTTTTTTCGTCATACTTTAACCGCTTGTCCTTTGCAGTATCTGTAAAAGGCATTTTTTCCCATATGCTTGTTGTTATGCCTTCGGTAATTGCTTTTGTTAAATCTGTGAACAACTCTACAAGTGTAGGTCTAATATCGATCCACATTTGTTTTAACGCTGGTTTTATCTCATTTTGCCACATTGGCTCAATCATTTCTGTCCATATTTTTTTAAATTGATCTTTAAGAACTGTCCAGGTTTCTTCCCATCCTTTAGTTGTTCCTAATTTAGTAAGAGTTTCATTGAACCAAGAGTATAAGTATTCAAGTTTAGGTTGTATCCAATCTTTAAAAAACTTTACAAATCTTTCCACAGGAGCCTGTAGTTTTTCAATGTTAGTCGAACCCCATTTTGCTAAATCTCCACCCCATGATCCTAAAATTCCAGCCATGGGTTTTAACATAGTGGCTAAAAATCCTGAAAGAGTATTTCCAAAGTTTCTAATGTCCTGTTGTGCTTGACCTAGCTGTGCGGCCAAACTATTTTTTTGTAACTCTTGTAGTTTTCTTGCATCTAACAATGCTTCGTACATTGTCTTATTGTTGTCTTTTGCAGTTCTTCCAAACTGTATAATTGGACCAACTGCATTAAGCATCTCAGCATTTGCTAAACTTCCAACATCGGCCATTCCGTCAGAAAATTGTACTATTCTACCGCTAGCAATTTGAAACTTATCCATGATAATTTTAGTAGCTTGCTCAGTAGTATATCCACCTTCTTTTACTAGCTTTCTTGCCATGGTAGCAATATCGGCATACATACCGCCACTAGTTATATTAAATGCTTCACCTGCTTTAGTCATCGGAGCAATCATTCCTTGAGCTCCAAATTTAATTGCATCCTCTGCTCCCGGACCCATAGCGGCCCCTATTTTTTGCAAGGAATCTAACATAGCTTGACCGGCCGGGGCTAATCTATCTCTAAACAATTGATATTGCTGATCATTTGCTAAGTCTTTTAATTTTTTGTCTAATGTTTCTTTTTCAATACCTGTTAACTTGCTTAATGCATCAAGTTCAAAAATATAATCATGTGTTTTTTGTGCTAGTTCTTCGGCAGTTAGGGCATTTTTCTTTCCCATAACGCCTTGTTGTGCTATAACTGATACTAAAAATCCGGCGGCCTCGTTTGCAGTTACCCCAAGTCCAAATATTCCTTTTGATAGTTCGCTCTTTGGACCAAGTAATGCCTCGCTTGCTAGTACAAATTTGTTTACACCTGTTTGTACATTTAACCCCATGGTACTAAACAATCCACCATTTGCGCTTATAATATTAGAAAATTCTGCAAATGTTAATCCAGTCCTCGAAGCTTGTATTCGCATTTCAAAAAGATCACCGGAAAAACTTGCACCAGATTTAGTTAGTTGTCTATATGTATCAAGTAATCCTTCACTATATTTGATAATTTGTGAAAAACCGTGTGCAATATCGCCAATAAAAAATGGTAGGTCTTTAAATGCATCGGCAAGAGACGATAACGATGCTGTTCCGTCCATTGCCGATTTTGCAAAATCGAATAAATTTCCTGCAGTCTTTGTAAAACCAGTTACTACTTTTCCTAAAATATTTCCTAGCATACTAAATGCAGATCCGACTAAACTAGCGGCACCTTGTAGTATTCCTAATGCGGCGCCTGCAGGAGTTGCAAATTTTGCAACACTGGCAAGTCCCGATAAGCCGCTACTGCTACTGCCGCCTCCTGAGGACGTGCTGTTTAACTGAGAAACAAACTTTTCCAAGTTAATGTTCATTCGATTAGCAATAATCAGTAATTCTTGTAGAGTAGCTTCAGTAGCACCGTTCATATATTAAAAATAGCCGTTAAGTAGGTAGATAAATAGAATAACGTAATCCTATTATGATTATTTATCGGAGATAAAACCATGCAAACTACAACCTTTCCAGGACCAGGAATGAATAAAAACCCGTTGTCTACATATATGAGACAGCCAAAAATTTATATTAAATTACCTAGCCAGGGAAACTTTTGGTCTGCTAAAAGCATAGATTTACCAGAAAACGGAGAACTTCCTGTTTTTTCAATGACAGCTAGAGATGAATTATTATTTAAAACGCCCGATGCCTTGTTAAACGGACAGGCAGTAGTTGATGTAATTCAAAGTTGCATGCCAAACATCAAAAATGCATGGGAATGCCCCACTATCGATCTTGATACAATTTTAATTGCTATACGTCTTGCTACGTATGGTGAAAAAATGTCTATTAAACATAAGATTCCAAATATTACCGAAGAAGTAGAACACGACATCGATTTAAGAATGTTATTAGATCAGCAAGCAAATAATACGTGGATTGATCAAGTAGCAATTAGCAACGAGTTAGTAGTATTTGTTAAACCATTAACTTATCGTCACTTAACACAAACAAGTATTAAAAGTTTTGAAACTACTCGTATTATGAACATGGTTAACGATGACTCTATATCTGACGAAAGAAAATTAGAAATGTTTAATAATAGTTTTAGTAACTTAACTAAAATCACTGTTGATTTAATGGCGGAAGGGATTTATAAAATTGTAACACCTGACGGAGAAGTTACTGATAAAAAATTCATACAAGAATTTATTAATAATGTAGATAAAAGTGTGTTTGAAATAATTAACAAACATTTAGCAGAATTAAAAGTACATAACGAATTAAAACTGTTAGACTTTACTACTACCGAAGAACAGCAGGCCGCCGGTGCGCCTGCAAATTATTCAATTCCTATTAACTTTAACGAATCAGATTTTTTCGTTTAAGGCTTTTACCTTTAACACTTGACGAAATTCAGGAAGTAGTCGAGTCGTTAGATAAAGAGTCAAAAGCCTTAAAAAAAGATCTATTTAAGTTTGCCTGGTATATGAGAGGATCTCTGAGTATTACAGAGGCTTATATGCTTGACACGCAAGACAGATCGTTAATTGGTGAGATTATTCAAGAAAATTTAGAAATTACTAAAGAAAGCAAACTACCTTTCTTTTAAAGTTGCATTCCTAAAAAGCGACTAAACCCAACACCCTCATTTGTACCCGTTGCCATGTTTTCATGATCATTGGCTAAATTGGCGGCTATATTACCAATTGCTTTAGAACCAGCTTGTGGATTAACATCGCCTGTTGGAGTAGATTGCAAAGGATGTACATTATTAAAGAAACTTAACATATCTTTAGCAGTTGCAGGGTCCATTGATGCAATTACTCTTTCTAAATCTTGTGGAGTCATTGTTGCTCCGCGGACTTTTTGATACGTTTGTTTCATGCTAGTACCAAGAGCACCTAATTTACCAGCACCGGTGGCAATTGCACTTGGCGCGGCCTTGATTGCGTTGCCTACAGCAGGAGCCACTTTGTTATATGCAGTCTTAATCGCACTACCTGCGGATCCCATTGCACTTCTAGCACCGGCAGCCATACCACCTAAATTCATTTCATCTAGTTCTGCAGATTCAGCTAGTCCGGCACGTTTGTTTAATATTTCTCTAAATCTTTCAATATCTGCACCTTTAAGATGTTGTATTGATGTTTGTAACGATTTCAGTTGATCTTTCTGATCTTGTTGATCTGCTTGTTGTGCGGCTGAAGCAGTTGTACCAGCTTGCGTTGTATTTGTACCAGCTTGCGTTGTATTTGTACCAGCTTGAGCAGTTGTTGTTTGGGCTGTATGCCCACCATCTAATTGATCTGCTTGCACACGTAATTGATTTGCTTTTTCAGTATTAGCGTTTGTACCCATTACAGCACCGCGTCCATTGCGATATCCCTGGGCAAACTTATTACCAATACCTGCAATTCCACCTGCTAAAGCACCTCCAACTTTACTTAAACCGCCAAGAGCAGAAGCAACTCCTTCATCTTGAGTAGATTCTAAAATAATATCATTTATGCGCATAACAGGTAATTCCTTGAATTAATATAAAACTATTTATATAAGATAAAGTGAACTGCGTTCACTTGCATCTTCGTTTCACTCGAAGCATTTATATCTTTTATTTAACTATGAGATAATGCGAAGCATTAAAGTATTATCTAGATACAATGGTCACACTTAACCCAGGTAACCGGGTTAAGAAAACTTGGCATTATCTGAGTACGCAAGTCACTTAGCGTTGTAGCATTACTGAGGCGGTCATCCTGTACCCCTAGCTACGTCTTATTATGACGGTGTGTTACTGGACAAACGCTAACTTGTCTAGTAACATCGGGGTTTCTCTCCCCTCTTTTAGCTCTTATTCACTCTATTCAAACAATCAAATCGCGGCAGATTGCGATCGTGGTCCTGTTAAGGATACTGATTGAGTGCTCACTTCAGCGGTGAGTCTACGGATCCCTGCGTAATTAAACCAGGTTTCTACTGTTCGCCACCCGATATTAGCCGGTGGAAGCCATAACTGAATTAAATGAGCCTAAGGGAGTTTTTTAATGTGTGAGCCATGTACACGGACTTGTATATGTCCGTTATAATAATCATCTGATTCTAATACTTTGCGGTCGAATTGTTCACGGGCCTCAATGTAAGATGTTTCTGCTTTACTGGTGCAATAATAAAGTATTTCTCTAGTAAAATGTTCTTTGCCTATTTGTTCTATATCTGCGGTTAAATTAGGACTGGAACCGTAATAGTCTTGCCAATCTGAATCTACTTTGCTTCTAATTTTCTTCTTCTTCTTATTGCCATTCTTTAGCTTTACTACTTTATAAGTAGTTTTTGAAAACTTAGCTAATTTCTTTCCAATATACTTTCTGTTGGTAGCTGTGTTGGTAATGCAATATACAAAACCAACACAATCTTCTGGCAAGTCAGTAACAATGGTATTTTGATAATACCATACCATTATTTTGCCGAGGCTTTAGCTTCCTTGCGGGCATTCTTTTCTGCTGTAATTTCATTACGGCGAGCTTTAACTAACTTACCTACTTCCGCTAATGCTTTGCGTGAGCGAGTTCCTGCGGCACTGTTGCCACTTGTAAATTTTGCGTCCTCTGCTAAAAATTCTGCAAATGCGGCTTGTAGTTGTTCAACTGTTGTTGTCATTATTATTCTCTTTCTTCTTTGGTCTACCCTTTGGCGTAGGGTTTAATTTTTTCCACTCAATTGCTTCTTGTTTAAGCCTCCGAGCTTCGGCCCTTCCTTCTGCATAAACGGCCCAAATTAAATGGCCCATTTCTTTTTCAATCTTTCTGAGTTCTCTTAACATACGTCTAAGATCCTGTACTTTAATCTCGGACATCTTGACTTTAAATTCTTGATTTCTGTTATGATACTCTACCACTATACTTACTAGTTTGTTGTATAGCTCGTCATACTTTTTGAGTTCAGGGCTCGACATAATCTATATCATTACTATAACTAGTAAATCCGTTTTCTTTAATAACTCGCAACACATTATTCACTCGTCCTACCAATTCGTCTTTATGTGATATTAAGTATATATTCTTATTTCTTTCTCGGGCCATTTTTTTCAAAACTGCCAACGCACTTTCAACACCTGCGGTGTCCATTCCTGCGTCCACTAGCTCGTCAATAAACAGTAGATTGATATTTTGATATAATCCTTCCCACACATCTCGGAATGCAAAACTTAGCGATAGAATTAGTCGATTGCGTTCCCCGCGACTTAAATTATCAAAGTCTAAGTCCTGCCCTAGCTGAGTAATTTCAACATTAAGGTCATTCATAAACACCACACGATGTGGTAAACCGAGTTTATCAATATAATATCCAAGCCGCTTATTCAAGTATGATAAATTTTGATCAATAATCTTTTTGCGAATAAACGAATCTTTGTTTGTTAATAACTTATATAAGAACTCTTGATGGTCACGTAACTTAGTCAGCTGATTAATTGCATCCCATGTAATTTCTTGTATTGCGGTGTGTTTTAACTCCTCAATCTGCTCATCAAATGGGTTTTTTTCATCAATCTTCGCAGTTAATTGCTTTTCTAGACTACCTACATTATTCTTGTGTCCTAGTGCTTCTGCCTCTGTATCATAAAATGTAACAGGAGGCTTTGGAAGTTCCCCTAATTCGGCCAATCCTATATTAACAATTGATAAGTCGCCGGTTACTTTATCGTAGTATATTCCTGCCTCTGAACGATGTTTATTAGCGTCAGCTAGCAATTCTTCGTGTTTATGGTCGTGTAATGCTTGATCACAGGCATGACATTTTTTACTTGCAAGACTTTTTAGATCCTTATCGTATTTTGTAACTGCTTTTTCAGCCTGACTAACTGCCGCCTCTAGCGTTGCTTTTTGTTTGCTTAAACTTTTAATTGTGTTATTGTTTTCTTCCCACACTTTTAAC
>Ga0194038_1000265_pt1 | contig 23075 bp, 21 predicted proteins | sample JunL226m_MetaG_FD_148630 | JGI IMG/M metagenome (GOLD analysis project Ga0194038, IMG submission 148630) | Anoxic zone freshwater microbial communities from boreal shield lake in IISD Experimental Lakes Area, Ontario, Canada - Jun2016-L227-6m | ecosystem: Environmental > Aquatic > Freshwater >... | reverse complement strand
GCTTGCGCTCCTTGAGCTCCACCTCGGTGGCAGCTCCGGCCTTGATCACCGCAACACCGCCGGCCAGCTTGGCCAGGCGCTCCTGCAGCTTCTCGCGGTCGTAGTCGGAGTCGCTGTTCTCGATCTCGCTGCGGATCTGAGCCACCCGTCCGGCGATGGCGTCGGGGTCACCGGCGCCCTCGATGATGGTGGTCTCGTCCTTGGTCACGACGACCTTGCGGGCCTGACCGAGCAGCGTGACGTCGGCGGTCTCCAGGGAGAGTCCGACCTCTTCGCTGACGACCTGACCACCGGTGAGGATGGCCATGTCCTGCAGCATCGCCTTACGACGGTCACCGAAGCCCGGAGCCTTGACGGCGACGGACTTGAAGGTGCCGCGGATCTTGTTGACGACGAGGGTGGATAGCGCCTCGCCCTCGACATCCTCGGCGATGATCAACAACGGCTTGCCGGACTGAATGACCTTCTCCAGCAACGGAAGCAGATCCTTGACCGTCGAGATCTTCGAGCTGATCAGCAGGATGTAGGGATCCTCCAGAACAGCTTCCTGACGCTCGGCATCGGTCACGAAGTAGCCCGAGATGTAGCCCTTGTCGAAGCGCATACCCTCGGTGAGCTCAAGCTGAAGACCGAAGGTGTTGGACTCCTCGACGGTGATGACACCCTCGTTGCCGACCTTGTCCATGGCCTCGGCGATCAGGTCGCCGATGGTCTGATCCCCGGCGGAGATCCCGGCGGTCGCCGCGATCTGCTCCTTGGTCTCGACCTCTTTGGCGCTCTTGAGCAGGGTCTCGGTGATCTTCTCGACGGCCTTCTCGATACCGCGCTTCAGGCCGAGCGGGTTGGCACCGGCCGCGACGTTACGCAGGCCTTCACGAACCAGAGCCTGAGCCAGCACGGTTGCGGTCGTCGTACCGTCGCCTGCGACATCGTCGGTCTTTTTGGCGACTTCCTTGACCAGCTCGGCGCCGATCTTCTCGTACGGGTCCTCGAGCTCGATCTCCTTGGCGATGGACACGCCGTCATTGGTGATCGTGGGGGCGCCCCACTTCTTCTCGAGAACAACGTTGCGACCCTTGGGGCCCAACGTGACCTTGACCGCGTCGGCGAGGGCATTGAGGCCCCGCTCAAGGCCGCGGCGGGCCTCTTCGTCGTACGCAATTATCTTGGACATTGCGAAGTGATTCCTCCGATTAGGGGGTGACACGTTCTTGGGCCGGGTCCAGCGCCCGCGACGGACGACCTCAGTTGTGTGCAGACTGGGGTCTCACCGTCCCGACCTAGCACTCACCGGTCGTGAGTGCCAATGTCATTTCTAGCACTCGCCCATGCCGAGTGCAAGATTGTTCACCCAGGGTGTACCCCCTCTTCGACACGCGTTCGTGGCGCAGTCCGCTCGGATGGGATTGCATTAGAGTCCGACTCGGTCAGAAGGGAGGCCTGCGGGTGCGGGCAGTCGAGGCGCCCAGCACCCAGGCATTGCGGGGCTGGCAACGGCGGGCCCTAGTGCGCTATCTGACCGCCAGGCCACGCGACTTTCTCCTGGTAGCGACGCCGGGAGCGGGAAAAACGGCGTTCGCCCTGCGGATCGCGGGCGAACTCCTGTCCGAGGGCACCGTGCAGCGGATCACCGTCGTGGTGCCCACCGAACACCTCAAGACCCAGTGGGCGGCCGCCGGCGCGGCGGCGGGGATCTCACTGGATCCGCGGTTCTCCAACTCCAATGCCACCACCTCCGACGACTACCACGGCGTCGTGGTGACCTATGCCCAGGTGGCCAGCCACCCGATGCGGCACCGGGTGCGCACCGAGAACCGGCGCACGCTGGTCATCTTCGACGAGATCCACCACGGCGGAGACGCCAAGAGTTGGGGTGAGGGCATCCGGGAGGCCTTCGCTGACGCCACCCGGCGACTCGGCCTGACCGGGACGCCGTTCCGCAGTGATGACAGCGCCATCCCATTTGTCAGCTACTCCCCCGACGGGCAGGGTCTGCTGCGCTCAACGGCCGACCACAGCTACGGCTATTCCGATGCGCTCACCGACGGGGTGGTGCGCCCGGTGATCTTCCTGGCCTACTCCGGGGAGGCACGCTGGCGCAATAACGCCGGCGAGGAGTTCGCCGCCCGACTCGGTGAGCCGCTGAGTGCCGAACAGACCGCACGGGCCTGGCGGACGGCCCTGGATCCCAACGGCGAGTGGATGCCCGCGGTCATCAACGCGGCTGACACCCGCTTGAGCCAGTTGCGCGACGGTGGGATGCCGGACGCCGGCGGGATGGTGATCGCCTCCGATCAGACCGCCGCGCGCGCCTACGCCCGACTATTGCGGACGCTCACCGGCGAGGCCCCGACGCTGGTGCTCTCCGATGATCCGGGATCGTCGGATCGGATCGGTGAATTCGAGTCGGGAACCAGCCGCTGGCTGGTGGCGGTACGGATGGTCTCCGAAGGGGTCGATGTGCCGCGGCTGGCCGTCGGTGTTTATGCAACCAGTGCCGCCACACCACTGTTCTTCGCCCAGGCCGTTGGTCGGTTCGTCCGGTCGCGCACGGCCGGGGAGACCGCGAGCATCTTCCTGCCGTCGGTGCCGTCGCTGCTGCAGTTGGCCAGTGAACTCGAGGCGCAGCGCGATCACGTATTGGGTAAGCCACACCGCGAATCGCTTGGTTTCGACGAAACGGACCGACAGCCGGGTAGCGAACCGACCGACGGCGATAACGGGTTTGAGTTCCTGGGCTCGGATGCCGAGTTGGACCAGGTGATCTTCGACGGCGCGTCGTTCGGCACCGCCACACCGGCCGGTAGCGATGAGGAAGCGGACTATCTGGGTATCCCCGGCCTGCTCGACAGCGCACAGATGCGGGATCTGCTGCGGCGCAGGCAGGACGAGCAGCTCGCGACGCGGTCGGCTGCAGGAATCCCCGCCCGGGTATCCACGCATGCAAAGTTGCGGGAGTTGCGCCGCGAACTGAACACACTGGTCTCAGCGATCCACCACCGCACCGGCAAGTCACACGGCTGGATCCACAGCGAGCTGCGCCGGGTCTGCGGTGGCCCGCCGGTGGCGGCCGCCGACACTGAGCAGTTGCAGGAGCGCATCGAGAACCTTCGCAGTTGGCGCAGCGCCTGATCGCGCACCCCAGCAGCTTCGGCACCTGCCGGATATCTAGACCCATCAGGTGATTGCGTATGTTCTAACCATGACTTGGACTGAGAAAAACGTTCCCGACGAGAGCGGCCGCGTGGCAATAGTCACCGGCTCCAATACCGGCCTCGGCTACGACACCGCACGAGTGCTCGCGGCCCGCAGCGCCAAGGTGGTGCTGGCGGTCCGCGACACCGCCAAGGGCGACGCGGCCGCGGCACGCATCCGGACACTGTCCCCGGCCGCCGACGTCACGGTGCACAAGCTGGATCTGGGCTCGCTGGCATCGGTACGCACAGCCGGTGCCGAACTCGCCGCCGCCTACCCGCGTATCGACCTGCTGATCAACAACGCCGGCGTGATGTACCCGCCCAAGCAGGCCACCGCGGACGGTTTCGAGTTGCAGTTCGGCACCAACCACCTGGGCCACTTCGCGCTCACCGGATTGCTTTTGAACAACATGCTCGGCGTAGAGGGGTCCCGGGTCGTGGTGGTCTCCAGCATCGCGCACAACATCCGGGCCAAGATCGACTTCGCGGATCTGCAGTGGGAGACGCGCCGTTACGACCGGGTCGCCTCCTACGGCCAGTCCAAGCTGGCCAACCTGATGTTCACCTACGACCTGCAACGTCGGTTGACTGCGGCGAACGCAAAGACGATCGCGGTGGCGGCCCATCCCGGCGTCGCCGCCACCGAACTCGTCCGACACGTCCCCGGGGCGAGCCTGCCCGGTGTCAACTGGCTGTCCGGGCGACTGCTGAACACCTCCGAACTGGGCGCGCTGGCAACCCTGCGGGCGGCCACTGATCCGGGGGTCCACGGCGGGCAGTACTACGGGCCGGACGGATTCAAAGGACTCCGCGGGCATCCGGTACTGGTCACTTCGAGTGCGCAGTCGCATGACACGGCGATACAGGATCGGCTGTGGACGGTGTCCGAGGAGCTCACCGGCGTCACCTACCCGGTCTAACGGTGTTCTGATGCGCAGCGTCGATGAGCATCAGCGAGTTGTCTCCCAGTTGTTCTCGGTACGGCCCGCCGTCAACGTCGGACTGGCTGAGGCACTAGGCCTGGTGCTGGCACGGGATGTGGTGGCCCCCCTGTCGTTGCCGGTGTTCGATAACTCTGCAATGGACGGCTACGCGGTAAGGACTGAGGATGTGGCGGCGGCCAGTCCCCAGAGTCCGGTGAAACTTGTTGTGGCCGAGGATATTCCGGCGGGACGAACAGACGCGCTCACCCTGGCTCCGGGAACGGTGCATCGCATCATGACCGGCGCTCCGATTCCCTTGGGAGCAACAGCGGTCATTCCGGTGGAAAGCACCGACGCCGGAATCGACACCGTCACGATCTCGGCGAGTGCGAAGCCAGGGCAGCACATCCGCGGCGCGGGCGGAGATGTCGTAGGCGGGACGACGGTGCTGAGCGCCGGCCAAATCGTGACGCCGGCCGCGTTGGGTCTGGTCGCCGCACTGGGACTCGCTGAGCTGACGATCATCCCGCGCCAGCGGGTTCTGGTGATCTCCACCGGATCGGAGTTGGTGGCGGCCGGGACGGCATTGCAGGCCGGACAGATCTACGAGTCCAACGCGGTCATGCTCGCTGCGGCGGTTCGGGAGGCCGGTGCCGAGGTCGTGGCCGTAATCACCTGTGACGACAACGTCGAGCACTTTCGTGCGGTGCTCGACTCCTACGCCGGCGGGGTCGATCTGATCATCACCTCCGGCGGGGTCAGCGCCGGGGCCTACGAGGTGGTCAAGGACGCCCTGGGTGACGATGAGAGCGTCGAGTTCGTCAAAGTCGCGATGCAGCCCGGAATGCCGCAGGGCGCGGGGCGTACCGCGACGGGGTGTGCAATCGTCACCCTGCCCGGAAACCCGGTCAGCGCACTGGTCTCCTTCGAGGTGTTCATCCGCCCCGCACTGCGTGCCGCGATGGGTATCAAGCAGCCGAACCGGCCCCGTCGCACGGCCGTCTTAGCCGAGGCTCTGACCTCGCCGCCGGCCCGACGTCAGTTCCGCCGTGGCGTCTACGACCCCGACACCGGAACCGTCGTGAGCTACGGTCCTCCCGCCTCACACCACCTGCGCTGGCTGGCGTCGGCCAACTGCCTCCTCGACATCGCCGAGGACGTCACCGCGCTCGCCGCCGGTGAGCAGGTCGGCTTGTGGGACCTGCACCCGTAGGATCATCCGACGTGGCCCGACGCCCCCGCTCCGCGGATGACACCCTGAAGTCCGGCCCGCAGCGGCTGCTGGCTCTGGTGCGATCGTCGATACCGCCCGTGCACCGTGGCGGCCTGCCCTTCATCTCGGCCGGAGTGGCCGTGGCCGCCCTCGGTCGCCACCACCGTTGGGCACGCCGGGCCGGTCTGTTCGCGGCGGGTGCCAACGCGGTGTTCTTCCGTCACCCGGCGCGCACCCCACCGACGCGCATCGGGGTGGTTGTGGCCCCCGCCGACGGCCTGGTCTGCCTGGTCGATATGACCCCACCACCGCCCGAGGCCGGGCTGGGATCCGCGCCCGTTGCCCGGATCAGCATCTTCCTGTCGCTACTGGACGCCCACGTGCAGCGCATTCCGGTCGGTGGTGAGGTGCTCGCGGTGGCACACCGCCCCGGTCGCTTCCATTCCGCGGAATTGCCGGCCGCCAGTGAGGAAAATGAGCGCACTAGCGTCGTGATCCGCACGCCGGAAGGACAACACGTGGTGGTGGTACAGATCGCCGGGTTGATCGCGCGTCGCATCGTCTGCGATCTGCACATCGGTGATCACGTCGGCATCGGCGACACCTACGGGCTGATCCGATACGGGTCGCGCCTGGACACCTACCTGCCCGCGGGTTCGGAGGTACTCATCGAGTCGGGGCAGCGGGCCCTGGCCGGCGAGACGGTGCTGGCCCGGTTGCCATGATCAAACCCCGGATTCAATCCAACCGAGGGCTACGCATTCTGCCCAGCGCCACCACGGTGCTGGCGATCTGCGCCGGTCTCACGTCGATCAAGTTCGCCCTGGACGGACGCCCGCACATCGCTCTGGCCCTGATCGGTGCCGCCGCGGTGCTCGACGGTATCGACGGCGGTATCGCCCGTGCACTGCACGCCCAGTCCCCGATGGGGGCCGAGATCGACTCGCTCGCCGATGCGGTCAACTTCGGCGTCGCGCCCGCCCTTGTCATCTACATCACGTTGTTGCCGACCTCACCGATCGGCTGGATCTTCGTCCTGCTCTACGCGGTGTGCATCGTGCTGCGCCTGGCCAGGTTCAACACTCTGCTCGACGATGACACCCGCCCGGCCTACACCCGCCAGTATTTCGTCGGCATGCCCGCGCCCTGCGGCGCGGTCGGCGCGATCGGCCCACTGGCGGCGATGCTGCAGTTCGGTCATGGCTGGTGGACCTCGCCGTGGTTTCTCTGCCTGTGGCTGGCGGCCAACTCCGCGCTGCTGGTGAGCCGGGTTCCCACCATGGCCCTGAAATCGGTGTCGGTGCCGGCCAATGCGGCGCCGGTGCTGCTGATTGTGGTCGCGGTCGCGGCAGCGGGCCTACTGCTGTTTCCCTACGTCCTGGTGCTCCTGATCATCGCGGGCTATCTCCTGATCATCCCGTTCACAATTCGCAGCCAGCGCTGGGCCGCCGCACACCCCGAGGCATGGGACGACAAACCCCGGCAGCGCCGCGCCGCCCGCCGCGCGGCGCGGCAGGCCCAAAACCCCAATCGTCGATCGGCAGCTCGGTTGGGCCTGCGCAGGCCCGGAGGCTGACCCGTGTCCGAGGCAAGCCTGACGCTCACCGCACGGCTCAATACCGCCGCGCTTGATTCACGTCGCGGTGTTGTTCGGCTGCACCCGGAAGTCATTGCAGCACTGGGCATCCGGGAGTGGGACGCGGTTTCACTCATCGGATCACGCACCACGGCCGCCGTTGCCGGGGTGGCCCCGGCGGGCACACCCACCGGAACCGCGCTGCTCGACGATGTCATGTTGTCCAACGCCGGCCTGCGTGAGGATTCGACCGTGGTGGTGGCACCGGTAACGGTCTACGGCGCACGTTCGGTGACCCTGAGCGGTTCGGCACTGGCCACCCAGTCGGTATCGTCGGCCACGTTGCGTCGGGCCCTGCTCGGCAAGGTGCTGACCGTCGGTGACACCGTGTCGCTGCTACCGCGCGACCTGGGACCGGGCACCTCCACATCAGAGGCGAGTGCGGCACTGACCGCGGCGGTCGGGATCACCTGGACATCGGAGTTACTGACCGTCACCGGAACCGATCCGGCCGGGCCGGTTTCGGTGCAACCGAACTCATCGGTCACCTGGGGCGACGGCGCCGACACCGCCACCGGCGCGACCGCCGCTGTCAGCCCGCCCACGCAGTGGCCTGAGGCACCGCCGGTGAGTATCGACGACCTCAAGGGTCAGCACGTCCAGGCCGGCCGGCTCACCGAGTGGCTCAAACTCGCCCTCGACGAGCCCGCACTTCTGGAAAAGCTGGGCGCCAAGCCCAACCTCGGCGTACTCATCACCGGACCGGCCGGCGTCGGGAAGGCCAGACTGGTGCGCGCGGTGTGCGCGGGCCGGCGACTGGTCGACCTCGACGGGCCCGACACGGGCGCACTGGCGGCGGCCGAACGCCACCAGGCCGTGGCCAGCGCGGTGACCAACGTGATCAACGGCGGCGGGGTGCTCCTGGTCACCGATATCGATGCACTCCTGCCAGAACCCCCCGAGCCGGTGGCCGCCATGATCCTCAGCGAGCTGCGCAAGGCGGTCGCCGCACCGGGCGTTGCGTTGATCGCGACGTCGCAGGCGCCGGAGGTGGTAGACCCGAGGTTGCGTGCACCTGAGCTCTGTGACCGTGAACTGGGCTTGAGCCTTCCCGATGGTGCCACCCGCAAGGCTCTGCTGGAGGTGCTGCTTCGAGACGTCCCGGCCGAAGAACTCAAACTGGACGAGATCGCCGATCGCACACCGGGTTTCGTGCGAGCCGATCTTGCCGCACTGGTCCGCGAGGCAGCACTGCGGGCAGCCGCCAGGGCCAGCGAGGGCGGCAAGCCGCCAGCGTTGAGACAGGAGGACCTCGCCGGCGCCCTGACGGTGATCCGGCCACTGTCGAGGTCGAACACCGAGGAGGTTGCCGTCGGCTCAGTCACCCTGGAGGACGTCGGCGATATGGTCGAGACCAAACAGGCACTCACCGAGGCTGTGCTGTGGCCGCTCCAGCATCCCGACACCTTCGCTCGCCTGGGCGTCGATCCGCCACGCGGGGTGCTGCTCTACGGCCCACCCGGCTGTGGCAAGACATTCGTCGTGCGTGCCCTGGCCAGCTCAGGCCGACTGAGCGTGCATGCCGTCAAAGGTGCCGAACTGATGGACAAGTGGGTGGGGTCCTCGGAGAAGGCGGTGCGCGAATTGTTCCGCAGGGCAAGGGATTCGGCGCCGTCGCTAATCTTCCTCGATGAGGTGGATGCCTTGGCGCCGCGGCGAGGGCAGAGCTTCGACTCCGGTGTGACTGATCGGGTGGTGGCTGCATTGCTGACCGAGTTGGATGGTGTCGAGCCACTGCGCGATGTGGTGGTGCTCGGTGCCACCAACCGGCCCGATCTGATTGATCCGGCACTGTTACGTCCGGGCCGGATGGAGAAGTTGGTTTTCGTTGAGCCTCCTGACGCCGACGCCCGCCGCGACATCCTCAAGTCGGCAGCCAAGTCGGTGCCGTTGAGCAAAGAGGTGGACCTCGGCGCGCTGGCCGCTGATTTGGACGGCTACAGCGCGGCGGACTGCGTGGCTCTGCTACGCGAGGCCGCACTGACGGCGATGCGACGCTCGATTGACGCCGCCGACGTCACCGCAGCCGACGTCGCCACGGCACGAGAGAACGTCCGGCCGTCACTGGACCCGGTTCAGGTGGAATCCTTGCGAGCCTTCGCCGCCGAACACTGAGCGCGATCTGGTCATTCCTCGGAGAGCTGGAACTCAACCATCGCCGTGACCGTCTCGATCGCATCGGTGAGCACGTCCACCCGTTCGGCCAACGTCGGCGCCGACAACACTGCATAGCGATCAGCCTGACCCATGGGTACCCGGGCGGCCAGCGCGTAGATATGCCGAGACGGGTCGTCGGCTGTTGCCGCGTCGACAGCCAGGGCATCTGATCGCAGTCGGCCCCCCCTGGCCCCGATGACACGGCGGAACAGCGCCAGAATGCCGTCGACCACCTCGCCGATGCGCTCGGCGGTGACCACCGGACCGGGCTCATCTGGCCACTCCTGCACGACGGCCCGGGGGTAGGGATCGTCGGGTAGCCATTCCAGGATCCGGATCCGCTCCCCCACGGATGCGAGAACCTGGTGTTGACCCGAGCCGAGATCGGCGTATTCGGAGATGTGTGCCAACGCCCCCACGGCGCCGCGGGTGTCCCCGCCACCCACCTCACGCCCATGCGTGATCAGCACGACGCCGAATGCCGGGTCGGGCGTCGCCATGCAGTCCTGTACCAGTCGGGAGTACCGGGGCTCGAAGATGTTCAGCGGCAGGGTCTCACCGGGCAGCAACGCCGACTGTAACGGGAACATCGCGGTCATTGCACTTACCTGAGGCCGCCGGTGACGACGTCACGCACGGGCGTGCTCGGAGCGGCAAAGGTACACAGGGCTGATGCAACTCCGACCCATAGGTCCGGATTGGTAGCGACCATTTTATTGCCATTCTCGGCTATCGCGGCAATCACCTCACGGCGCCCGGAGGGGGTCATATCCGTGTACTCGCGACAGGTGGTGGACAGCAGTGCCGCGCCCGGCGCGGCGACCGGGGTGCCGGCGATTCCCCTGCTGCAGCCTCCCGCGGCCAACACAACAGGCACGGCAAGCAGGGTGACGCCTGCGCGTCGGTACCACGTCATGGAGCCTCCAATTCACCGACGAGCGCGTCGACCACCGAGCGCAGGTCCCCGCCATGAGCTTCGGCAACCCGGCGCTGCCGTTGATAAGACGCGCCCCGGCGCGGGATCTCTGCGACCGCTGCCAGTTCATCGGCGCAGTGCAGCGACTCGGCCACCGGTTGCAGCCGGGTCAGGAGATCGTCGAGATCCTCTGTCACCAGCCGCTCGTTACTGTCGGCATCGAGGATGATGATCGCATCAAGTCCGTAGCGGGCGGCGCGCCACTTGTTCTCCTGCACGTGCCACGGCGGCATCACCGGCAGCTCTTCCCCAGCGTCCAGCCGACGGTCCAGGTCCACGATCAGGCAGTGCGTGAGCGCCACCAGCGCCGAGAGCTCTCGCAGATTGGACACCCCATCGAATACCCTCACCTCGACAGTTCCCAGATGAGGCGATGGCCTTATATCCCAACGGATTTCATTGACCTGGTCGATGATCCCGGTCTTCTTCTGGTCATGAACGAAGCTCTCGAATTCCCGCCATGACTGGAATTGGAAAGGTAGTCCGGCTGTCGGCAACTGTTGGAACATCATCGCCCGATTACTGGCATAGCCGGTGTCCTCGCCGGACCAGAAGGGTGAGGATGCCGACAATGCGAGCAGGTGCGGGTACTGATTGAGCAGCGAGGAGATGATCGGCATCACCTTGTGCGCCGAGGAGACACCGACGTGTACATGAACGCCCCAGATCAGCATCTGACGGCCCCACCATTGGGTGCGGCTGATCAGCTCGGCGTAGCGAGGCCCGTCGGTGAGTTCCTGGGCAGACCATTCGGCGAAGGGATGCGTGCCGGCACAGAACAGTTCCATACCGCGGTCTTCGACGACCGCGCGCGTCGATGTCAGAGTTGAGCACAGGTCATCGATCGCCTCAGCGACGGTCCCACAGACCCCGGTGACGATCTCAATGGTGTTGCGCAGCAATTCCTTGTGCACGTGGGGGGTCTCACCGATTTCGGCGATCACCGCAGCGGCCTCGTTACTCAGGTCGCGGCTGTCGGCGTCGACAAGGGCGAACTCCCATTCGACGCCCAGCGTCGGGCGTGGTGAACCCGCGAAGTCGATCCTAGCCGAGGCCGATGACACCGCAGGCAACTCGCTTGCCGCCATCGCCGGTGGCCAGCGTCGTCTCATCCGGCGGTGGGGCACCGTTGATCTGCTGGTAGCGCTCCGCCGGGATATTGGAGAAGTTGTCCGGGTTCGCGTGGATGATGATCGCCGTTCCGGCACCGTCCAGCAGGTCCGCCTTGTCGAAGGCATTCGTGGTGGTGACCAGCATCGCCGTGCCGTCACCGCGGACCTGCAGCGAACTCAGGTCACCGGCGTGGTTGGGGTGCACGTCGGGGGCCCCACCCTGAAAGTGCCCGCCGGCGGACAGGAAATCGCCGGGCGCGCCACCGGTGGGCGCCACCGAGTTGACCTCGCACTTGCCGACGGTATGGATGTGCAGACCGTGCAGACCGGGGGCCAGCAGGCCCGGCGCCGTGGTCTGCACGGTGACGGTGGCGAAGGCATCCTGGTCCCTGAACTCGATGGTGGCCGCAGCGACCTGGGTGCCATCGGGGGAGTTGAGCTGTGCGGTCAGGGTGTTGGACGCGGCAGGGGCGCCGGGCATGGCGCCGTGGCCCTCCGCAATCGCGGTCGGGGCGGGTGAACCCGTCCAGATCGACGGGGTGGTCCCGGGTTGCGTGGCGACAGGCTCATTGGGCGAGCACGCACTCAGCAACGCGACGGGAGCGACGACTAGCACGGCGATGGACTTCAGCGGGCTGAGGGGCTTGACCATGTGAGAGAGCCTAACCCGTCACCAACACGATCACGCCTGGAGGATCTTCGGCAATTTCGGGTATTCGCGGTTGCACCGGTGCCTCAAGCACTTTGCCGATAGATTCCGCCGCGGCCTGCTCACCCTCGGCCGCACCGAAATACACAGTTGTGGCAGGCAATTCGGCCACGGTCGAGGTTGATGTCACGGTGACGTTCCAGCCCGCTTCTTTGAGGCGATCGGAGACCCGGACGGCCGCCGGCTCATCGCCGGTGATGCTGTAGACCCGCACATCGGCTTTGGGGACGGGAGCCGCGGTTGAGGTGGTCGCCAGCGTCCGCGCAGGTGGGTCGTCGGCGGCGTCACTATCCGAACTCATCGCCTGGAAGCCGACCAGCAGGAAGATCAGGCCGAAAAACAGCAGCACCATCACCATGGCGCGCAGGGGAAGCCCCGAAGAGTCGGGAACGCGCTCGTTCATCCGGCTAACTGTAACCGGGCCCGGTCAGGGAAACTCGAAGCCCAGTCGCCGCGCGGCCCTGGCTTTCTGCCGACTGGCCCGCAGTCGGCGCAGACGCTTCACCAGCATCGGGTCGGCCGCCAGTGCCTCGGACCGGTCGACCAGAGCATTAAGTACCTGGTAGTACCGCGTCGCCGACATCGAGAAGAGTTCCTTGATGGCTTCTTCCTTGGCTCCGGCGTACTTCCACCACTGGCGCTCAAAAGCAAGAATGTCGTATTCGCGGCGGGTCAGTCCCTCGGGCAATTCGGCGTCGTCAACCGACTGCTCGAAACGCGCCATGGCCCCGTCCATCAGATCCGTTGGCCCTTTCCGCATGTCTGGTAATGACATCCCTGTATTTCGAGGGTCATGTCGTCGAGGTCATTGAATCACGTCCGCGTTGTCCTGCACGGCACCGAACCCCGCGCGTCGGCTCACTTTAAGCTAGCCGATCATGGCAGTACGACCCATCCTGATCCTCGGCGATCCTGTTCTGCACTCCCCGGCCAGTCCGGTGTCCATCGGACCCGACGGTGCGCTGTCCGCGGATCTGCTCGACCTGATCACCGATATGTACGACACCATGGATGCCGCCAACGGAGTTGGTCTGGCCGCCAATCAGATCGGTGTGGGGTTGCGGGTCTTCGTCTATGACTGCCCTGATGAGCGGGGCAACCCGATCTACCACCGCGGGGTGGTGATCAATCCGGTCCTGGAGACCTCCGAGATCCCAGAGACGATGCCGGATCCGGAGTTTGATGACGAAGGCTGCCTGTCGGTTCCCGGCGAGTCATTCCCCTGTGGCCGCGCGCAATGGGCCAGGGTCACCGGACTGGATGCCGACGGCAACCCGGTGAGCCTGGAGGGGACGGGTTTGTTCGCCCGGATGCTGCAGCATGAAGCCGGTCACCTGGATGGGTTCCTCTACGTCGACAAGCTGATCGGTCGACATGCCCGCGCGGCCAAGCGGGCGGTGAAGTCCAACGGTTGGGGTGTTCCCGGGTTGTCGTGGCTGCCCGGAGACGTACCCGACCCGTTCGGCCATTGATCCGATGTCGCGATGGCCGGTGCTGGGCAGTCGGGTCAGCATGCGTTTTCGACAGGCCGATGGCGGACACACGGACGTCATCGGCCACCTCTGCACACTTACTCCCCTGATCACGCTACGTACGAAATCCGATGGGATGGTATCGATCTCACCAGATGACGTGGTCGCGGTCCGAGAACTGAGCCATACCCCGATACGGGCATCCGAGATCCGTAGCCTCGAGCATGCCGCTGCGCTGGCCTGGCCGGGAACGGAGCAGCACTGGCATAACGGTTGGCTTTTGCGCGCCGGGGGCGGGCACACCAGTCGAGCCAATTCTGCTGTACCACTGGATTTCTCGTCATCGATAGCTGACCTGGATGAAATCGTCAGCTGGTACGACAAGCGCGGACTGGAACCCTGGCTGACACTGCCGGATCGGTTGGTTCCGGTTCGAACCGAAGGCATCAAACAGACCAGGGTGATGGTGCGAGACCTTGATCCGGCCGGTGTCAATGCCGCCGCAACCCTCGACACCCGACCTGATGCGGCGTGGCTGGCCTGTTATCAGCGGGAAGTTCCACAGGAGGTGCTGACGGCCGTCATCGACGGCGAGGTGGTGTTTGCGTCGGTGGCCGGTGTGGCGGTGGGCCGTGGCGCGGTGACCTCGGCACCGGACGGCACGGTCTGGCTGGGAATCTCGGCGGTCCACGTCACCGACACACACCGCCGGTCGGGGCATGCCACCGCGGTGTGCGAAGCCCTGCAAACCTGGGGCCGCGATCATGGCGCGCAGCGTGTCTACGTGCAGGTGCTCGAAGACAACCATGCCGCGACCACGCTGTACGCCTCGCTCGGCTTCGGTTTGCACCATCGGCATCGCTATGTCGACGCGCGACGACTACTGACCACTAGCCTGTAGCCATGGCTGCCGCGGGGTTACGGGTGGCCACCTGGAACGTGAACTCGATTCGCACCCGGGTGGACCGAGTTGTCGACTGGTTGGTTCGCGCAGAAGTTGACGTCCTCGCGATGCAGGAAACCAAGTGTAAAGACGACCAGTTCCCGACGATGCCATTCGCCGCTGCGGGTTACGAGGTCGTGCACAGCGGACACGACCAGTGGAACGGGGTGGCAATCGCCTCACGGGTCGGTCTCGACGACGTGGCAGTGGGTTTTGAGGGCCAGCCGTCCTGGGGCAAGGACGGCGCGCCGGCCAAGGCCGAGGCGCGCGCCATCGGCGCGACCTGTGCCGGTGTGCGGGTATGGAGTCTGTACGTGCCAAACGGCAGAACAATCGAGGACCCGCATTACCGATACAAGTTGGAGTGGCTTGCTGCACTGCGGGATTGCGCGAGTTCCTGGATGCAGCGTGAACCCGATTCGCAGATAGCACTGGCCGGCGACTGGAATATCGCTCCCAGGGACGACGACGTGTGGGATGTGGAATTCTTTCGCGATAGCACCCACATCACCGCACCTGAACGTGCGGCGTTCACCGCCATTGAGGAAACCTTCGCCGACGTGGTGCGGCCTTTTGCCCCCGGCCCGGGGGTGTACACCTACTGGGATTACACCCAGCTGCGGTTTCCCAAGCGTGAGGGCATGCGGATCGACTTCATCCTGGCGTCACCGGCGTTGGCTCACCGGGTGGTCAATGCCGAGATCGTCCGCGATGAGCGCAAGAGCGGCAAGCACAGGATCGGGGCGCCCAGTGACCATGCACCGGTCTTCGTCGACCTAGATCGTGCGTCGACTTAGATCCGGACCAGCATCTTGCCGATATTGGCGCCGGTGAACAGTCCGTTGAGCGCATCGACGCACGACTCGAGGCCCTCGAAGATGGTTTCGCGGTGTCGCAGGGTGCCGTCGCGCTCCCACCGCCGCAGGTCCGCAAATGCCTCATCGAAGCGATTCCACATCTCCAGCGCGTTGAACCCCTGCATTGATGCGGTCTTGGCGAGCAGGTTGACGTAGTTGGCCGGACCGGGATGCTCGCCGGTCAGGTAACTGGAGATCACCCCGCACAGCACTACCCGGGCCTTCGGCGCCAACCGGCCGAGCACCGCGTTGAGAATCGGGCCACCGACATTGTCGAAGTAGACGTTCACACCCTTCGGGCAGTGCTGTTTGAGCGCGACTGCCAGGTCGTCGTTCTTGTAGTCGATGCACGCGTCGAATCCGAATTCCTCCACGACAACGCGGCACTTATCCACCCCGCCCGCGATGCCGATAACGCGGGCGCCCGCAATCTTGGCGATCTGTCCGGCGACTGATCCGGTGGCACCTGCGGCGGCGGAGACTACGACGGTGTCGCCGGGCTGCGGTCGGCCGATGTCGGTCATCCCGAAATAGGCGGTGGCACCGCTTGATCCGTAGACCGACATGATCGCGACCTGATCGGTCTCGCCGGGGATAACAGTGCTGAACACATCGTCACGGATGATCGAGTACTCCTGGAACCCAGTGAGCGTGGTGACGATATCGCCGATCCGGTATGCGTCACAACGTGATTCGACCACCTCGCCGATACCGGCGGCCCGGATCACCTCACCCAACGCCACCGGCGGCAGGTAGCCGGGTTGGTCGTTGAGCCAGGTTCGTGCTGCAGCATCGAGTCCGATATAGGTGGTACGGAGCAGGGCTTCACCATCGGCGGGCACCGGCGCAGCCGTCGTGACAAGCTCAGAGTCCTCCGGGCTGAGGAGACCGTTCGGTCGGCGGCGTAACAGGATCTGGCGGTTTGCGATCGTCACAGCAGAAAGTTACCCGAGAAGCCAGAAGCTACTCGAGAGATTGGGAATAGCGGCCCGGATTGAACAGTGATGCGATCGACCCGATCACCATCATGATCGTCGCGGCACTGAACACCACCACCAGACCGGAGTGGAATGGACCGGTGATCAGTTCCGGAAAGAACGTCTTGCCGGTCAACACCTCGGCGTTTACTCCAGGCTGCGCCAGCCCGTTGAACGGCGCCAGCAGTTCGGCCATCGGGTTGTAACCGAGGAAGGCGGCGAACAGGCTGCTCACCGGCGGGGTGTTGGCGACCTGGTGTGCCATCGATGCCGGGATGCCCTGCTGTTGAAGTCCAGCGCTCATCGCCTGAGGCAGGGTGTGGGCCAGTCCGACGATCATCAAAGAGAAGAAGATTCCGATCGACAGTGATGCGCCGGCGTTGAAGAAGGTCGCGCGGACACCCGAGGCGGCGCCGCGCTGGGCGGCCGGGACGCTGGACATGATCGCCGCGGTATTGGGTGCGGTGAACATCCCGCCACCGAGTCCGTTGAGGAAGATTAGCGAAGCGAAGACGAGATAGTTGAAGTTGACCGGAATCATCACCAGCGCAACGAATGAGACCGCCGCCAACACCATGCCGCCGACGGTGAACGGCCGCGCTCCGTAGCGGTCAGCCAGTGAGCCGGCCAACGGTCCGGCGATGAGGTAGCCCGCAGTCATCGGGAGCATGTAGATACCCGCCCACAGCGGTGTCGACTCGAAGCTGTAGCCGTGCAGCGGCAGCCAGATCCCCTGTAGCCAGATGATGAGCATGAACTGCAAACCACCGCGGCCCAATGACGCCATCAGCCCGGCGAGGTTACCCATGCCGAAGGCCGCCGAGGAGAACAGTCGGACGTCGACCATCGGCGCGGCTACCCGAAGCTCAATGAAGTAGAACGCCACTAACAGCAGCAGACCGGAACCGATCAGCCCGAGTACTGCCGGATCGGTCCAGCCGGTGCTGTGGCCGCCGTAGGGCTGGATTCCGGAGGTGATGCCGACCAGCAGAACGGTCAGGCCCACCCCGAAGGTCAACGTTCCCGCCCAGTCCATCCGACCGGGTGTTCGGACCCCGACCTCCCGTAGCGAGCGGATGCTCCAGACAGTGCCCACGATCCCGAGCGGGACCCCGACCCAGAAGATGGCCTGCCAGTGGATCTCAGCCAGCACCCCACCGATCAGCAGTCCGAGGAACGAACCGGCGACCGCGGCGACCATGTTGACGCCCAGCGCCATCCCGCGCTGGGTGGCGGGGAAGGCGTCGGTGAGGACAGCCGAGGCGGTGGCCATCAGCATGGCGCCACCGACGCCCTGAACCACGCGCCACCCGATCAACCACATGACTCCGGCGTCGAGCTGGAAGGGGTCGACAGACAGCGCGACTGCGGCGATGGTGAAGACGATGAAACCCAGGTTGTACATCCGGACCCGGCCGTACATGTCACCGAGGCGGCCGAAGGGCACCACCAGAACGGCGGTCACCACCAGATACCCCATCAGCATCCACAACAGGTAGCCGACGTTGGCGGGTTCCAGTGGGTTCAGGCCAATGCCGCGGAAGATGGCCGGCAATGAGATCAACACGATCGAGGCATTGATGGTGGCCAGCAGGGTGCCCAGGGTCGTATTGGACAGCACGACCCATTTGTGCCGCGGATGCTCGGTGGTGGCCTCGATACCGGGGCGTTCGGCAAGGTTCGTCATCGTCGTCTCGAGAAAAGCATATATTAGCTATGTAAATTATTGCCAGCCCCTGTCCTGGCGCTGCTAGCGTGATTCCACCAATGACCTGGTGGGCGTAGGGAGTGAGCCGTGAAGTTCCTACCGTTGAGCGCCCCCGGCCAGACTCCGCCGCGGGTGCTTACCATCGCTGGATCGGACTCCGGCGGCAGCGCCGGCCTGCAGGCCGATATGCGCACCTTCGCCCTCCTGGGCGTGCACTCCCTCGTCGCCGTTACCGCGGTGACGGCACAGAACTCCCTGGGAGTCAAGGGTTTCCACGAGATCCCCACCAAAATCGTCGCCGGCCAGATCGAAGCGGTAGCCACCGATATCGGCATTCAGGCGGCGAAGACAGGAATGCTGGCGTCGGTGGAGATCATCGAGACAGTCGCAGCCAGCTGGCGCGACCTCGGACTGGCAGGCACGGTGCCGTTCATCGTCGATCCGGTCTGCGCCTCGATGCACGGGGATCCGTTACTGCACCCGTCTGCGTTGGACAGCCTGCGCACACGGTTGTTCCCGCTGGCCAGCCTGATCACGCCGAACCTCGACGAGGTACGGCAGCTGGTGGATATCGACGTCGTCGATATCCCAACCCAGCGCGATGCCGCCAGGGCACTGCACGACCTCGGGCCGACGTGGGCGCTGGTGAAGGGCGGTCATCTGCGCGCGTCGTCGCGCAGCCTTGATCTGCTCTACAACGGCACTGACTTCTTTGAGTTCGACGCGCCTCGGGTGGACACCAAGCACGACCACGGCGCCGGCGACACCTTGGCGGCTGCCACCGCGTGCGCACTGGCTCACGGCTACGCGATGCCCGAGGCGGTCGCCTTCGGAAAAGCCTGGGTGACCGAGTGCCTGCGGTCCGCCTATCCGATCGGCGCGGGCATCGGACCGGTCTCGGCGCTGTTCCGGTTGCAGCCATGAGCACGACGTGTCGGCGTTAGCCGTCGATGCCGCGCTGCGAGCCCACACATGATCGACTTGACCACTATCTGGCAACCACTACCTAGACGAAAGGTTCACAATGTCAACAAGATTCCGGGGCGCAGGCGTGGTACTGGCGGCAATCGGGTTGTCCCACTTCGCACGACCGCAGGCGTTCGAGTCGATCACCGCGGCGGCTTTTCCCGATAACACACACCGACACACGTTGATCGACGGCGGAATCGAAACCGCACTCGGTGTGGGCCTCATCGCCGGACCGACGCGGAAATTCGCGCTGGCCGGGTTAGTCGCCTACACCGTCTATCTCGTCGCCAGCGTCGTCCGCAACCGCAATTGAATCAGCCACTACAGCGCAGACTCGGTACGACCGACGCGGTAATCGTCGGACTCGGCTCGATGATCGGCGCCGGAGTGTTCGTGGTGTTCGCTCCAGCGGCAGCTGTCGCCGGTTCGGGCTTGCTCTTCAGCTTGGCCTTAGCCGCGGTGGTCGCGTACTGCAATGCCACATCCTCGGCGCGACTAGCGGCTCAGTATCCCCAGTCCGGCGGCACCTACGTCTACGGCCGCGAGCGTCTCGGCGAGTTCTGGGGCTACCTGGCCGGCTGGAGCTTCGTCGTCGGCAAGACTGCGTCGTGCGCGGCAATGGCGCTCACTGTCGGGCTGTACCTCTGGCCCACCCACGCCCACGCCGTCGCCGTAGCGGCGGTGGTGGCGCTGACCACGGTGAACTACCGCGGCATTCAGAAGTCCGCATTACTCACACGGGTGATCGTTGCCGTGGTGCTCGCGGTTCTGGTCGGCGTGGTTGTCCTGGTGGCGACATCCGGGCGGATCGATGTGGCCCGCATCGCACCGACCGGCGGCAGTGTGATCGGTGTCCTCCAAGCAGCCGGGCTGCTCTTCTTCGCCTTCGCCGGCTATGCACGCATCGCGACTCTCGGGGAGGAGGTTCGCGACCCGGCGCGCGCGATCCCGCGCGCGATCGGACTGGCATTGGGCATCACCGTGGTGGTCTATACGACGATGGCGCTGACGTTGCTGGCAATCCTGGGACCCGAGCAACTGGCCGGTGCCGCAGCACCATTGGCCGATGCGGTCCGCGCCGCCGGAGCGAGCGGGTTCGAGCCCGTGGTGCGCGCCGGTGCGGCAATTGCGGCGTTGGGATCGCTGCTGTCGCTGATTCTGGGCGTATCGCGGACCACCCTGGCTATGGCGCGCGACGAGCATCTGCCGCGTTCGCTCGCATCGATACATCCTCGGTTCGCTGTTCCGCACCACGCCGAGATCGCGGTGGGGGCAGTCGTCGCGGTCGTTGCCGCAATCTTCGACGTTCGTGCAGCGATCGGGTTCTCATCATTTGCCGTGCTGGTGTACTACGGGATCGCCAACGCTTCGGCGTGGACCCTCGGTCGACGCGCGGTCCCGGCCTTCGGATTGGCGGGGTGCCTGCTGCTGGCGGTCTTTATCCCGGTGAGTTCGGCGCTCACCGGGGTCGCTGTGATCGCCCTCGGCGCAGGGATCTACGCCGCGCGCCGGTTCCGGTAGGCCGCCACTGCGGTCGGCAACGTCGCGAAGATGTGGTCGGTATCGATCTTCTCGAGAAGCCCCGCGGCGTCGAGTGCCTCGCGCAGATGCCAGGTGACCCGCGCCATCGCGAACACGATGCCGCGACGGGTGAGGTCCTGGCGTAGTTGGTCGACGGCATCGAGTGCGGTGAGATCTACTTCGACATTGGCTTCGGCATTGAGCACGAACCACTGCACCGGGTCCGGGTTCGCGTCGACCGCCGCCATCGCACGCTTGCGGAAGTCCTCGGCATTGGCGAAGAACAGTGGCGCGTCGTAGCGGTACACCAGTAGGCCAGGCTCGAGGTGGGCTTGCGGATAGTCCTCGATATCGTGCATACCGGGCACCCCGGGCACGAATCCGAGCACACTGTCGTGCGGACGGGCGACGCGACGCAGCAGGTCCAGGATCGACAGTCCGACCGCGGCGAGCACCCCGTAGAGCACCCCGAAAATCAGCACGGCCAACGTGGTGAGTAGCGCCAGGATCAACTCGCTGCGCCGAAATCTAGCCAGTCGCCGAAAGGCGGCGATGTCAATCAATCGCAGAGCGGCGTAGACCACCAGGGCGCCGAGGGCGGCCGTCGGAAATGTGGCGAGTAGTCCGTGTGCGAAAAGCATCACGATCAGAAGCAGACCCAGGGTCACCAGCGAGGCGAATTGGGTGCGGGCACCCACCATTTCGCTCAGTGCCGTTCGGCTGGCACTGGAACTGACCGGAAAGCCATGGCACACAGCTGATCCCACATTGCACAGACCCAGAGCCCGCAATTCGGCATTGGCGTCGATGGTCTCGCCTTTACGTGCCGCGAAGACACGGGCGTTGAGCACGCTGTCGGAGAACGCGACGAGGGCCACACCGCCGGAAGCTGCGGCGAGCACTCCCAAATCACTCAGCGGCACTGCGCTGAGTCCGAGTGCCGGCAGCCCGGCGGGCACCTCACCGATAATCTGGATCCCATGTCGGTCTAGCGAGAAAAGGGCCACCGCCGCCGAGGCCAGCGCGACAGCGATGAACGGGCCGGGAGCCCGCGGTACCAGCCATACCAGAAGGAACAGGACGGCAAGCACCGCGGCTGAGAACATCAGCGTCGGCCAGTGCACATGTGGCAGTGCCGCAGCCAGCGAACGCACCTCTGCGATGACACCGTCACCGACCACGGGTGTGCCGGTCAGCTTGCCCAGCTGTCCGCCGATCATGATCAACGCGACGCCTGCCATATAGCCGATCAGAACCGGCCTTGAGAGCAGGTCGGCGATGAACCCGAGCCGCAACAACCCGCCGGCGAAACAGACCAGTCCGACCATTGCGGCCAGAACCGCGGCCAGTGCCGCGTAGCGACCGCTGTTCCCGGCAGCCAGGGGTGCCAGTGCGGCCGCTGTCATCAACGCGGTTGACGACTCAGGACCGGCGGAGAGGTAGCGCGACGATCCCATGACCGCGTAGATCACCAAAGGAAGTAGGGATGCCCACAACCCGGCCACTGGCGCCAGACCCGCCACCGTGGCATAAGCCATGGCCTGCGGGACCAGGTAGGCCACCACGGTGAGGCCGGCCATGACGTCACCGCGCAGCCAGGATCGTTGATAGCCGCGGAACTGGGCCAGCCCGGGCGCGGCCACCGTCCAGTCGATACCCAACGTCACGGCTCGGTGACGACATGCCGGGTGCGGTCGGGCCGCGCGGGCATCCCGTTCCGACCGTCGAGATCCTGGGCGTAGAGACCGACAACGAAGGCGACTCCGCCGCCGTTGATGCCGAGAGCGGTTCGGTCGACATGATCGAGGGTGTCGGTCGACTTGTGGTAGTTCGGGTCGAACGCCGCATCGGGGGTCCCGCCCCACAGTGCGGCCTGCTCGGCGCTCATGATTTCCTCGGCGCCGGTGAACAACCCACCGGACGGAATCCCGGCCATGGTGAAGCCGTCATAGTCGGACCGGCCGTCGAACGAGGTGTCCTGGGCGGTCTTGCCCGCCGACTTCAGGTATTCGACGAACGTCCGCTCAATCCCGGGTGAGCCCTCCGGCACCCGGGGAGGGCTCTCGCCATCTTCCAGGGCCGTTGACTGATCGCCGTCGTATGTGAAATAGCCGGGGTTGGGGGAACCGATCATGTCGAAATTCAGATACAGCGCAATGTCTTTGAGTTGGTCGACATTGAGTGACTCGATGTACTTCATCGAACCCACCAGGCCGACTTCCTCGGCCCCCCAGAAGCCGAATCGAACCGCGTGCTTTATCTCCGGTGAGCTTCCCAGTTGTAAAGCCGTCTCCAGCACGGCGGCGACTCCGGATCCGTTGTCATTGATACCGGGACCGGCGGAGACGCTGTCAAGGTGGGCGCCGACCATCACCACGTCATGGTCGGAACCGGTCTTGGTGGTAGCGATCACGCTGCGTGCGGTGATGTCGTTGGTGCTGGCGGCCAGTTTGATGGTGGCCGGACCGGGTGCGGCCCGCAACCGCGCACCGTCGGCCTTGCTCACGCTGATCACCGGAATCGTCACCGCGGTGTTCTCACCGAGGGTGCCGCCCATGCTCTCCTCGTCGACGTTGTCCGCGACGATCATCGCGACCGCCCCGAGCGTGGTGGCGATGGCCTGCTTTTCCGCAAACGGGCAGCTTCCACGGTCCACCAGTACCACCGCGCCCTTGACCGCTATCCCGTCGTAATCAGCTGGCACA
>Ga0194038_1000262_pt1 | contig 23175 bp, 19 predicted proteins | sample JunL226m_MetaG_FD_148630 | JGI IMG/M metagenome (GOLD analysis project Ga0194038, IMG submission 148630) | Anoxic zone freshwater microbial communities from boreal shield lake in IISD Experimental Lakes Area, Ontario, Canada - Jun2016-L227-6m | ecosystem: Environmental > Aquatic > Freshwater >... | reverse complement strand
GTCGTTGCGGTTCGAGGGGTCGTTGTTGTTGCGGTTCGCGGCCCGAAAGTTCTCCGTGTCGTCGTTGTTCCAACTGCCGCCACGATTCACCCGGTTCGAGCCCTTCCGGACAGCACCCTGATAAGTCACTTATCACCTTTTGCCGGAAACCTAAAGCATCTGCTGCACGCGTAAACCCGATGAGTGCTTCGACGCGTCTGGCAATATCGCTTTCAGTCATCAGCCCTTCATTAAAAAAATGCTCATACCGGCAAAGCTTTTTTGCAAACCTTTGTCTGCTTCCTCTGGCCAGCAAAATCTTCCTGGGAAAAATCTGATATCCCAGAAATGTCACACCAGAATTCGTGGACTTCATTTGAATCCCTTCTTTCGGCTTTATGTGCAGCGTCTTCTCTAAATATTCCCGAATGAATTTCAGATGGCTTTTCAGCTTTTTTCGGCTGTCTTCCCAGAACAGCATGTCATCCATGTACCGGACATATCCTTTCAGTCGAAGTTCCTCTTTTACCTCATGATCAAAGATACCCAAATAGTAGTTGGCAAAGTGCTGACTGGTAAGGTTCCCGATGGGAAGACCTTTTTGTGGAAACGTCTCGTAGGTGGCAAGGATGCGCTCAAAAAGCTCCAGCAGTGCTTTTTCTTTGAAACGCCTATTAAGAAAGCCAAGCAGCAGTGAGTGATCAATATTGTCATAGTACCTGGCAATATCAAGCTTGAGGCACCATGAATAATTTTTGGCATAAGACTGAGCCCGTTGAATGGCCTTGTGCAACCCTTTTCCCTTTCGACATGCATAGGTGTCATAAATTGCATAGCTTTCGAAAACGGGGTCGCAGACATTCATGATGGCATGATGCAGCACGCGCTCGGGAAATGAGGCTGCGCATATACGGCGCTCTTTGGGATCACGCACCGTAAAATAGTGATAATGGCCCAGAATCGTTTTGCCTGTTTTCAATTGCTGCTGCAAGTTGTCAATTTCACCATGTAAATTGAGCCGGAAACGATGCACATCCTCCTTGTCCTGCTTACCCCGCTGCGCCTTCCAGAATGCAAGAAGAAGATTTTCCTTTTCAATCATTTTCGAAAAAAGGCCGCTGGCGCGTTTCATCCCTGTACTCCTACAAGAGCTGAAAGAAAACGGTCTGCATATTTGTCCAGCTTACCCTCTCGCACTCCGTCAATTTTCATCATATCAGACAAACAGTTCATCATTAAATTCCTCGGATATTGGAAATCGTTAAAATATTTTTTTGGGCTTCGCCCAATGGGTAGCTCAAATCGCCAGCTTGGGCTACAGCATGTCAACCGGCGGGCTCCGCTTCCCGCCGGTTGACAGCCTCCGCCACTCTAACCTGCCTGCTGACCTGGGGCAAGCAACAGCCGGAAACCCCTGCGGTCGCGGCGGTCCGAGGGGTCGCCGTAGCCGCGGGACGCGGCCCGAAAGTACTCCGCGCCGACGCCGCGCCAACCGCCGCCACGAAACACCCGGTACGAGCCCTTATCAGGACCCGTGGGGTTTTTAGATGGACTGTTTTTATAATAATCACTGTCATACCAGTCCAAACACCACTCCCAAACATTCCCGCTCAGATTATAACACCCATACCCGGAAGCCCCTTTCGGATATTCATATACGGTACAAGTAGTCTGGGAACCTTTGTTTTTATCGTTCCGGCAAAGATTCTGATCCCAGTCATTCCCCCAGGGATATATGAACCCTTTTGGTCCACGAGCTGCTTTTTCCCACTGGGCCTCAGTCGGCAGAGTGCCTCCAGCCCACCGGCAATATGTTGCAGCATCTTCCCAGCTTACACAAACCACCGGATGATCAGTATATGATTCTGGATAGGACTTGCCCTTCCAAATGGGTGTCCCCCAATCCGCAACATCTGGAGGACGGTGCCCAGTTTCATCCACAAACTGCTTGTACTGACGATTCGTCACCGTATATACGCCGATATAATACCGGTCAAGATACACAGTATGCTGCGGGCAATCGCTATTTTTTCCATCCCCCATCTCAAACTCGGCGGCAGGTATCTCTATAAGGATGGAGCTGTCTTTGGTATTGATAATAATTGGCGAAACAAGCTGAAAAGTGTTTTTTTCTTTTTCAATTGCTACTGGCATATTCTTTTTACCCGTTATCCGAACTCAATTGCTTAAAGGGCCGCTGTTTGGGATGTCTATTCTGAAAAATTTATGGGGATTATATAGCAATAAATAGCAGTGTCAAGAAAAATAATACATTATATATCAAGGTTCCAGTATTTTTCTGATAAGCTTCGAGGTAGTCTCAACAATCCTTCGAATACTGGAAACAAGTATATTAAAACTGTGGTAACGATTCCCTTTCACTTGATTATCAAGTTTTTTGCGTCGGAAAAACTTGACTGACTTGTTGGAAATCCGCGCTTATTTGCTAAAATGGTCGCTGTCCCACTTTTCGTCATCTTTCGTCTGTCTCTGCATTAATACTTTGTCACTGCGAGGTCAACCCCCAGCACGTTAATTATTGCTCGGTTGATAGAATTAAACTTAACGGTTGTGGTCTTTCGTGCCACATCTGTTAATAAAAGCTCGTCGTGTTTAACGTACACACGAAGCTTGTAACCTTTATTCAGAAAATCTGCGTCGGCATAACAGGAAGATACAAGGCGAGATTGATCTGCGTCAAAAAGAAAGATTTTACCTTCTGAGCTATGCGGGTTTTCGTGAAAACATAATTCACTGTTCTCAAATATCAACTTCGCCTTTTTCCCCAAAAACAAGGTTGATTCCTTATCAAATATCCAAACTGGCTTATCTTCCAATGAAATGAATCCAAATGGCACACAAGTACAATTGTACCTCATTGCTCCAAACAAACTGGCCATATCGATGCCGTTGAGATAAATGCGAACTTCTCCTTTATTAAGGTAAACCCCCTCTCCGCGCTTATTTTTGAAATTTTCGAATAAATTAAAGTAAATGGTTTTGTACTGGTTTTCATAATAATCCCAACTGCTTCTTTCAATGGTATTGAGATTTATGCTATATTGAATGTTATTATTGGCCCATAGTTCAATCTGCCCCTCTTTCAGTTTTATATGTTCTTTCCTTAAAAGCGTTTTTACCGAAATAAAAAGAAAGATACATCCTATTAAACCAGGTAAAGTTATCAAAATATTGCTATATATTATGGATGCCGCAAAAAATACACAAACAATACCACATTGTATAATGACCGTTTTAGCAAATTGTCGTTTAAAAATTGACTTATTCATATATGACCTCACTGATAGATGACGATTTCATCCTTGATTATTGTCAGTTTTACTTTCCGAAATGAGCCTTTGCCCCATAGTAGTTTTTTGAAACTCTCGCTTTTTCTCTAAAGTTTAGCGGACAGATATCCAGTGACTTCTTTAAAAGTTGAATGCCTTCTTCTATCTTGCCTTCCAGGCACAGAACATTGCCTAATGACATTAGCAAAATCGGATCGATTGGATTTAACTTGAGTGCAAGATGGTACGCTTCATCAGCTTTTGCATATTGTTTCAACTGAAAAAATTTGTCGCCTTTCTCCATTAACTTTGCCGCTTGCAGAGCATCTGCCAATTCAGATTCATTAAATTTTAACTCCACGCCATCTGGCATAGTTAGAACAAGAGTATCTGGTGTTTGTTTTAAGATTTCCAAAGCATGAACCGGTAGAGCTGCTAAAGCCATAACCTGCTTTTCATGATTATCGCCAGAACATGTAGGTGTCATTTTGGGTGTGTTATTACCGGTTGTACTTTCAGAAATAGGTGCAGCCGGAGTAAAAGTTTCCTTACTGCTGTCAAGGTCAAATAGTTTTTTAAACCAATTCATGTCTCTCTCCTTTGCGTATGGCTCCTAAATTCCCGTTGTCCGCCAAGACGGAGCCTTTGTCTTGTCGGCTAACAAGTAGCTATGCATTTTCTTTATAGAATGCAACCATTCTGATTTGGGGAAACCCACTCTGTCCTCTTCCGGATTTGTGTTTACCAAATCGTTCCAGATTGCTTTTAGTGTCCGGGGTGGTCATTGATACGCCACCGTACATGAAGGTTACTCAGCCATAAAAATCAGGAGTAGCCTTGTCCTGCTGGGGCAAGCAACAGCCGGAAACCCCTGAAGCCGCCAGAGCGCGATGGGCCGCGGTCGCAGCGGTACGCAGCCCGAAAGAACTCCGTGCCGCCACGGTCCCAACCGCCGCCACGATTCACCCGGCCCGAGCCCGTATCAGGACCCGTGGGGTTTTTGGGTGGACTGTTTTTATAATAATCACTACCGTACCAGTCCGAACACCACTCCCAAACATTTCCGCTCAGGTTATAACACCCATACCCGGAAACCCCTTTCGGATATTCATATACGGTACAAGTGGTCTCGGAACCTTTGTTTTTATCGTTCCGGCAGAGATTCTGATCCCAGTCATTACCCCATGGATATATGAACCCTTTTGGCCCACGAGCTGCTTTTTCCCACTGGGCCTCAGTCGACAGAGTACCTCCAGCCCACCGGCAATACGCCGCAGCATCTTCCCAGTTTACACAAACCACCGGATGATCGGTATATGATTCAGGATAGGACTTGCCCTTCCAGATGGGTGTCTCATAATCCGCACCATCTGGAGGACGGTGCCCGGTTTCATCCACAAACTGCTTGTACTGAAGGTTCGTAACCGTATATACGCCGATATAATACCGGTCCAGATGAATGGTATGCTGCGGACAATCATTATTACGCCCATCCCCCATCTCAAACTTGCCGGCAGGTATCTCTATCAGGATGGAGTTGTCTTTGGTATTGATAATAATTGGCGATACAAGCTGAAAAGTGTTATTTTCTTTTTCAATTGTTACTGGCATATTCTTTTTACCCGTTATCCAAACTCAATTGCTCAAAAGGCCGCTGCTTAGGATGTTCATTTTGAAAAATTTACTGGAATTATATAGCAATAAATAGCAGGGTCAAGAAAAAAATACATCATATATCAAATGAATTATTTTTTTGTAACATGAAATTTCCAATTCAAAAGTGATAAGATGTCAGTTCATTTTTTAAACATTTGTACGTTTTCGACTTCAAGATGCTAACCACAAAATCCGGTAGAATCAAATATGCATCTCCATCTCTTTCTTCTCAAATTCTCCATATTCACAGGCTTGCTTTTTTTTCGTCTGAAAGGCTATATTCCCGGCAGAACCATGTGGATCGAGCACCCTTTTCAACACTTTCCAGGGTATCAGCACCACGCTGGGGCCATCGGCATAGCAGGCAACCTGATAATCATCAAAATACACCTGGAGACCTTTTGAGGTAATCACCCAGGATTTGTAATTGTTCACAGATGGTGCTGCGCCCTCATTTATCGACGATTCACGAATCTTACGGGGGTCCCTCAACAGCGATTGAATGCAATAATCTGAAATCACTTTTAGATATGGCGAATTGGCCATAAACAGGTCAGAAAGGGCCAATACTTTTCCAAGCGTCAGGGAATACGTCAGTGTCTGGAAGGATTGAACCGGATGGCAGCCTGACCCTTCGTCGTGTATATTACAAACCAGGCTGATCAATGCACGGCTATGATATTCCGCATTCCAATCCATGAAAGTTGAGCCTTCATATTTAGTTTTGGGGGACGTATTGTATTTTTTTATATAGTTCTGATAAACCAACCGCGTCATTGCCTTATTAAATCCCATGGCATAAACAGGAACCGGTTTGGCAAAATAAAGTGAAGTTACAATATAAAACCAGCCGTTGCATCGGTATTTATTAACTGAATGCACCAGTTTTAATTTCTTTTGAGATACACTAAATTGGGCCGGACGACCTCCAGACGTTTTACCTGAATGTTGTATGACTTCATTTAGCTGCTTTTGGCCGGCGCTCAGACTGTTTGCCGGATTGAAGCAAAGAATCAAAAGAATAGACAAAAATATGATGGACAGTATGATTTTATTTTTCATCTCTCAGGTCCTTTTAATTGAATTTTCGCTTGACAGGCAGGGAAACAACTATTCTTCCGTAAACATGTTTCTGGAACCTATGCTGTTTGATACAAAGTTGCTTAGCCCGTTTGAATAAATGATGGGCGCCCTAACTGCGCCATCACTACTGTTATTGATATTGGTGATAAACATTTTCGATTATTCGTTACCCTTGTCATGAATTAAACCGTCATTTGTCTTATTTTCCCAGATCAGCCCAGTGACATTGTCTTTTACCATGCTCCATGCCGCTGCGGAATCAGGCAGCACTTACCAATGTTTTTTGCATGGTGTTTTCCTTTTTTTTGATGTCTGCTAAATTTGGATATATTGATATATGAATCATTGCAGTCTCCTTTTTCTATTTTGCATTATACCTAACATCTTTACCTGCCAGACCCTTGCGCCTTGCGTTATTTGTCAAGACTGACACATGCGTTGCAAAAGGGGGAAAAACCCCATAGTACATCAGAAAGGCAGTACGTCTTCTTAGAAGAGTCGACATAATTCACGAGACCAACTTGTACCCCATTTACCCGTGCGCCGTCAGAACTTTTTGATACTATTTTATTTAGGAAAATGCTCGCTTGGATTCCATTGAGTGATGTCCCTCTATTTGAAAGCATGCCCGCCTGAATCCCATTTACTTTTTCAGAGCTATTTACTAATCCAAATTGCGCGCCATTGAGATGTCCATTAATAAGGCCCACGTCTTTTATTGTATTTATCAGGGCTACCTGAATGCCATTAATTAATACGCCATCATTCGTTATCATATTTCCCTGTATTCCATTTAATTCTAAAGCTTTGCTTACAAAACCCATCTGCAGACCATTGACCTCGCCTGCTGTATTGTTAATAGAGAGTTGGAGTCCGTTAACCATGTTAGATGCATTTATGCCTAGAGCAAACTGTACTCCATTAATCTTTGGTACTGGATTCATGAATAGTCCAACCTGGACATGATCTGTAAAAAAAGAAAGAAAAAGGAAAAAACAGAAAAGAGATATCCAAGACCCTACAAAACTATTACCATTATTATTCATATAACCCCCCTTTAAAAGTATTTGGCATTTCTGAACAAAGAAGCTGCAGATAAAAATATCATCAATTTAATCGTCACCGTATATACGCCGATATAATACCGGTCAAGATACACGGTATGCTTATCTCCCCCCCATCTCAAACTCGGCGGCAGGTATCTCTATCAGGATGGAGTTGTCTTTGGTATTGATAATAATTGGCGAAACAAGCTGAAAAGTGTTTTTTTCTTTTTCAATTGCTACTGGCATATTTTTTTTACCCCGTCATCCAGACTCAATTGCTTAAAAGGTCGCTGTTTGGGATGTTTATTCTGAAATAATTTATGGGGATTATATAGCAATAAATAGCAGTGTCAAGAAAAATAATATATCATATATCAAATAAATTAATTTTTATAACATCAATTTTCCAATTAAAAGTGATAAGATGTCAGTTCATTTTTTAAACATTTGTACGTTTTCGACTTCAAGATGCTAACCACAAAATCCGGTAGAATCAAACATGCGTCTCCATCTCTTCCTTCTCAAATTCTCCATATTCACAGGCTTGCCTATTTTTTCGTCTGAAAGGCTATAGTCCCGGCAAAACCATGTGGATTGAGCACCCTTTTCAGCACTTTCCAGGGTATCAGCACCACGCTGGGGCCATCGGCATAGCAGGCAACCTGATAATCACCAAAATACACCTGGATACCTTTTGGGGTAATCACCCAGGATTTGTAATTATCCAGAGATGGTGCTGCGCCATCATTTACAAACGATTCACCAATCTTACGGGGGTCCCTCAACAGCGATTGAATGCAATAGTCTGAAATCACTTTTAAATATGGTGAATTGGCCATAAACAGGTCAGAAAGGGCCAATACTTTTCCAATCGTCAGGGAATACGTCAGTGTCTGGTAGGATTGAACCGGATGGCTGCCTGACCCTTCGTCGGATATATTACAAACCAGGCTGATCAATGCACAGCTATGATATTTCGCATTCCAATCCATGAAAGAGGAGCCTTCATATTTAGTTTTAGAGGACTTATTGTATTTTTTTATATAGTTTCTATAAACCAACCGCGTCATTGCCTTATTAAATCCCTTGGCATAAACAGGAACCGGTTTGGCAAAAAAAAGTGCATTTGCAGTATAAAACCAGCCATGGCGTCGGTATTTTTTAACTGAACGCACCAGTTTTAATTTCTTTTGAGGTACACGAGATTGGGCCGGGCGACCTCCGGGCGTTTTAACTGAATGGTGTATGACTTCATTTGGCTGCGGTTGGCCGGCGATAAGACGGTTGGCCGGATTGAAGCAAAGGATCAAAAGAATTGACACAAAAATGAATGATAGGACGATTTTATTTTTCATCTCTCAGGTCCTTTTGATGGAATTTTTCGATTGACAGGCAGGGAAACAACTATTGAAGTATCATTTTCATATATGGTGTGATCGAATTTAGGAAAGATACGGGAAATCGTTAAAATATTTTTTGGGCTTCGCCCAATGGGTTATTCAAATCGCCAGCTTGGGCTACGGCATGTCAACCGGCGGGCTCCGCTTCCCGCCGGTTGACAGCCTCCTCCGCCTCTCTAACCTGTCTGCTGACCTGGGGCAAGCAACAGCCGGAAACCCCTGTTGTCGCGGCGGTACGAGGGGCCGTTGAAGTAGCGGTTCGCGGCCCGAAAGTTCTCCGTGCCGACGTTGTACCAACTGCCGCCACGAAACACCCGGTACGAGCCCTTATCAGGACCCGTGGGGTTTTTGGATGGACTGTTTTTATAATAATCACTGTCATACCAGTCCGAACACCACTCCCAAACATTCCCGCTCAGGTTATAACACCCATACCCGGAAACCCCTTTCGGATATTCATATACGGTGCAGGTGGTCTGGGAACCTTTGTTATTATCGTTCCTGCAAAGATTCTGATCCCAGTCATTACCCCAGGGATATGTGAACCCTTTTGGCCCACAAGCTGCTTTTTCCCACTGGGCCTCAGTCGGCAGAGTACCTCCAGCCCATCGACAATACGCCGCAGCATCTTCCCAGCTTACACAAACCACAGGATGATCGGTGTATGATTCAGGATAGGACTTGCCCTTCCAGATGGGTGTCCCCCACTCCGCCCCATCTGGAGGACTGTGCCCAGTTTCATCCACAAACTGCTTGTACTGACGGTTCGTAACCGTATATACGCCGATATAATACCGGTCCAGATGAATGGTATGCTGCGGACAATCATTATTACGCCCATCTCCCATCTCAAACTTGCCGGCAGGTATCTCGATAAGGATGGAGCCGTCTTTGGAATTGATAATAGTAGGTGAAACAAGCTGGTATGTATTTTCTTTTTTAGATATTATTGGCATTTCTTTTTACCCCGTTATCTAAACTCAATTGCTTAAAAGATCGCTGTTTGGGATGTTTATTCTGAAATAATATATGGGGATTATATAGCAATAAATAGCAGTGTCAAGAAAAATAATACACCATATATCAGATAAGGTGATTCCCAACAAAGAATATACCATCAAACAGCAGCCATTGGTTCGATAAGAATGTCCCATTTTGGCAATTCCGGGTTGCGTTTCAAGCGCTTTTCAATTGCCCTCATAACCGATTTACTGAGTATTACGCCTTTCTCGTAAACTTTCGTACTGGTTTCTACGATAGGGTGAATTCCTTTCCAAAGCATAGTTTTCGCCCACTCTGTCATGACATCAACACTGCTAAGTAAGGTACCATTCCAATGCAGTTCTAAAATTCCCCAGCACCTCTCAATGGGGTTGTATTTGCTATGATAGGGTGGAAAATACAAGAGTTGTATGGGTTTGCTAATGGCATCGCTAACTTCTATGATGCGCTTTAGAAACTGAGTGCGAACACCACTACTTTCCGGTCCGTTATCCATTTTTATCTGTATCCTATCAATATTTATTCGATCTTCAACAGTTTGATTTTCCCACCAGCCATTGATCGTATCGATAATGAAGTCACTCGTTTTAAAGGAACTTCCCATGTTGATAAACAACTTTCCAGTGTCTTCACTCACAATGCCGCACGGTGTATAGCTATCTCCAGTAGCGAAATCATGATCGCTAGCTTTGTTATTGACACGGCTTAAGCCGCCCCTGGAAAATTCACCAATCTTAACAGTTGCTTTGCAATCCATGCTTAATCGAGCAACATGTTCATCCGAATCTTTAGCGTCTTGATCTTTTTTTTTAATATTTTCAAATATCGAATCCGTTTCTTTAATCTTTTTCAGCGGTTTAGCTTTGACCACTTTACGCAAACGGTAGCCCAAGCGGTTTAATATCTCTGACATGCTACTTAAAGATGGCAAGTCGTCATCACTAAACCCTGCATCTTTTAAAGCATTCAGAGCAGATTGCGCTGTCAATCTCGTAAATGCTATTGAACTCTGAAATGTAGGATCCTGCTGAGATTGGTTTTCGGCAAGTTTGCACAAATATTCAGAGATTTCAGGATACTTCTCTTCCCAAGGTTTATTTCCGCAACAGCTTGATTGCAAACCAATACACACAATGCCGGTGCGCTTTTCACCTAACCCTGTCTCAACTGCCTCCCTTGACCAACCGAATACACGTTCAGTCAATCGAGCATTACCTGTACAGTACTTTAATGACATTTCAGCCATGAAGTCACGACGTTGTGGTCCACTCATTTTTGCAGCTGCCAAGCGTATGTCGGCGATGTGTTCTTGAAGCAAAACGTCAGGAGAAAATGTCAAAGGCATCTGTTGTTCAGTTTCCAGAAGTGGTGGCGCTGCAATTAGGTTAAGATCAATGGGTGAGACAGTTTCTATGTTCATTAAGAATCTCCATGGTTGAAAATACGTTGATGTACCACAATGCTGCATAATACATCATCATCGCTTACCAATCAACGATTTCTTGGCGATGAAAAGACATCAAGCCATATTTTTCGGGGGTATTCTTTGTTGGGAATCACCTAAGGTTCCGGTGTTATACAGTTCATTGATCAATGACTTCATCTCATCGGTCGATGCCACTTCTTGATACCGGCAAATTTTGATCTTATGCAAAAGGAAATCAGAGAGAAGACAATGATGTGAATGTCGTTATTGTCATTGATGAAATGCAGGGGATTACTTTTTAACAAGACCTTTACTGCGGAGAGTTAGAGGATAAGTAGATAATAGAATAGAACCTGTTATTTTGGAAAAAAGTAATGACGAAAGCGGTTTTTAGATGAAGTAATGAAAAATGGAATTCATATATGATTAGGTTGCTGAGCGCCATCACGGCCTGGAATCTCTCAAATTGGGCAAGTCCCTTGATGGCCAGAATATCAGGCTCTTAAAACTTGAAAATATCCTGCAGCAGCTTAAGCAAGTCTGCTTTTCGAATCGGTTTTGTGAAAAAATGAGAGCAGCCGGCATCCAGACTCCGCTGCCGCTCCCTGCTGAAGGCATGAGCAGTGAGGGCAACGATCGGAATCGGGATCAAACCTCTTTCGGTTTCCAGTTCCCGTATTCTGCGAGTAGCTTCAAAACCGTCCATGACCGGCATTTCCATGTCCATCAGAATTATATCCAACTTTTCTTTCTCAAATTTTTCTATAGCCTGCCTGCCATTTTCAGCGATTTCAATGTGGATTCCTGTATTTTTCAAATAAGCTTCGACGATCTTGCGGTTGACCGCAACATCATCAGCCAGAAGCATTCGAATGGACGGAAATGTTGGAGTTTCAGTTGCGGAATGCGCCGTCGGCGGGTCATGGGTCTGTGTCTTGAAAACAGCTTCCATTTTTCGAAAAAGCTCAGCTCGGCGAATCGGCTTTGTCAGTCGTCCGTCCCCCAGTTGGGATTCATTTTTAAAGGCTGTAGTATCCGAGCCGATAAGCCAAAGAATTTTGGGATGCGCTGCTGTAAAGGATGCCAACTGTTGCCCAAAAGATAGGTCAGCTTCCAGCAATATCAACTGGAAGGGCGTTCCCTGGCTATCCATGCGCAGTAATATCTCAGGGAATTCGGAAATGTTCTTAACACCCGTGGGTTCAGCTCCCCACCCGTTCAGCATTTCGCACAGCGCCTTAACCACAGTCGGGTGATCATCCACAATCAGTACCCGCAAACCCTGAAGGTGGTCAGGCAAACGGGTGCTTGCCGGCAGCGAGGTTGCCGGTGTTTCTGCTATCCCGGATTGCATATATTTTGAAAGGGTCAGTGAAAAGATAAACCGCGCTCCCTGTCCGGGAGTACTTACCACATGAATTTCTCCTTCCATGCGTTCAATGAGCCTTTTGCTGATCGCCAGTCCAAGCCCGGTGCCCCCGTATTGCCGGGTAGTGGAAGTTTCAGCCTGAACAAAATTCTCGAAAATAATGGCTTGTTTTTCAACTGGAATGCCAATACCCGTGTCCTGAATCTCAAATTGCAACCTGCTGAAAGATTGGTTTTCGGATAGAGGAGTAACCTCAATTTTGATAAAACCGCGAGGGGTAAATTTAATGGCGTTGCCGACAAGGTTCATTAAAATCTGTCGAATTCGGATGGAATCTCCGGATAAAAAAGGCGCAACTTCCGGCGCTATCCTGCAAACCAGTTCCAGCCCCTGTTTATGGGCCCGATGCGAGAGGATATTTAGAACGTCTTCGACAATATCCCGGATATCCAATGGAACACTTTCCAGCGTCAACTGACCCGCTTCGATTTTGGAAAGATCCAGAATATCGTTGATCAGAGCCAGCAACAATTCTCCCGAGTTCCGCAGGGTCTGAAGGTAGTCTTTCTGTTCGTCGGTAAGGGAGGTTCCCGACAACAACTCTTCCATGCCAAGGATAGCATTCATGGGGGTTCGGATTTCATGACTCATGCGGGCCAGAAAATCGCTTTTTAATTGGTTGGCCAGATCCGAGCGCTCCTTTGCAGCTTTCAGAAACCTGGTTTTTGCCAGAGTGCGCGCCAGTGACAAACGAAAAAACACCAACCAATCCTGAGTCTGGCGGAGTTTAAGAAGACCGAGAACCGCTAATTGGCTTAAAATAAGGCCAGATGGAAGGAGCGGTGAAGCATATATACCAAATCTGAAAAACGTCCAGAAAGCGACTGCCCACCATGTTAGAGATAATATTGCGCAGGTGATCAGAATCACCGAGGCTCCGGCATGTGCAATCATAACGGTCGCAAAGAGTCCTGAACCGACAATAAGTAGCAGATCCAAGCCCAGCATCCAGCCAGGCCGCATGATGTACGAGGATTGAAGAATATTGTCCACGATGTTGGCATGAACCGCAACGCCAGGAACGAGAGGTTCCATCGGAGTGGTTACGGAATCCTTCAGCCCGGCAGCCAGTATGCCCACAAAAACAATTCGGCCGTTTAACCGCTCTTCCGGGATAAGGTTGTTTAACAGGTCTGATGCTGAAATATAGCCGGCAGTATTCCATCGCCGGTAAAACTTCACCATCAGTTGACCGTTGGCATCCACCGGAACAACATACTTGCCAATCTGCAGGCTTTCGATTCCGGAGCTGTCCATTCGAATAACCGCTGACTGCCCGGATTTATCCAGGTTAAGGGCCGTCATAAGGGTAGCCAAGGCCAGGCTGGTATAGATGTTATCCTGATATCGGATCAGCAGGGGAATCCGGCGTACCACGCCATCCGGGTCGCTTACGGCATTGATGAATCCGGAGCTTGAAACTGCTTCGGCCAGAAGCGGCAGAATGCATTCCGCAGCGCTCGCCTTCGCAAGACAGTCGATCAATGCGGGATGGTCAGGATGCGTTCGAATAACCGGATATAGCGGGTGCAGACGGCATTTGTCAGTTGGCTGATTTGTCGTGTTTTCAAAGGAGAATGGATAGCCGAACACATAGGTACCTGCGGCCAGACTGTCGGCCAGAAAACGATCATTATCCAGAAGTTGAGCCGGAAGACCCTGAAAATGGACTTGAACCTGATAATCCTTTTCAATGTCTTGTTGCAGACGCAGCGGCGAAGTTCGGTCCGGCTCGGAAAAAAGAATATCTACCCCGATGCTTAAAGGATGTCGTTGCTGAATTTTTTCCAGAAGTTGGGCCACCCGATAACGCGGCCAGGGCCATTGGCCGAATTCCTTGAGGCTGCGGTCGTCTATCGCAACAATGACGGGAGTTTCGGAGGGAGTCTGTCCGCCAGCAGCGCGTGAAAAACTGTCATACAATTTGAGGTCGATAAGGTTTGAAAAAGATGGCTTGAAAATCTGAAGCAGGGCGAATAACAATGTCAAAATCAGTCCCGCCGTCAGTATCAGGGAAAGACCGCGACCCGGTAGGGGCCACCAGGACTTAAATCGTTTTGACAGAATAAAAGCGATATGAACCTCTTGATCGTACTGTACGCGGGCATAAACTGCACTTTTCAATTCTTAAAATTAAGTCATTGACCGCTCAAAGTATAACTACCGTATAACGACTTCCACGCGACGGTTGCGTGGCTCCGCAACGCTGTCAGAAGTTGGAATCAGTGGAACTTTTTCACCGTAGAAATGGACACTCAGATGCTCGTCCGGAATGCCCGCATCCGTCAACAACCTGCGGACAGATTCAGCACGCTCCCGTGACAGATTAAGGTTAAAGGATTCCGAGCCAATGCGGTCAGCATGGCCCACAACACTGATGTCCGAAGATTGACGTTGCTTGATAACCGAGACTATTTTGGGGATTATCGCCGTTGATTCCGGAATTAAAGCAGAAGATGCTTCACTGAAATATAGGATAATATGCACTGCAGAGTCGGGCAGGGCGGAAAGAGCGGCGCCAAACACCCGTTGTACCGTTTCAAGCGACATTTCAGCCGGAGGGCTGGGAGCAGTATCCGGCGAGGTGATCTCTGTCGCCAGATAAGCGCTGTCTATCGTTTGAGACCCGCCTGCAGTTCGGACGGTCATAAGACCTGTCTGGCCTTCAGCGTTAGGTAAAAGCACCATCTTGTGTTGGGGGCGGCTGCGAATCGGATCTCGTATCAGGCGAATGATCACTTCCGGCGTGTCTTTGGCTTTTAGCAGTGACGTTTCCTTACGCTGGGAAAGGCCACAGCCCGAGGCTTGTATCAGCAATAAAAAGACAACCATTGCTTTTTGCCAGGTATGAATTGTGGGCATGTTATTATTCGCCCCCTTCCGCCTGCACGGCAAAATGGGTTCCCCTGACGCCTATCGTTGCGATCGGGGTTTGAACCTGCATGGCTTCCGGCGCCAGTTTGGCAATCTGTCCGGAAACAAAAGCAGCAGTTCCTTGAATCAACTGGCAGAGAAACGAAAATCCGCCTTGGTCCGGCCGAAACAAGAAGGCATCAATTTTCACCTGACTATTGGGGCCGAGCGATACGAGGGCATCATCCCGAAAAATCACCCCAAGAGACCCGGTTTGATCAGTCTGCAATACATCCCCGGTGTAAACCATGACTCCGGTTTGAGCGGGGATGGGGTTTCCGTCGCGTAGAATACTGGCTTTATTCTGGAAGGTTTTGATACAGCCGATGGGGGATTCCGCGGCTGATGTTTGGGTAATGCCGAAATTAAGACCCGCAAACAACAGGATTGCCATTCCCACAATAAAGAATTGTTTTATCACTGCCAGTATCTCCATCTGAATGAATGTTGGATGCGGTTGGTTCAGTGCTAAACATTATGATCTTCTTTGGTGGATCCCGGCCCTACCAGTGGTTTAAAGCATTTTTTGCCGGCTCCGCAGATCGGACATTTCCAGTCATCATGCAGGTCTTCAAAATGGGTGCCCTTTGGGATCTTTCCTTTTTTGTCGCCCTTGTCCGGATTGTAGATATAGCCGCAGTTTACGGTCTGACACTGCCATAAGTCTTCAGGGTTTGCCATTGGTTCTTCTCCTTGTCTGTCTGGTTTGATAACTCTTCCCATACCCAACGTTTGTATCATACTTAAATTTTGTGGTAAGTGAAAATTATTGATTGCAAGTATGACCTCAATAATTGAATAAACCGATTCAAAATTAAAGGGGATACTACCAAAATTTTGGAAAGCATTCAACTGTAACTTCAAAAGATAGAAGACCCGAATATAAACCCTGTCATCTCAGCCAGATTGAATCTGATAGATATGCCAGTTTCTGATAATGCCAGGTTAAGCCTAAAACAGCCGGCGATTATAATGAGAGATGATGTCAACGACTTATCCCTCTCCTTTGTAAAATAAATGTAATGCCGGATAAACTGCTTTGCTTTTTCAGCGCTTTGTTTCAGAATGACTAATTTACTGAGCGTCCGACTGCAACACGATCCTGCAAATCAGCCTGTCGTGCTGCCGATGTAAAAACCATTACTTCAGGAGTACTCTTTAACCATGCATTATACCATATTCGATACGCCCGTCATCCGAACTCTGATGCGCTGGATTTCCCTGTTTGTCTTCAAAGTTGGAGGGTGGCGCATTGAAGGCCAGTTTCCGACCATTGCAAAGTACGTGCTGATTGCAGCCCCTCACACGTCCAATTGGGATTTTCCCATTACATTGTGTCTGACCTTTGCGCTTAAAAGTAAAATTTACTGGATGGGAAAAGACACCCTTTTCCGCTGGCCTTTTAAAGGGATATTGAAATGGCTGGGCGGAATCCCTGTTGATCGATCAAAATCCAATAATATGGTTGCTCAGATGGTTCAACAATTTTCAGCCAATAAGAATCTGGTTTTGACCATTCCACCTGCAGGAACGCGCAGCAATGTCATGAAATGGAAAACGGGTTTTTATTATATTGCTTTGGGCGCAAATGTTCCGGTGGTGCTTGGATTTTTGAACTATCGGACGAAAGTCGGCGGTATTGGCCCTGTATTTCTTCCAACCGGCGATATTAATACGGACATACAGCAGATCAGAGCCTTTTATTCAGGCATTCATGGAAAGCATCCGGTGCAGGATATATATGTCATGACGCCTTTCAATCATTTAATGACTACTGTTGAAATGCAGGAAGCCGGATAACACGTTCGCCCCCCCTCTTACAGCACGAACATATCCATGGAAGTACTTATGATTGTAACTGTCGTAGCCATGTCGAAAACCTACGCCCCATGCCTGATTTGGGTAGTTGGCGCTGGTGGAAGACGACCAGTACCATGATGATACGGTGTTGGGGAAATAATTCGTTTTGATGGATGGATTCGTGCTGCGCATATCCGCCAGATAAGTCAGCTCCCTGATTGTGGGGAGGCGCCAGTCCGAAAAACCGCCAAAATGAGCCATATTTAGTGCTTTGATGAAAGATTCGGTATTTACGCCATTGCCAGGGATGCCGGCGTAACCGCCGTTGGTGTTCGAATTGCCGTCATACCACGTGTAAGTGTTGTCTGCATCATTGGGATCATCATAATTGCTGATACCATCCAAGTTTCTCTTTACTTCCCAGATCAGGCCAGTAGCGTTGTCTTTTACCATGATCCATGATGTGGCTGAATCCGGCAGAGGATTACCGGCGCTGCTCAGTTTGGTGTAGGAGGGTGGGGTATGGTCGGTGTTTCGGCCAAGGAAATACACATCCAGGGATGTGCCGGTGATTTTGGAAAAAATGTCATTGTACCAACTTTGACCGGTTTCCGGTAATGGAACGGCAAAAGCATAAGCTGAAAATGCCCACTGGATAAAACAACACAAGAAGTATTTCCGTATCGTTTTTTTCATGACGCCTCCATTGATATATTTAAGACATAATTCCTAACACAGAAGTGATCTTCTCGATAAATATCATATATGTCGATCAAATCAAGATATACTGTGAACTTGCGTAATATGTGCTCTTGAACCCCAACCCTCCCCAGTTGGAGGAGGGAGTTTATGGAAAACGCAGATTATGTCCTTTCGCAGTATATCTTGGCGATAATGGTGGTGTCAGCCGTAATTTAATTGACAATACCCTGAAAGTTGCATATATATCCACAAACAAGCCGGAGTGGTGAAACTGGTAGACGCAGAGGACTCAAAATCCTCCGCTCGCAAGGGCATGTCGGTTCGATTCCGACCTCCGGCACTCTAATTAAAACAGGGGTTATGTCAATTTTTAATGATTGATATAACCCCTGTTTGTGTTTCTGGTTAAAGAATGGCTAAAGAAACGGCATCCAGTCTGTTATACGAGAACACTGTTCCAGTTCATAACCTTATAACCGTCCTTTTCTGACCTCATCTTTTATCGACAAAACACTGGGGGTGAAATGGTTCAAATTGGATGTTCATTACTGGTCTGGTAGAATCCTGGTAGAATTGGTTGATATGGGTTGAAATAGAACATGTTTTATATGGTTGGTAATCCATTATGTATTTTTTGGGGGATGAAAGGGGAAGTTGTCTCTGTATGACTGGTTTTAAATGGTCTTTTGAGGGGGGAAAAGAGTGTGACGTTTTTGTGTCGTTTTTGTTATTCGTCATTGAAGATATTGCGATCATTGAATGGCGAAGTTAATGTTTCGTAGGGCAAAATGTTAAACAGAATTTATAGGAAAGCCTGTGTATCATCTTTTTTAATGGTTAAATATATAATAATATCAAATATATAAAATATTTTAGATGTTTCTGTTGACAGTTGGCATCAGTTGGTTTATATTCTGATCCATTCGATGCGGGGTGGAGCAGCCTGGTAGCTCGTCGGGCTCATAACCCGAAGGTCGTTGGTTCAAATCCAGCCCCCGCTACCAAAAAATAATCAAGGGTTTATGGTTTTAAAACCATAAACCCTTTTTTAATTTTCAACCCTGTGTCCAACAGACATTTTCAAATATCATGATTGCACCACCTTCTTTATTTCCTGAAATTCTGGCGCCGGCAGGCAATAAGGCCAGCTTTCTGGCAGCCCTGGCTGCCGGTGCAGATGCCATATACTGCGGTCTGAAGCAGTTTTCCGCCCGCATGGAGGCCAAGAACTTCACACTGGAAGAACTTGCTGGTCTTACGTATCTGGCGCATTCCAAAGGCGCAAGGGTTTATGTCACACTGAATACGCTGATAAAGCCCGATGAACTGAACCTGGCCGGTAGACTCATGGATGATCTGAACCGCCATGTGCATCCCGATGCCCTGATCATTCAGGATTTGGGGCTGATCGAGCTGGCCCGGCAGGCCGGATTTTCCGGAGAGCTTCACCTGTCCACCTTGGCCAATGTGAGTTTTGGCGAAGCCCTGAACATGATCCACCATATCCCGGAAGTTAGCCGGGCCGTGCTTCCCCGCGAACTCAGCGTTGACGAAATCAAGCAGGTTGCAGATATCTGTCCTGAAAACATTGGCCTGGAAGTGTTCGTTCACGGCGCTCTGTGTTACGGGGTCTCCGGCAGATGCTACTGGAGCAGTTTTTTTGGGGGCAAAAGCGGCCTGAGAGGAAAGTGCGTTCAGCCCTGCAGGCGGCTTTATACACAGGAACGCTCGCAAAATCGTTTTTTTTCCTGCCAGGATATCAGCCTTGATGTCCTGGTTAAAGTCCTTCGGCCGATTCCGGCGATTCGGGCATGGAAAATCGAAGGCCGCAAAAAAAGTCCCCATTATGTGTACCATACGGTAAGGGCATATCAACTGCTCCGGGATCATGTTCAGGATGCGCATCTTCGAAAAGAGGCGCTTGCCCTGCTCTCTCACGCTCTGGGTCGGACTGGCACCCATTATGGATTTCTGTCTCAAAGACGCGTAAATCCGATTCAAATAGAACGGCAGACCGGATCAGGACTCTGCGTGGGACATGTTTCCGGAGAAAGCGGCTGTGCATATATCGCGCTTCAGCAGGAACTCTTTCCCGGCGATGTCCTGCGAGTCGGCTACGAAGACGAGCCTTGGCATGTCAGCCTTAAAGTCAGCCATCCGGTTTCAGAAGGTGCCCAGTTTTATCTGACATCAGGCGGTAAAGTGGCTCCCCAGAATGGGTCCCCGGTATTCTTGACTGACCGCCGCGAACCGGAATTGAATGCAAAGATGCTGAAACTCGAAGCGCAACTTCCCCCGGCCATCGTCGCTTTGCCGCCTTCCCGTTTTCAGATGGTCCTTCCCCGAAATCGCCTGCCCAAGACAAAAGCCGTTGACCAAAGGGTTTACCGGATGCCATGGGAAATGGGCGCGGTCAGCGAAGAAGTCGGGATATGGCTGTCCAAGGAGACGTTTCAGGCCGTTTCCATCGCAAATGGCATCACCTCAAGTATCTGGCAAAAAATCTGGTGGTGGCTTACCCCTGCGCTCTGGCCTGTCGATGAAGCAGATTTCAGATCCCTGATTGAGCAGTTGTTGCAAAATGGATCAAGACAATTTGTTCTGAACGCCCCTTGGCAAATTGCTTTTTTTCAGGATCCCCGGAAACTTTCCCTCTGGGCCGGTCCGTTCTGCAACCTTGGCAACCCCTTGTCCATCAACGAGATCAAATCCTGTGGTTTCTCCGGAGCCATTGTCAGTCCCGAGCTGAGCCAGGCAGATTATCTTTCTCTTCCCGGGCAGAGTCCCCTGCCCTTGGGGATTGTGATTTCTGCGAACTGGCCACTCAGTATTTCCCGGATTCTCTCGGACTGTTTGAAACCCGATTCCATGTTTCAGAGTCCGAAGGGAGAAATGGCATGGGCGAGCTTATCAGATTCAAATTACTGGGTTTATCCCAACTGGCTGCTCAATTTGACGGGTTATCGCAAGGAACTGGAACAAGCAGGCTTTCAGCGATTCATTCATATGACGGAACCCGTCCCGCCATCCATCAGGATGAAAGACAGGCCTGGAAACTGGAACTGGAAGATATCGCTTCAATGAACCATGCATTTTTTATGGAAAAAGCTCTGGTAGAGGCCAGGCAGGCCCTTGAGCGGGGAGAATTTCCGGTTGGGTGCGTGATCGTTCACGAGGAAAAAATTATTGCAACCGGGTCCCGGCAGGGAACTGTCGGAGATATTGTCAGCGAAACAGATCATGCCGAAATACTGGCGTTAAAGCAGCTTGAACGGTCTGCACCGGTCGATCGCGACCGGCTGACCCTCTATTGCACCATGGAGCCCTGCCTGATGTGCTTTGGCGCGATTCTCATCAGCGGCATTCTGCAGATCGTGTTTGCCTACGAAGATGTGATGGGCGGCGGAACCCGATGCGATTTAGCCCCAATGCCCCCATTGTACTCCAGCAGGCCGATTAACCTTGTTCCAAATATCCTTCGTGATAAAAGCCTCTTTCTCTTCAAATCTTTTTTTTCAAATCCGGATAACACATACTGGAAAGACAGCCTTCTCGCTGCATACACATTATCCGCCTCTTTCTCCTCCCCATCCTGAATCATCCACCATCCATTTCCGGCTTTTAATAAAAGGCTGATAATTTATGTTGACATTGTAATTAATCGGCTGTACTATAGAACAAATCAGTAAAGATATTGCAAATTACTGCATATCGGTTCGAGCAGAAGGATTGTTCCATGTTGCCACAGTGACGACCTGAAGTTTGTGACCTTGATGATATTTTATGAAAGGAGGAAAACACTATGGCAAATGGAATTGTAAAATGGTTTAATGACAGCAAGGGTTTCGGTTTTATTGAGCAGGAAAATGGCAAGGATGTTTTTGTACATCATTCCGCTATTAATTCGACCGGATTCAAATCACTTTCTGAAGGCGATCGAGTAACATTTGATGTGGTTCAAGGCCCCAAAGGCCCTGCCGCAGCAAACGTAACACGCCTGTAATTAGCCAAAACTAATTAACGATTAAAAGGCATTCATGTGAAAACATGGGTGCCTTTTTTTATTTTAATTCTGTTGCCTGATTTCAGATACCTTGTCCTTACTTATTCGAACTTCTCCGCCATCTCTATCAAAATACACTATATTGTCATGTTCCCGACAAGAATCTGTGGATATTTTCTTCCCGTTCGTCAAGGTGATCAGATATTTCCGGATAGGAACATCTGGCGTTGTGATCGAATCGACAGAGCCAAAAGCCCTTTTTTGACTGCTATCCATGGAATCGGAATCTTTGGATTTAGGTTTGGATTTGGACTTGGATTCGAGTTTATCAGGGAACGCCTTTTGGGTATCTTTTTTCTTGGCGCCAGATACTTTGAATTGAAATTTAGCAGGCATATCGCAGCGGCTCAATTTTTTCCGGAAGTGGTAACCTTTTCTACTGTTGCAAAAAGGGTCAATTATACCAATTTGCACGGTTTGTTTCCATAAGGAATGATCAAAAAAATCATAAGCGTAAAATGTAACGGTGACACCTTCCTGGGTAACGTTTGAATTGTTTAAAATTTCCCCCTCAAAATAACAACCTCCTTGTTTGATTTTCGGCATTTCAACACGCAAGGAACGAAACGAGAAGTTGTCATCAATTTTGTCATTGCTGAAAAAGGCCAAAGCGCTGTGTGCGTAAAGCACCATTATGGAACAAAGCAGGAAACATGAGATTCTTTTTCCAAAAATGAAGCAATACATGGCAGATGGATATTTCAAAAGCATTTCTATTAAGGATATCATAGGTTTCTCTCATTGGAAAACACAATAGATTCATGTGAAGGCCGAATGGGATTCTCCAAGCTTTTCTGGCTTAGGCATGTATCCCGACCGCCTTCTGCTGACAGTCAATAATATTCAGTACGGTTTAGTCATGAAATGAAACACTGTTAACAATTGTCCGCTGGGGGGTACCCGGATTCCATTTCCCCAAACGTATCGTTCATCAGATCCATCAGGGTTTCCTGCAACTGCTGATCATCGGATAAGGGAAGACAGATGGCGGTGCGACAGGCCTCAATGACGGATATTCCCTGTCGAATGAGGCAGGCCGCATAAATCAGGAGCCGGGTGCTGGCGCCCTCAGTCAGTCCGTACTCACGAATGTTTCGAATCTTTCCGGCTATCAGAACAAGTTTCAGGGCGGTGTCGGAATCCAGACCACTCTCACGGGATACTATGGCCGCTTCATTTTCTGGATTTGGATAATGGAATTCCAGAGCGACAAAACGCTGCCGGGTGCTTTGCTTCAGATCTTTCAGCACTGACTGGTACCCCGGATTGTAGGAGAGTACCATAAGAAAATCGGAATGAGCTTGAATGCTTTCCCCTTTTTTATCAATATGAAGGGTTCTGCGGCTGTCGGTCAAGGGGTGAATCACCACGGTGGTGTCTTTTCTG
>Ga0194038_1000259_pt1 | contig 23289 bp, 29 predicted proteins | sample JunL226m_MetaG_FD_148630 | JGI IMG/M metagenome (GOLD analysis project Ga0194038, IMG submission 148630) | Anoxic zone freshwater microbial communities from boreal shield lake in IISD Experimental Lakes Area, Ontario, Canada - Jun2016-L227-6m | ecosystem: Environmental > Aquatic > Freshwater >... | reverse complement strand
GGAATAAGCTTTGTAGAATTTAAGGCTCTTAATGGCTTTAATCTAGAGTATTTGCCCAAGAATCAATTTTTAGAGAAGTATGTATTGGTCAGCACTTTCGACTCCGTTGATACCTTTTCAAGGCCCAGCGATATTTTGGAGTCAAAAGAGACAAAAATATCTGAAGAGTCACAAGGCGCTAAAGATGCAGAAGGTGACCAGACACATTCAGATGTAAAGGAATCCTCTGCAGAGGTTAGGGTGGCAGATGGGGCTGCGCCGACTCGCACCGCTTAGAGTTCGCGAAATTTTTGACTCCTCAAGATTGCTACAATATTTTTTTCCTTCTAAAGACCTCGATAGACTGAGAGTCCACTTGAGTCATGACATTCAGAGGTAGCCCTATGGCGTATAAAACTACAACATCTTTTTATCTTGAGTTGGGCTTGAAGTTCGTTGCCGTAATTTGTGGGGTGACCTTAGTGCTTGCCTCTGCTCACAAGTCGCTAACCGGCATTGATATAGAAACACTGCAAAACTATATGCTTGAGCAGCTCGGTTCTCCAGCTCAATTGAAGTTGATTGTTGGCTTGATTTTCATTACTGGTGGTCTTTTTTTTCAGGGAAGTAAGAAGTACTTGGCGCGTTCATTTTTAGGCGTCAGGGATATTAACAGTGATGCATACCAACTATATTTAATTGAGAAATATCAAATACAGAAAAATGAAGTAATTGAAAAAATAGTATGCCAAGAAAAATTATTTGACAGCGCCTTAGCGGCCTTAGTTTTTGCTGACTCAATTGAAAATCTAGCAGATGGAGTTCCAGTTAAGCCTAGATTAAGAAGGTCAGCAGTAACTCTAACGGCGAGCCCTGCAGTAAGTTTAGAGTCGTCCCCGTCGACTGCTGCTAATTTTTCTAAAGAGCACAGTGATTCAGCTGCCTCAAATTTTTCTGGAATTCGGGATATTTTCTCCAATAGAAGCAAAATCACCATGGCTCGCAATGATGTTAAGGGCAATCCAAGGCGCCTGATTAAAGTGCTCCTTTTAATTGGTATCTTGTTATATGCAATTGTTTTAAGTGGATTTTATTTTATGAACTTCAAAGCTAAGCAAGCTCCGGCTATTACTCCGGTCGCAGCGCTTTCTGCGAATGACTCCGCTAACCAGAATTTCGACCAAAGTATATCTAGCACCTTATCTCCGACTGCTAAGGATGAGCTCCCAGATCCAGCTATTGCCAGTAAAGTTATAGCAGTACCGATTAATGATCGTTGGCTTGGGGTTTGGAAGGCTGAAAATGGCAAGCAGAAGTTAAGTATTACTGCCACATCTCTTACTTATGGTGACGATGAATTTACTTGGGTCAGCATTCGCCCCAAGGGCGTCATTAAGTGCTGCCCCGCCTTCTATGAGGGCACTACAACTAAAGTTGATTTGCTGACTAGGCTTGGCGAGAACCCTGAGGCGCAAAAAGACTATGCATTGGTGAATAGCTTGGGAGAAGGGAATTTTAAGAAGATTGTCCTGGCTGACCCCTTTCTTAGAAAATACTTTTTTATTTACGATCAGAACTTTGTTTATTTAATTGGTCGAGATATGGGCGATAAGGCAGCATTGCAGATTGAGCAGTTTAAGAAGGTGGAATAGTTAAGTTCCTGCGCTCGCTTAAATTTATGACCAAACTTGACCCCTACGAATATTTACGTTTACAAAAAGCTCAGACAACAGTTCAAACAGTTTCTGATGTATTTATTGGACAGCAATGTATTTTCTTTTATAAGAAAGATTGGATTTTTGACTTTTCGCTTGAGACTAGTTCAAAAAGTTGGGAGGTGACTCAGCAAGTTTACTTTCGTAATGCCCGCAAGCATCAATCACTGGCTTTTGCTCTTCCTTACATTGTCGTACAGCTTCGCTTCGCTGACGATTCCAGGTATCTACGAGTTTTAGTAGCCTATGGCGCTGAAATTACCAAGATGGTTGGCTCCATGGATCATTTTATTAAGCAGGAAACGGGAATTATGGCTTGGATTGAGCAGCCTGACTTTAGTTGGCAGGCATCGTCACTCGCAGAACTATCCAATCGGATTCTTGAAACAAACCATTTATTTTCTTCTATAGAGTTTTATCGTTATCACGAACCTTTTCATCAAAAGCTTGATGGTAAATGGGAAAAATTATCTCTTGCGGAATAGCTAGCCATATAACTTATGCTCAGAGTCGTTTGACAGTAGATTCAGATTTCAGATATTTTGGATTCTATGAATGGAAAATGCAGATGACTATCAGGCTAAAGAGTATCAAAACTGGGCATGTTGGTGATGCTCCAAAGGCAAGCGGACTTTTCAGGCCCCAATAATCCGAGGGTTTCAGGGGTTAGAAGCACACTCGGTCGTTTATTGTTCAAGGGTTAGTAGATCTTTTGCTTATATAGCACCTGCCTACCCTAACTTTTTTTCATATAGAGATTACCATTACCGTATTTAGTTCTATTAATTAGCCCTTTATCCTTGCCTATTCAAGGATTCATGAGCTATCAGACCTAAGCCACTGAAAAAATTGAAAAAATTCATTTTTCAATGCATTGTAAATCCTGAATATCACTTTTTCACTAAAAAAACTTATACAGATCATGAGGATGGACGTGGTTTTCATAGGATAAGAAAACACACCCAGTTTTGAGTGGATCGCTAGACGAATAGTCTTCATCGGGGCAAACTAAGCTCACAATTTCAAAATTGAGGGGTACGAGATGTTTAAGGCGGAATTTAAAAGCTCGGGAATTGGCAGTACTAATTTTGTTGAGCTTAGCGTAGATGACTTGGTGAGGGATCGCCTAGTTTGGCAGGGTGAGGTTCAGAAGCAGATTAGCACCTTGGGTGGGTTGCCTAATGTCATTCACGCAATTCGGTCTAGACTCAACAGGCGTTAATCATGGCCCTGATTAGGACTTACCTAAAGCCTATTTTTTTGGCACTAGTAGTGCTATTTTTGAGTCCCTATTTGATTATTGGGGGTCAATTTTTTCCAGAGCAAGCTAAACCTAAGTCTGACCTGTCTTCAATGGATCAGGATTTGGTGAGGTATTTTAGTGCGCTTGCAGAGCAGTCCGCTAATGAAAATCGTAACAATGTTAACGAGACTGCAAAATCATCTAAAAATTAGTTATAGCCACATGGATATAGCTCAATCAGCTTGTTGAGTAATATTAAGTCAACATTGGTCTGACTTATCGCCTTGCCACCTGCTTCCCCAATACCCAAATCGATGATTTTCCTATAGTCACGAATGGAAAGCTTCAAAAATGGTGGGTAGCAAAATAAAGGGGGAGTTTCCTCATTTGCCATTGTAGAGTTTGCAATATTCAGGCCATCCACAAGACCCTTAAGATAGACATTAGTGGATTCAGATTTCCCCTTATTTTGAAAATCCCTCACCGATAAGTCTGCAAAGGCATTACAAGAGATCAGGGACAGCACTAGCAAAATTTTCTTCATATCAATAAAGCCTTGCTAAGTAATTGGTTTTGACTTTATTAATTTAACAGATTAGATTTATTTTCCGCAAAAAGTCTAATGAGTCTTCAATTGGGTGTCTAGGCGTAGTAAGCTAGCAAATAATTTAATCAAAAAGTAGGTTAACTATGCAGGATGTTGAATGGGATTATTGGCTAACTAGGCCCTATATTTACAATTGGGAAGCTGCTGCATTGGTTACTGGTCTCAACCCAAGGGAGATCAAGTTTCCAACCCGTGATTCCGTTGGGGAATTGCATTTTGATAAAGAGAATTTTGGGGATTTATATCCTATATTTAAGTCGCGCTTAGACCAGCTGACTGAACACGCCTGGATGCAGAGTTTTTCGGCTCAAAACATGCGGGTTGATTTTAGACGCTTCTTATTTTGGGCTCAGAAGGTTAGAAAATGGAGCATGCCGGAAAGATTAAGTGCCTTTGCCCAAAATATTGATATTGAAGCCTTAGATGAGAATGTCGAAGAAAAAGCGGGCGTATTACGAGATGAGCGTAATTCATTGCAACTGATTTGGGCGCTTCGAAAGCTTCTTAAGGAGCACCAGTATGGCAAAACAGATCGAGAATTAATTTACTACTTATCTAAAACTTACCCTGATCAGAAAGCCTTTAAGCGCCTTTCATTAGAGATGAAGTTTGCTGAAGCGCAGGTAGCATCTGAAGCATAAATTCATCTGCCTCTCAAAAGAGGTATTCAAGCCTGCTCGCTATGAATCGGCTAACTTGACATGAAGCAAGCGCTTGGGATGATCAATTTCCCCTCATACTTTTCTCGAGCAGTACACTCGTTTCTTATTCATAACAAGGGCAGAACTTTTAGGCAAAAAATCTTCTCCTTGCTAAATCCCACGCCAACATCAGGAAATCTGCAACACCTTATTGATTATCTGATCATCCTTGCAGTGTTACTGTCGGTCATCTGTATTGTTTTAGAAACCGTACCCTGGATCCATCAGATCTTTTATTGGGAATTTCATTTCATTGAAATTAGTACCGTAGCGCTCTTCTCAATTGAGTATTTGGGGCGCGTTTACTCGTGTTGTGAAGAGCCAAGATACCAAAGGCCAATAGTAGGGCGTGTACTTTATGTATTCTCACTTGGCGCTATTATCGATCTGGTTGCTATTCTGCCATTTTTGATTGGCGTTATTTTCCATCAGATGGTTGATCTACGCTTCTTGAGAGTATTTCGATTATCGCGCCTTCTCAAATTAACTCGTTATACCGGTACCATCAATACTCTTTACAAGGCTATTTATCGCGAGAGAAGGGTGTTGTTTGCAGCAGCCTTCATGATGGTGCTTTTGGTTGTTTTGACGGCAAGTCTAGGGTACGAGTTTGAGCATGATGCCCAGCCGGATAAATTCGACACAATTCCATCGGCGATGTATTGGGCGGTGATTACCTTGGCTAGTGTTGGCTATGGCGACTTAATTCCTGTAACGCCTATGGGTCGAGCAATGACCGTAGCAATTAGCTTAATTGGCATTGGAATATTTGCAATTCCTGCGGGTTTAATGGCCTCCGCATTTACTGATCAGCTACGCATTGATCGAGAGGCATTTGAAAATGAGTTTAGAGATTTAATTTCTAAAGGAAAGTTATCGACACGTGACCGCAATGCACTAGAAACAGAGGCAGAGCGTTTACATCTTACGATGGAAGATGTCGACCGCATAACAGCCAAGGTGAAGCAAGAATTGATTAATGCTGGTGGCAGGATCCCAGAGGGGATGTCGACTGAAATATTGGTAGAGCATTTTCGCCAGCAACTGAGCCAAATGAAAGCGTTTAGTCTTGCTGAACAAGCTCAGGATATTGAGAATCTACTATTTACGGAAAAGAATTCAACAGAGATAGAGCGTGAGGTCTGGTTGTTATTGCGAAAAAGTAAATAAAGTTTGAGCGCATATTGAATTGGTAACTGCAGGTATCTTTATTTAGTTTGCTTTGGGTAGGCAACATTCTTTTGAAAATCATCCTGCACCCAAGTTGTACTGAGGTTGCCGGTTGGCCCAAATGCTACAAAGCAATACAGCACACCCAAGACCACAATGGCAAGGGCGACAATCTTCATAACCCTGTGGTCTTGCTCCTCTTTAATAATCAGTCTAGGAGCTGGTTTATGCACCTGAAACACTTCGATAAATGCTTCCTCGATAGATTCTTTCGCAGTCTTTGCGTGACGATAAGCTATATCCTCTGACTCTCCTGCCTCAACGGAAGCAGCGGCTTGTAGGTAATACTCGCTCGCTTCTTTTAGTATCCTTGCTCTTTTGAGAAAATCAGCGTGCCGTTCAAGTTCTGTAGGTGTCATTGTCATCATTTCAGTGTGTCTAGAGCCCAATTTAAGCATATTCCGCATTCGAAGAAATATGGGGCTAGAGTTAGTGTATTAAACTAAGAGCTAACTTATAAAAACCATTCAGTCTTTAATCTTACCCCGCTCTATTACTTATTTTCAATTTTATTGGTGAAATATATTTATGTCATTCAAGATTTATCCACCAGAGAATGGCGAAATTCAAGATAAGTTTCACGTAGACGTAAGGTTTATTTACAAAAACCTTGAAAGATTATTTTCTCCAGGTCCAGTCGCTGCTATTTTTAATACAAAAACGTCTGAGCTCTTTCCAGTGAGTGTTGATAGCTTGAATGAGAAGACTGGCTTTAAATTAAAGGTTGAAGATGCACCACAGGCTGGCATCCAATCTTTTTTAAGTGGCATTTGTATTTTTGTTGCCGGTGTTGAAAGTGGTAAGTTGCAATTTACTATGAGCAGTTTTAGAGCATTGGAGGGCGGGTTTCTCGGCTGCGATATTCCCAAGGATGTCGTTCTGGTTCAACGTCGTGAGAATTTTAGGACGCCAGCACCACCAGATAGGGCTTTTAAAGCTTTAATTTACTTTTCCGTTGGCAAAGAAATGATTGGCGATATCGTAGATATTTCTGATAAGGGTATGCAGCTAGACCTGCGTCTTGGCGCAGTAGAAATGGATGTGGGCACAATTTGGCGTAATTGCTCTTTGGAGCGAGCAAAAGCTCGGACAGCGAGCTTTGATTTGATTGTTAGGAATATTAGACCTAGCCCAATCGAAAGCTCTCGTATTCGAGTGGGGTGTGAGCTACACCAGCCCACAAAATTAAATTTACATGAATTTTCTAGCACGCGCTCAGCAATTCAAAGTTCAAGAGTAAATAGGCGTATTAATTATTGGTATCAAGATGCTTCCTGGTGTTGATTTTACCGTCCATTAACTTGTGCAGTATAAGTTTTATGTTGGTAACTTTTTATTAAAGTGATTTTTTCTAGGGGTACATCATTATGAGTTATGGTGCAATTGAATTGGGCCAAATGAACATGGAAAAAGGCAAGTTTGAAGTTGCCTTTGATATTTTGTATGACTGCGCTGTAAATGACCAAAATGACGATGCCTTATTCTTGCTGACAAAGATGACTTTTGATGGCAATCTGAATTCAGAACAGATGGTTAAGTTTTATGAGTTACAGAATGGACACACAAGTATAGGTAATGGATACGCTCTTTTTAACGTTGGCCTAATGCATGAGCGAGGTCTTGGAGGATTAACTCAGAATTACAAGACGGCAATTGAGTATTATCAGAAGGCAGTTAAAGAGGATGTAGCCGATGCTTTTTGCAACCTAGGAAATATTTATGCGCTTGGTCTGGGTATCGACCAAGGCATTCCAAGAAGTGTTGATTTGGGGATAAAACTTTTAGCGCAAGGAGCCGAAGAAGGTAGTCGCCAATGTGCTTACACATTGGGGTCACTATATGGCAAAGGTGAATTTATTTCCATCGATCTAAAAAAGTCCTATTACTACTTATGTTTAGCTGCACTTGCAGGGCATGATCAGGCAAAGAGAGTTATTCTGATATTTATCCACAGCCATAAAGAAAATTACGATGCGGAGCTTGATGCTGCACAAGCGCAGTTTGGCAAGATTGAGAATATGAGAAAACTTTATAAATGCCTATAAAGTAGTGGCATCCCCTCAATTACAGAGGTTCTCATATCTATATGTTTTTCAGAATATGTATTTTATTAGTTTAGGGGGTCTAAGTGCAATACTCAAGATACTACGCCTGGTTTTTATCTCTGTTTTTAGGGGTTCTTGCTTTATCCTTTAACAGCTACCTTGCAGTTTTTTTCTTTGGAATGTTTGTCATTGGCGCAATGGACTGCATTCAATCCCAGCATGCCATTCTAAGAAATTACCCGCTCATTGGGCATCTGCGTTTTATGCTCGAGTACATTCGCCCCGAGATTAGGCAATATTTCTTGGAAAATGATGAGGAGAAAATACCTTTTTCAAGAAATCAAAGAGCCATGGTCTATAGCCGCTCTAAGCAGGCCAACGATAAAAGAGGATTCGGCTCAATTAAGTCCATGTATGGATCTGAAGGTGAGTGGTTGGGGCATTCCAATTCACCATGCCACCCAGATCCCAGTCAGTTTCGCATTCAGGTTGGTGGTCCTAGCTGCCTCCAGCCCTATTCTTTATCAGTGTTTAATATTTCTGCGATGAGTTTTGGTGCATTGTCACCAAATGCTATTAGGGCTTTGAATAAGGGCGCAAAGCTTGGGGGTTTTGCCCACGATACTGGGGAGGGGTCAATTTCCTCCTACCATCGTGAATTTGGCGGCGATATTATTTGGGAAATTGGATCAGGCTATTTTGGTTGTCGCAATGATGAGGGCATGTTCTCTGATGAGAAGTTTCTTGCTCAGGTAAGTGACCCACAAATCAAAATGGTGGAAATTAAATTATCTCAGGGTGCAAAACCTGGGCATGGTGGAGTGTTGCCTAGCGCAAAGGTTACGGCTGAAATTGCTGCTACAAGAGGGGTACCAATGGGGCAGGATTGTGTATCACCAGCCCAGCATGCTGAATTTTCATCACCATTAGGGCTGATGAAGTTTATAGCGCGACTGAGAAAGTTAAGCGGCGGAAAGCCGGTTGGCTTTAAATTGTGTGTTGGCCAACCTTGGGAGTTTTTTGGAATTGCTAAGGCTATGGTTGAAAGCGGAATTTATCCTGACTTCATCGTGGTTGATGGAAGTGAGGGTGGAACTGGCGCCGCTCCAGTAGAGTTCACAGATCATGTTGGAATGCCATTGCGTGAAGGTTTGCGTTTAGTTCACAACACTTTAGTGGGCATCAATAAGAGGGCCGAAATTGCTGTAGGCGCGTCTGGAAAAATTATTTCAGGGTATGACATTATTCGTGCAATTGCATTAGGCGCAGATTGGTGTAACTCTGCAAGAGGTTTTATGTTTGCTCTGGGTTGCGTTCAATCTAGATCATGTCATACCGATAAGTGCCCTACAGGAGTAGCTACTCAAGACAGATCCCGTCAAAGAGCTCTGGTAGTTCCAGATAAAGCAGAACGGGTATTCGCGTTCCATAAAAATACGATGGCGTCTTTGGCGGAGCTGATTGGTGCCGCAGGGATGATGCACCCCAATGAAATTACACCTGATTATTTAATGTGCAGAGATGGCACTGGTAAGGCAATATCGATGGCAGTTGAATTAGCAAGTATTCAGCCTGGATCTTTGTTAGGGGGTGTAAATACTCTCAATCAAAAAGACTTGCCTAGGGAGTATGGGCTTTATTGGAATAGGGCAAGTGTAGATAAGTTTGGACTTAGATAGTGTCTTAGCACGCTCTTAGGGTTTTCACTCTCAAATTGCGATGATTTGGCAGTTTTAAGGGTACCCAAGCTTCCTGCAGGATGAATGCGGAATTGGCTGGGGATCTGGGGTAATATTTCTCAATGCTGACTGATGCAAGCGGCACGCTTTAATCTAATTATTATAAAAATCCGGAGACAACATGAAGGCATTCATCATCAGGTTTATTCATATTACTGCCATCTCTTTGGGCTTAGTATCGTTAGCCTTTTCTCAAACACCACCAGCACCTGGGGAGCCAAAGCGCTTTCCGCAAATTACACTAGAACAACTGCCCCCAGATGCTCGGCCTTTGGGTGAAGAAATTATCAAGATTTCTAGCGTTGGCTTGGGCGGACCATACAACATTATGTTGAGAAGCCCTGTATTTGCAGAACGCATGAAGCGCCTATTAGATTATTTGCGTTTTAATACATCATTACCTACCAGGCTCAATGAATTTGCAATCATCATTCAGGGGAAGGTCTGGCGCTCCCAAGTTGAGTGGTATGCGCACTATCCATTGGCAATCAAAGCAGGTTTGCCACAGCAAGTAGCTGATGACCTTAAGGCTGGGATTCGTCCTAGGGATATGAAGCCTGATGAGGCGGTTGTTTATGATGTTTCTATGGAGATGATCAATAACCATCAAATTAGTGATGCCCTCTTTCAGAAAGCAAAAGCAATCTTAGGCGAGCAGCAGTTGGTGGATCTAGTTGCGGTCAGTGGGACCTATGTAACGGTAGCCATGTTGCTTGCCCTTGGTCAAGAAATGCCACCAGCAGGAAAGCCATTGCCGTTTCCATAATTCACGGGAAGGAAGTGCAATTTGGCTTTTACTCTATCCGCTCTATCCTGGCAGTATAAAAATAATTATTTGAGGCGGGTTAATCAATGCTGAATATCCACCACAACTTTTTAATGCTGTTTACTTCTGTCAATCCACCTAATGCTCCCAAAACCATCAAGATTATTGAAAAGATTCCAGTGAAGAGAATGGGGCAGCCAGAAGATATTGCCCATGCCGCCCCTTATTTATTGGACGATCGCTTCAGTTTTATTATCGGCCAAACCTTGTACGTTTGTGGTGGTATGACAGTTGGCTTGCGCAATGCAAGTTAAGTATTAGTAGCAAACCTTTTAATTATTTGATCACAAAAATTGGATTTCTCATGAAAATGAATTACTTCAGTCGCTATACTCTTTTAGCTCTTGCCTTGATCTTGCAAATTGCCACTTTGGCTTCCGCTCAAGCGCAGACCAAGAAACAGTTTTTGATTGTAGGTCTAGATGAAAAACAAACTTATAGCGATAAGGGTGTTGGCATTGTTGGCCCTCCTGGTAAGGACTCCGTATTAATTATTGATATCGGTAGCTCGCCATTAGAACCTAAGATCATCGCCTCATTGCCATTAGCTAATACGATTAGTGGGCCACCTGTCAACTTGGCGATCAATGCCAATGAAACCTTGGCCTTAGTAGCTAATTCAATGAATGTGGTGGAAGTGGATGGCAAGTGGAAACTTGTGCCAGACAATCGTTTATTTGTGATTGATTTAGAAACAAATCCGCCATCCTTGATTGACACGATTGTGATCGGCAACCAGCCGTCAGGATTGTCTATTAATAAAGTGGGGAATTTAGCCTTGGTAGCAAATCGTGCTGATAACTCCATCAGTGTCTTGCGTATCACCAGTAAAAAAGTGGAGCTAATCGATACGGTCGTAATTGGTGAGCAGGTGTCACATGTTGTCTTTAAGCCCGATGGTAAAACTGCTTTGGCTAGCAAGTTCCCCGGTCACAAGGTTGCTTTTTTGGATGTTGATGGAGAAAAAGTCACATATAAAAAATATGATGTCGTTGTAGGTTTATGGCCATACAACATTGCGGTTACGCCAAATGGGAAGTTAGCTATTACTGCAGACAATGGCAATGCAGGTGCTGCAGATGGCAACATCGATACCGTCAGCATTATTGATTTGGAGGCCAACCCTCCCCGTGTGATTGACAAGGTTGTGGTTGGGGATGGTCCAGAAGGGTTAGCGATTAGCCCCACGGGTAAATTGGCGGTCACTGCACTGTTAAAAGGTAGTAATTCCTCTAAAGAGGCCTTTTTTTACAACCGTAATGCAGAGGTTGTAGCTTTAAAAATTGATGGCAAGAAAGTCAGCTTTAGTAATTCAGTGGAAGTTAGGGGCTTGCCGGAGGGGATTGCATTTAGCAATGATGGGCGGTATATCTATGTCGGTAATTTTATTGACCAAGATATTTCGATATTGAGGGTAGATGGCGATAAAATTGTGAACACAGGTAAATCACTTTCTTTGCCTGGTCATCCTGCATCTATCCGCAGCCATTTTCAATAAACAAGCCTCGCAAAGGTGAGGCTTAGTATTTACAAGCCAATTGGGTTGCAAGATCGTTAAGATCCTTGGCGTGATAATTGGTAAAGTCTTCGCGATTCAAGTCTTTCCTTGTGTAATTGGGGCCAAACTCTAGTGGCCTTTCAATGAAAGCGGTTTGAAGTCCGCAGGCTTTTGCTGCTAGTAGATCATCTTTGTGAGCTGCTACAAGCATCACTTCTTCAGGACGAACATCGAAGGTCTCTGCAACGCCAAGATAGGTTTCTGGATCGGGCTTGTAGTGTCGAAATACTTCTGCTGAAAGAATTAAGTCCCAAGGAAGTCCTGCATTCTTGGCCATATCTGCAAGCAGGCCAAGATTGCCATTCGATAAGGTAACGATAGTAAATTTACTTTTTAATCTTGTCAGGCCCGCGACTGTATCTAACCAGGGATTGAGGCGATGCCAAATCAGATTCAATTCACGTACTTGTGATTCAGACAATGAGGTAATGTTGAATATCTTCAAGATCTCATCGAGAACCATGCGATGCAAATCATCTATCTTTGTCCATGGCAGACTTCCAGAGCGAACCTTAGCCATTGCTGGTTTATAGCCATCTCTCCATGCGGTAGCGAATTCATTGGCATCAACCGGCAGACTGAGTCTTTCGGCTTCAGCCGCGATTGATCCATGCCAGTCAACTACTGTGCCAAAGACATCAAACGCTAATATTTTTGGATTTATACTCATTTCTTTAGTTCTTTTGTTGGGACTCATGTTTAAGGAAAAATTGCGCCTGTTGCTTGATATTAGTTGAACTCTAAAGAAAAAGCCTCTGAACCTTCATTCAAGGACTTAGTAAGCTGGTGGGTTGGGTGAGAATCGAACTCGCGACCGCCCATTAGCTAGTAAAAACTGATTTGCCTGCGTCGATTGATATCATTAATAGGGGTTATTACCCGTATAGTCAGGATATGACAAAGAGCAAACTATGCAAATTCTGACAATGAGATTCGATACCCCCAAAAAGACCATACATGAGTAGTCACGAGTTCTCCAGAACCAATACCCTCAGGGGCTTATCCATCATCTTCTTAGGGGTGGGCGATTTTTTCTTGCTCATGGATCGCTGGGTCTACTTCTTTGTGTGTATTGCTATTGCAATTTTTTCTGAATTTAATCGCCATAAATTACACGGCCTGCTAGTGCATCACCATCTGGTGCACCAAGAGCGAGTCAAACAAGCCGAGCGCGAGCGCCAGGCTGAAGCCCTTGCGGAGCTAAAGCTTCAAAGAACTGGCAAGTCCCAGTCTTTAGAGGCGGTCATGCGAAGGCAGTCATGAAATGATTAATCACTTTGTTCTTGCTCTGGCGTTTGCTGCTGAAAAGCATCAACACCAGCGACGCAGGGATGCCAAAATCACACCATACATTAATCATCCGATTGGACTTGTCAACGTCTTGGTCAATGAGGGCGGGGTGCTATCTTGGGACGTGCTGTGCGCTGCACTGTTACATGATGTGATTGAAGATACAGAGACCTCTGAAACAGAACTCATTGAGCACTTTGGTAAAAAAGTAACCGCCGTTGTGATGGAGTTGACGGACGATAAGTCTTTGCCAAAAGCTGAGCGCAAGTTGCGTCAAATACAGAACGCTTCCTTTGTTTCGCATGAAGCTAAGCTAGTCAAGCTCGCTGATAAGATCTGCAATCTCCGAGATATCTTGTCCAATCCACCATCAGGTTGGGATCTGCAGCGCAAGCAAGAATACTTTGCCTTCTCACATGCCGTAGTTGCTGGCGTACGCGGTACTAATTCTAAGTTAGAGAAAGCGTTTGATGTGATCATGCAAGAAGGCCAAGTGCACTTTAGCAAGGAAGGCGTTCATGGATAATCCGGTTTATAAAAAATCGCTGCGTGGATCTACGCCCAATGGCATTGTAGATACACGAAATTCACCGGAGTCTGAAATTCCTGAAAATCCAAATATGCCTACGTTTTCGCAAATACAAGAAAAGCAAAGAAGTGAATTATTAGAAATGGCTCAGGTACGTTATGGCCTGAAGGGGCCTAAGGTATCAGTTCAGATGACGCCCTTAGATCTCAATGGGTCCATGACTGAGGCGCAGGTATTTAAAGCCCTCTTAGTTGCTCCAGATGCAGAACGCCCCGATCAAGTTCTCTACGCCTTAGCAAAGGGAGATATTGATGCCCATATGGCTAACCGCGTCCTGGCAAGTCTAGAGTTACTCTCTAAAATGAAATCCATTCGAGTTATCGAATAGGTAAGTGTCCTTGGAATTACTCCAAGCAGAGAGTTTGCGTAAGCGATGTTACAAAAGCTATTAATACTATTAATACCTCATTTTACCAAATCGGAAATTTCCTAACGATACAGAGGATTAAAGGATCTCCAAAAATTTAGGTAATCACCATGGAAATAGGCGTAGACCCCGTATAAGATAACCGCACTAAGTACCCACTCCCATATAGGTGCAGCAGATATAAAATCTTTAAGATCCAACTTAATTTCAATTAGTTCATCTTCAAATTTTTCAAGCTTGGACTTTGGCAGATGGGTAATTTTTTTGATGATAGGACTTGGCTTTTTAGGATAGATGTACATATGTGCTCCTTTTCTGCGTAGCAAAGTTATTGACTGTTTCTAGCCTATGCCTAATCGATGGAGATAGCTTGGGAATAGTGAATAAAATTTGATTTAAGTCAAAAAATGGTGCTAAAAATAAATTGATGAAGCCATCTGGCAGGATAACTCCAGTCTATTGCTGCAGTTAGAGTGTTGAAATATTCCTTAAAAAAATCGGCTGAAGTTGGTGTCTGGACTGACTTGAGCTCACTTCGGGCTAGCAAATAACACGATAGCTCACTCGTTCGGCCATTCTTCAGGATCCATTAGTTCGCCAGTTTTAATGAGCAATGCATAGCAGGCACATAAAACAGGCGTGCGATTAAGTCTGCGATTGCTTTTTGGCGAAAAATTTGAATCTGTAGGCCGGATATCGAACTTTCGAAGGTTGCTTTAATTAGCGCTGATTGGGTGGACGCAAATCAACCTCAATCATTCCCCCAAATTTTATAGGTGGCATGGTAATTATTAATTAGGAAAATTCTAATGTGATAAAGCGCACATCCTCTGTGTAGTATGTGCTAATATTATTCTCATTCTTGAATAATAATTCATATATGTGAAATGGGAATTAAGACCGCCGACCGCACCCTTGACCTGATTGAGCTTTATGCACGTGAGCAATGTGCCTTAACGCTTTCTCAGATATCAGAAAAAATGGGTATTCCTCCATCCTCGACTCATGGACTGGTGCAAACCATGCTGGAGAGAGGGTATCTGTATGAGCTAAGTAGACGCGAGGGTTATTACCCTACTAAGAAATTAGAGCGATCAACCAAGCTTATTTCAGAAGGTGATTTTATTTGGCGCGGCATTACACCTTACCTACAGCGCTTATGTAATGACATTTCCGAAACTGTTCTCTTGGCGAAGCGGCAAGGCAATAAGGTTATTTATCTTGATGCCGTCGAATGCAATCAAAGCGTGCGCTTTTCGCCAATAGTGGGGGAGACTAAGTCCCTGCATTGCAGTGCCACGGGCAAAGCCTTGCTGGGTGCTTTGAAGGATGCTGACTTGGATAAAGAGCTGGCTAAGCTCAAGCTTGATTCTAGGACGGATAAAACCATTACTAATGTTATTAAGCTTAAGTTAGAAATATTGAGTCAGCGTAAGCAGGGTTGGTACCAGGTGATTGGTGAGAATATTCCTGACTTAATGTCGATCGCAATTCCATTTCAATTAAATGATGAGACTTATGTATTAGGTGCTGGCGGACCGATCAACCGCTTTAAGCCTTTACTCAAAGAACACGCCGATGCAATGCTGGCCACTCAAAAGCAGCTACTAAAATTTTTTTAATGCTGCCATGATTAATCAATATAAGGACTTTTTGTAATGCTCGCCACCTTAACCTATGAAGAGTTGCCTGTCCATGCGATTGACTTACGTAGCAAGGTTCGTCAATTCGTGGAGCAACATCTAAAAGGGGTTCCCGCTAGCGTTAGAGCCAGATCCTGGATGGGCTTTGATGAAAGCTTTAGTAAGGAGATGGCCAGGGCTGGCTGGGTTGGCCTCACATTGCCAAAGCAATATGGTGGGGCAGGATTAGATCCCTATACTCGTTTTGTGATTGTTGAAGAGATGTTGTCTCAAGGTGCCCCAGTAGCTGCCCACTGGATCGCAGACCGACAAAGCGGCCCATTGATTAATCGCTATGGTACTGATGCGCAAAAAGAGTTCTACCTACCCAAGATTTGCAAGGCTGAAGCCTTTTTCTGTATTGGCATGAGTGAGCCTCAATCAGGATCCGATTTAGCAAGCATCAAGACGAAAGCGGTAAAGGCTGAAGGTGGCTGGGTATTGAATGGTCAAAAAGTGTGGACTACCAATGCCCACAAATCTAGATATATGATTGCGCTTGTGAGGACGTCCGGTACTTCAGAAGACAGAAACAAGGGCTTATCACAATTAATAGTCGATCTGACGGCCCCTGGAGTGACGGTTAGGCAAATTCGTGACCTCACTGGCGATTCACACTTTAATGAAGTTTTCTTTGAGAATGTTCGATTAAGTCATGATGCTTTAATTGGGCAAGAGGGTGCGGGCTGGGAGCAGGTCAATGCGGAGTTAGCATTTGAAAGAAGCGGTCCAGAGCGAATCTATTCAAGTATTGTCTTGTTGGATACGTGGCTTGCCTACCTTCGCTCTCAATCTTCTAAAAAGCATTGCAGTTCGACTGTACGCTTAATTGGAAAAATCCTCAGTCAGTTAACTGTCCTGCGAGGAATGTCAATCGCCACTACTGCTCAGTTGGCAAATGGGAAGAGCCCCATCTTGGAGGCTGCCTTATTTAAGGATATGGGCACTTTGTTTGAGCAAGAATTAATTCATTGGATTTCAGATGCGATTGGGTCTGAAGAAAATTCTACTGTGGATGATGAGCTCTTGAGAACCCTGGTGTACACCTTACAAATTGCACCAACCTATTCACTGCGGGGTGGTACCCGTGAAATCTTAAGAGGCATGATTGCTCGCGGCTTAGGGTTGCGTTAAATCAAGGTAATGGATAAAAAGTAATGGATAACTTATTACAAGATTCTTTAGAGCGTTTATTGCAAGATCTTTGTGTACCCAGTTCGATTGGTGAAATTGAGGCTCGTGGCGATGCATCTTCTATTTGGGGTGCCATCAATGAGTCGGGTTTTGCGGACTTACTAATCGATGAAGATTTGGGTGGCGCTGGATTAACGTGGTCTGATGCCTTCAGTTTATTTTCCTTATGTGGTCAATATAGTTTGCCGACTCCGCTAGGTGCTACCGCGTATGCACGGTCAGTTTTAGCGGCTAAGGGTTTTGATATCGTTAGTGGTCCCATTGCCATGTCTTCTAATTTGGCAGCCGCTGATGGTGGAAAGATCATTTCGCGGTCTACCCCGTTTGGAAAAGTCTCCGATTGGCTAATGGGCAATATTCAAGGCAAGACTTATCTACTACCTGTATGTGATGCGGTTGTGGAAGATACAGGTATTTATGGCTCCTTGCAGGCTCATCTGTTATGGGAAAAAATGCCTGCTGGCGCCATAGATTTGGGTGAGGTACTGCCCGTTCGCAATGTGGGAGCCTTGATTTGGACGCCTATGATGGCTGGTGCCATGTCAGAAATTATGAAGATGGTTTTAACGCATGCCAATGATCGTGCTCAATTCGGTAAATCTATTGGTAAATTTCAGGCCATTCAGCAGCAAATTAGCGTGCTCGCTGAGTCTGTGCAAGCAGCCACCATAGCAGCCCAAATGGCGTGTAAAGCTGGGCTGGACAAAGACAATGTGTTGTTAATTGCTACTGCTAAGGCGCGCGTTAGTGAGCTCACTCTTCAGGTTAATTCCATCGCTCATGCAGTGCATGGTGCGATGGGAGTTACAGAAGAATTTCACCTGCATTATTTAACTCGTCGCTTAAATGAATGGCGATTGGATTTTGGCTCTGAGGGTTGCTGGCAAGAAAAGCTAGGGCAGGCTTATTTAGATAGTAGCGCCAATGGCGCGATTGATTTCTTACTTCAATATATAGATCCACGGGAAAGGGTATGTCATGGCTAATTTTTTGTTGTACGAGCGAGATGGTCCGATTGTTACTTTGACAATGAACCAGCCAGAGGTTCGTAATGCAGTGACTGGTAATAGCGCCATCCCCGAATTTGTCGAAGCCTGCGAAAAAATTACTGCCGACTTATCTATCCGTGCGGTCATTCTGACGGCAAATGGTACCGTGTTCTCTTCTGGCGGAAATGTAAAGGACATGTTACGTTTCACAACCGATGAGATGTCCCCAGCCAATTTGCGTCAATGGTATGTCACTGGAATTCAGCTGCTGACTAAAGCGCTCTACAACTTAGAGGTTCCTACGATTGCTGCCATCAATGGCCCGGCTATTGGCGTGGGTTGCGATTTGGCTTGTATGTGCGATTTCCGTATTGCTAGTAATAAAGCGACTTTTGCAGAGAGCTTTATTCGGGTTGGCATTATTCCGGGAGATGGTGGTGCATGGCTTCTCCCAAGAACAGTGGGAATGACCAAGGCAATGGAGATGGCTTTTACAGGTGATGCTATTTCTGCCGCAGAAGCGCTGGAGTGTGGGCTTGTTTCTAAAATAACCACCCCCGAAGAATTGCTACCAAGCGCCATTGGGTTGGCAAAAAGAATCACTAAAAATCCAGGCAATGTGTTGCGCATGACTAAACGCCTGATGCGTGAGAGTCAAACTAATACCTTGGATTCAATTTTGCACATGTCAGTTGGTCTGCAAGTGATTGCACATAAGAGTCCTGCGCATTTAGAAGCGATTAATGCCTTTATTGAAAAACGTAGCCCAAACTTTGCTGATGAATAAGCCAATTGATTTCGCTGGCCCCTTAAAGGGTCTAAAAATAGTCGACTTAACGACAGTGTTAATGGGGCCTTATGCCACTCAAACACTCGCCGATATGGGTGCTGACGTGATTAAAGTTGAGCCACCATCTGGCGACACGGTCAGAGGAATTGGTCCTACGCATTCTCCCGGAATGGGGCATATCTTTTTACATGTCAATCGCAACAAGAGAAGCATTGTTCTGGACTTAAAGAAGCCAGAAGGACTAGAGGCTTTTTATAAGATTGCACAAACTGCTGATGTGGTGGTCTATAACATCCGCCCTTTGGCAATGAAGCGTTTGGGCATTACTTATGAGCAGTTAAAAGCCTTAAATCCTAAAATTATTTATGCAGGCATTTATGGGTTTAGTGAGGAGGGTCCCTATGCGGGTCGTCCCGCTTACGATGATCTCATTCAGGGGATGTCGGCGGTACCGGATTTGGTAAGCCGCTCTTCTGGTGGTGAGCCACGCTATGTGCCTTTAACGCTTGCCGATAGAACGGTAGGATTAATGGCAGCCAATGCTATCCTAGCTGCTGTGTACTCCAGAAATACTACAGGCCAAGGTCAAGAAGTGGAAATTCCGATGTTCGAGACCATGGTTCAGTATGTCTTGAGCGACCATCTGTCTGGTCAAACTTTTGTTCCTCCAAGTGGCCCCAGTGGTTATCCAAGGCTCTTGGTGAAGGAGCGTAAACCTTATAAAACACAAGATGGTTATTTATGTGTGCTGGTTTATAACGATCGGCAGTGGGAAAACTTTCTGGGCCTCATTGGCAAATCTGAATGGCTTGAGACGGATCCACGCTTCAAAAATATTGGCGCACGCACCAAGCATATCAATGAACTTTATGCCTTAGTTGCTGAGTCAATGAGCGCTAAGACGAGTGCAGAGTGGTTAAGTTTATTGGAGGGTGCAGATATTCCTTGCATGCCACTGAATACGATTGACAGTCTTTTGGATGATCCCCATTTAATTCAGACGGGGATGTTGGAAACAGTGACTCATCCAACAGAAGGTCAGATCAGGCAAATAGGAGTTCCAGTGCAATGCTCACTAACCAAGATCAATCACCACCAGCGTCCAGCAAGGCATTTAGGGGAGGATAGTTTCGGAGTATTGCGAGAAGCGGGGTACTCGGAAGAAGAGATAGCCCATCTCAATAGCGTTGGTGTAACTATGCAATTTCAAACTGAGCAGCCCCATTATGAGTAATCTATCTCTAATGCGTGCGGTAGCCGTCAATACCAATAATCCGATTAAAGATTTCGGCCGTGAAACTTTTGTAGATGTGGAGTTAAGTTGCCCTGAGTTAAAGCCGAATGATATTCGTGTTCGAGTGAAAGCTGCTAGCATCAACCCGATTGATTTGAGGATGTGCAGAGGGGCCAAAAACCCAGGAACGGTGTTGGGTTGGGATGTTGCAGGTGTTGTTGAGTCTGTAGGCTCAGAGGCCAGCCTGTTTAAGATTGGTGATGACGTGTTTTACGCTGGTGCGGTTAATCGTCCCGGTGGATTCAGTGAGCTCCATGTAGTTGATGAAAAGATAGTCGGCAAAAAGCCAAAGCAATTGTCTTATGCACAAGCAGCCGCCTTGCCGCTTGCCTCTATTACCTGCTGGGAAGCCTTGTTTGAAAAAATGGGAATTCCTCAACGGGCTAATAGCGATGCCACCTTATTGATTATTGGCGGTGGCGGTGGAGTAGGCTCTATGGCGATTCAGTTGGGAACAAAAGTCGCAGGTATGAAAGTGATTGCCACTGCATCCAGAGATGAGAGTCGTGAGCAATGCCTGGCAATGGGAGCATCTGAAGTGATAAATCACAAAATGCCACTTGCGGTCCAAATTAAGGATTTGGGTATGAAGTCAGTCGATTACATACTATGTTTGACCGATCCCACGCCAATCTTTACTGATCTAGCTGACATCATCAGCCCCCAAGGAAAGATATGTTGTTTGGTAGAGTCTTCCGCCGATTTACCTATGAATGCATTGCGCACTAAAAGCGTTGGATTCTTCTGGGAGGGGGTCTTTACTAAATCACTTTTCCGAGCAAAGAACCTTATTAGTCAGCATGACATTCTGAATGATCTGGCTGACTTGGTTGATTCCGGTGTATTGAAGACTACGTTGAGTCAAGAAATTGGCTTGATTTGTGCAAGAAACCTGAGTAAAGCATGTCAGAAAATTCAGGCAAGTGGTGTGGTTGGAAAAATAGTCATGAATGGATTTGATTGAATTGATAAAGCATATGGAGGAGATAAAAATGAATCACTATAAAAATATGAAAATGGGTGTTCTGAAGCTGGTGGTTTTGCTAGTGGCTGGAATTGGAGCTTCATCGGTATTCGCACAAGCTTATCCGAATCACACTATTAAGTTTGTGGTGCCATTCCCGCCGGGTAGCGCAACCGACACATCTGCTAGATATTTCGCCAAGAAATTATCGGAGATGGTTTCCCAGCCAGTAATGGTGGATAACAAACCTGGTGGCAATAGCTTTATTGCGATTCAGCAAGTTCTCAACGCGCCTGCAGATGGTTATACCGTTTTCATTGGCAGCAATTCCCCAATGGCTGTGAACGTGGCTGTATTTAAATCGCTGCCTTATGATCCGGTCAAAGACTTTAAGCCACTCACTATGCTGACGCGCGTCTCGAATTTGTTTATTGTTCCGGATAATTCAAACTTTAATAATGTGTCTGAGCTAGAGGCTTACGCAAAAGAGCATCCGAATACACTTAATTATTGTTACGGCTCTGCTGGCTATCAGCTCATGGCGGAATTATTTAATCAAACGGCTAACATTAAAACCATGGGCATTCCTTATAAAGGTGCTAGTGAGTGCGTTACTGCAGTGATGACGCGTTCTGTTGACTTCGCAATTTTGGATATCACCAGCGCCATGGAGCTTGCTAAAAGCGGCAAAATCAAAGCGATTGGTGTTTCTTCAGAGAGGCGCTCGCCATTGCTGCCCAATGTTCCAACCATCCAAGAGTCGGGTGTGAAGGACTATACAGCGTATGCCTGGGTATCCGCAGCGATTTCTGCAAAGACGCCGCCTGCAGAAACTGCAGTACTTGCGGGTTATATGACAAAGATTGCCGAACTGCCTGAAACGAAAGCATTCTATGAAAATATGGGAGCAGAAACGATGAAGGGTGGGCCTATTGAAATGGCAGCGTTTCAAAAATCAGAGATTAATCTTTGGAAACGTGTAGCAACTACGGCAAAGATCGAGAAACAATAGTCGGATACAGGGCATTCAAGATGGAGAACTCAATCGTAGATGAAGCAATTCTTGCGCGTATGTCCACCAGGGCTTTTACGCAAGAAAAGCCATCTCATGAACTCATTGAGCAAATCTTGCGGGTTGCCAGTAGAGCCCCTTCGGGGACCAATATGCAACCTTGGAAGGTATATGTGCTTGAGGGGCAAGTGCGTGATGATGTGTGTGACAAGGTATGTGCTGTCTATGAAGCTATCTCCCTGAATCCTGCCTTATCGAGTGAATATCAAGAGCCATACAACTATTACCCGGAGAAGTGGTTTAGCCCCTATATTGATCGTCGCCGAGAAAATGGTTGGAGTTTGTATGGCCTCCTAGGAATAGAGAGGGGCGATAAAGACAAAATGTTTTTGCAGCATCAAAAGAACTTTAAATTTTTTGGTGCCCCTGTCGGTCTCTTTTTCGCGATTGATAAAAATTTAGGATTAGGGTCCATATTGGACTACGGTATGTTTTTGCAAAACATCATGATTTCAGCGCAAAGCCACGGATTAGCAACGTGTCCGCAGGCGGCCTGGAATAAATTTGGCAAGATCATCAATCCACTGATTGGGGTTGGTGAGAATGAAATGCTAGTGTGTGGAATGGCGCTTGGTTATGCAGACAAAACCAGCAATATTAATTCTTTCTATACACCACGTGTCAGCGTTCAAGAGTTTGTAAATTGGGTGAAGTGATCGCTTAAGAAGAAAGTCATCGGAGTCCTAGTTTTAGGCTCAACCTCTTTCGGTGAGCGCAAGGAGAGGCAAAGAGAGTTGAAGATGTCAGATCATTCCGCTCTAGTGATAGAGATAGGGGGAAGCTAGAGGAGTTTTTTTAAGGCTGTTCCTCGTAAGGCTCTCTAGTAACTATTCCAACTCTCTGGCCGATGTGAGTAGGTCAAATTGACCTACTATGGAGTTCTCTAAAATTTCAATTGAGCGCAAAGTAGATAGCTCACCTTCGTAGGCGTTTAAATCTTCTGCGTTAGTTATTTCTGCTTTATTACGAAGTACGTCTGTACCTGGGTAGCAGTAAGTGTCATCCGCGTCGTAACGTGACATAACGTTGTTTAGTTTCCTCTAACAATTGCGCAATACTCTTTTTGCCGGCAACGTAATCAGTGAGGTTTTGCTCTAACTGCTTAGTTGGAACAATGCCTTCAATTCGAGCGGAAGCCACAGCGTTAGAAACGTTGTATTGGCGGGCTTGGCATTGGGTAGCAAACTTGATTGGCATAGGTCTATTTTAATGGATTTAGGGCTGATTTCCTAGCCAAAAAATAGCCCTAAAACAGGGTTTAAATAGCTTTTTGGAGGAATGTTGCAGGTAATAAAAAAGCCCCGCAAAAGCGAGGCTTATGTGCTACCCGAGACATAGTTTACGTTTTATACCGGACACATACTTTACAGTTTTTGGCATAGGAGGGACCACTCTATGCCGTGGAATGAAAGTAC
>Ga0194038_1000258_pt1 | contig 23329 bp, 12 predicted proteins | sample JunL226m_MetaG_FD_148630 | JGI IMG/M metagenome (GOLD analysis project Ga0194038, IMG submission 148630) | Anoxic zone freshwater microbial communities from boreal shield lake in IISD Experimental Lakes Area, Ontario, Canada - Jun2016-L227-6m | ecosystem: Environmental > Aquatic > Freshwater >... | reverse complement strand
AAATATTACAAACTACTGAATCAGTAGATTTCACTATTGAAAAACTTTCAAACTTTAGACCCTGTAAATTTAAGCTATGGTGACCGATATTTTCTTTTTTAATAAATGATTTAAATCCGTCTGAGTATAAAAAATCAACAAAATTTTGGTTTCTAGTAATAATTAGGTTACAGGCAAAGAGCTTTTGGGGCGTTTTTGACCAGAGATCCATGGTGGAAATATCATTCGTTATAAGCAATGGTTTAGCATAATTCGACTGATTCAAGACGCTAAACAGATCCCGAATTTCAAAAATCAAAGTTCCGACCATCCCAGGATAAGCTTTATAAATTTCAAGTAATTGAACCTGATATTTAGTAACGTCAAAATCTTTGGGACAAAAATGAACGTTAAATCCGCTTATTCCTAAGGCGATGGAAAGGGCAAAATACTCCTCCTCGTCAATAAAAACCCCCTCATTCCGCTTGACTCCCAATTGCATAATGTAATTAAAAATTAAAAGATTTAAATCGTTTAAATCGTCGCTTAACGACATAAATTTTGAAATTTTAAGAAAAATTTCGGTTGAATTTTCTAATCTTCCATCGATAAAATTGATAATCGGAAAGGTGTTAACTTCTGCAATCGACGGTAAAAAATTAGGTAGTAATGATTTTCGCACTTCTTCGACCGTTGCAATATCTATAGATACGGCAGCTTGCTCGCAAACTTGCTCTAATAGGTTAAATACATTAACCACGTCAGGATGGAGATGAGGAATTGGATGACCAGCCTCATGTATCTCATATTGCAAATTCATGGAGTGAGCATGAGTTTTAAGATAAAGTACTCCATCAAGTTGATAGCTTTCAGATAGCCATTTCTCAACCATTAACTCCGCTTGTTTAAATAATTTACAATTTCCCTCGTAGTAATAATCTAGCGACGAATGACCTGCTTTAATCTCGGAGTTCCAAATAAAGAAATTGCTTTCAAAATCATTATTAAACTCGCTTATTTTTTTTGGTTCTGAGGCAACCATGTCGTATGATTTAATTCCTTTAATAGGCTTGCATACATAAGGCTCCTCCAAAATAACTGGATCACAATGCCCTCTTCCAGCCGGAAAGGTAAAGTCACCCCAGCAACCATGCTTCGCAAGAATTTCAATTTCATTTTCGATCTTGCAAATTGTATGATCAGAGGCATTTAGAGCCCAATTGCCGTGCACAAATGCCCAGCTATCAAAGGGTCTACCAAGCTCCTGAACCATGAAGGATCGAGCTACTCTAAGCCCTAAATCTAACCTATTCGAATCTTTGTCTGCGTTGCTGTTTTCATTTACCCATGCATGCACAATCGGATCATAATCTCCTGAGTTTTGCGTCCATCTCTCATGATGAATATGCAAATGCATCTCATGTTTTAGATCCCTTTCCAAAGGACGTATTAAATCCTTTACCCTATTAATCCATTTGGGGTCCCGCTCTGCAAATCCTGCATCATCCCCATCAACAAACCATCCAGAATCCAGATGTTCTTTTCTAATCTTTGCTGGCAAATTAATCAAATAAAACAGTGATAACTTTTGAGTAAATCTAGATTTTTTAGTTTGCTCTGAAAATCGCTCAAGCCCTCTTAAGGTTTGATCATTAATCCCACTAGACCAAGGCTCAAAGTGATCTGTATGAAAATACTTAATTTCCTTAATATTTCTATGCTTCAAAATATCAACGAGTTCACTAACATTCATTAAGCGCTATACCTATATTAAATACATAATGGGCCACCCTTAAATTACTCTTGGGTACACTAATTAAATAGATTTATAAATTGCAAAATAATTAGTTTTTTCTATTGGAACATCCCCCCTAATAAACTTAGAAGGAAGATAGCTCATAACTTCTTTTGAAAATTTTTCTCTTTCATCAGGAGACTCTCTTGTTTCCCCAAAAAGCCGCTCACTCAATAAAATAGCTTTATATTTATGGAATTCCATTAGGATTTCTTTCTTTAAATCTTCGCTCATCGTGCAGGCAAAATTTGTAAATAAGAGTATGTGTTCACTGAGATCTTGACCGTCAAATTTTTCATTTGGGAACTTTGAATTTATTAGAGTTAGATTCTCGGCTATTTGCGGATAAAATTCAGACAATCTAGAAGAAATCTCTTCCAATCCCTGAAACCTTCTATTATCACTTTCAATTGCTGTACACTTAAATCCTAGTATTGATTGATAAATCGCTAAAAACCCAAAACCAGCGCCAACATAAAAAACGCCTTTGGGCATCAACGTCTCAATAAAGACTGGCAATTCATAGTCATATTTTGTAATTATGTCTTGGCAGCCCCTATCAATACGATCAGCGTAATAATTGTATGCACCACTCCCATCTTTACCCAAACGTTTGTAGCGCTCATATACGTATGTAAAAAGGAGATGATTAAGGGTTGTTGTAAGGCCATCCATTACTAAATCCTTTTTCTATTTAAGGTACCATGAAATTGACTGGCTAATCCCAGAAGAAACACGAAACTTAGGGTCATATGAAAGTAAATTTGCAGCCTTACTTACTTCAGCCTGTGAGTGTCTTACATCCCCTCCCCTGAAATCTCTGTAGATAGGTTTTGCTTCCTTGATGTGCGGGTATTTATCAGCTAGGTTTTCTTTGAGGTAAGCATAGAGTTGGTTTAAGGTAGTTCTATCACCCACTGCCACGTTATATATTTGATTAATCGCTTCTGGCTTTTCAGTGGTTGCAGCGAGTAGATTTGCTTGTACTGCATTTTCAATGTAGCAGAAGTCCCTACTCGTTTCACCATCACCATTGATAAATACATCCTGGTTTTTAATGAGCGCATCAATCCACTTGGGGATCACTGCAGCGTAGGCTCCATTAGGATCTTGCCGCTTCCCAAAGACATTGAAGTATCTTAGGCCAATAAAATTAAGACCGTAAGTTCTTGCAAAAACATCGGCATAGAGTTCATTGACATATTTCGTAACCGCGTACGGTGACAGTGGCTTACCAATTTGGTCTTCTACCTTTGGCAATGCCGGATGGTCACCATAGGTTGAGCTGCTAGCTGCAAATACAAAGTTTTTCACCTTAGCATCTCTTGCGGCAACTAGCATATTTAAAAAGCCATCGATATTGCTGGCATTAGTATTAATCGGGTCCTCTATACTTCGAGGTACAGACCCCAGCGCCGCCTCATGCAATACATACTCAACAGGATGAGCCTCTATCGCCTTCCAAAGCATGCCTGCCTTGCAATCTTCTAGATTGCGGATATCACCTTGAATAAATTGAAAGTTCTGCCATTGCTCAGTGCTGACTAATGTTTTGACTTCATCTAAATTTTTCTGAAAGCCAGTAGAGAAATTATCGATACCCACTACACGTTGATTTAACTTGAGTAGCGTTTCTAGCAAATTACTGCCGATAAATCCCGCAACACCAGTAACGCACCAGGTACGGGTGCTTTGCGAAAGTGTCGTTTTTAAAGTTTCGTATGCCGACATATTAGAGGCGAATATCCGATTCATCAGCAGAGAGAATGTACTTCAGGTCATATAAGACATGATCTAGCTTACCAAATGCCCTAATCGCTTTTACACCCATCCCTTTAAATTCTTGATGCGCAACGGCCAGAATAATTCCGTCATAAGCGCCTAACTCTGGCTTGCTAATAACCGGAATTCCATACTCGTGCATAGCCTCTTCAGATGAGGCCCATGGATCATATACATCAATATTGCAGTGATAGTTCTTCAGCTCAGTCACGATATCAATCACTCGGGTATTACGTAAATCTGGACAATTTTCTTTAAATGCCAAACCCATCACCAAGATCTTCGCGCCAGCCACCTGGATGCGACTTCTAGTCATCGCCTTGACCAACTGAGACACAATGTATTCACCCATCCTATCGTTTAGGCGACGGCCAGCGAGAATGATCTCAGGGTGATAGCCGATCGATTGCGCTTTATGGGTTAGGTAGTAAGGATCCACGCCAATGCAGTGCCCGCCGACAAGCCCTGGCCTAAATGGCAAAAAGTTCCATTTACTGCCGGCCGCAAGTAATACATCTTCCGTGCTAATACCCATGCGATTAAAAATGAGTGCCAACTCATTGATCAAGGCGATATTTAAATCGCGTTGCGTGTTTTCAATCACCTTAGCAGCTTCTGCTACGCGAATGCTGCTTGCTTTATGCGTACCAGCAGTAATAATTTGGTTATACAGATCATCTACAAATTGCGCGATCTCGAGTGTTGAACCAGAAGTCACTTTCTTGATCGTGGCTAAGCGATGCTCTTTATCGCCAGGATTAATTCGCTCCGGGGAATAGCCCGCATAAAAATCTTGGTTATATTTCAGGCCAGAAAATTTTTCTAGCACTGGTACGCAGTCTTCTTCTGTGGCGCCAGGATAAACAGTTGACTCATAAATAACGACATCACCCTTCTTTAAGACCTTACCAACTGTCTCGGAAGCTTTAATCAGCGGGGTTAAATCAGGCCTCTTATGCTCATCAATCGGCGTTGGAACTGTCACAATAAAACAATTGCATTCCTTTAAATCTTCGCCATTGGTTGTAAAGCGCAGATGAGCCGACGCCTCTAATTCTTCTTTTGTTGTCTCTAAAGTGCGATCATGTCCTGACTGCAACTGCTTGATCCGCTCATGATTAAGATCAAAGCCGGTGACAGATCGAATTTTTCCAAACTCAACTGCCAATGGAAGTCCTACATAACCTAGCCCAATAATGGCTAATTTTGCATCTTTAAGCTGCATAGGAATTCCAAACCTTCTATGAAGAGGGCTACCTTTAATTTGTATTAACAATGCATTGTGCTACATCTTTGCATTCTTAGAAACACCGCATGTCTCGTACTTGTATATAAGCTTGTCTTGCCAAACCTTGACGCTCCTTGACTTCTTCGATACTCATCTTACGCAAGATTTGTGGCAATGACTTAACTTGCTCGCCTTCCACCCTCAATCCAATTTTTTCCCAATCAATTGAATCGAGCGACCCCCCTGTTGGCATGCTAGGGTTTACACCTAAAATCACTGGGATTGAACCTATTCCTAGGGTCTCCCAGAGTCTGATGCTATTGGGCCCAGCCCCAGATGGACATAAGACAAAATTAGACTGACTCAAGAGCTCGTTATAGACCCTCACTCGCTCTTCTGCTCGGTCAATAAGCTCTAAAGGCTGACCCGCAACTTGATGTTGGTAGACAACGTCCTCGAAATGCCATTTGTCCAAGAGTTCTATATAGAAGTCTGGCTCATCCTTAAATTGCAGTAGGTCTAGCCTAACAGGCGAGAGGTAATGCTCCGCATGTGCGCCAATGAAAGAGGCTAAATAGCTTTTGTCTTGCGGCTCTACCCCCTGAATAAGACCTTTCGAGCGACTGGGGTCCTCTAGGTTTGCGGCAAAAAGGGGCCAAGCATGAAGCTTGATCGAGAGCCTTTGCTGATCACCCTCTCTCAGATGGGACAGCCATAGATCGGTTATGCCCAAAGCCTCCCAAACTGAAAAATACTGCTTCCAGTACACATGCTGACAGACGGTATGGATCTTTAACTCCACCCCTAAAGCTTTAAGGGCATGGGAAAACCCAGAAATACGCACCTTCAGAGTAGCTAGCAACTCTTGAGGAAACGCCTTTTTATCGATAAAGGTTGCCCAGGGAAGCCCGACATAGCAATGAAAGATGCCCCCCAGAGCTCTTGGATGATCGATCTTTATGTGCGACTGATAAGCGGCCGCCTCAGTTCTGGCTGGGAATTGCCAAAATAGAAGATCGCTAGGGTCTTTAGGATCATCTTTAATTTCACCGCCTAAAGGATTGAGGCAAATAGGGAGAAAGCCCCAGGCAAAAAATGCTCGATCCAACTCGTTACCAAGCAAACCTTGAAACAGTGATTTTGGCAAGGTCTTGAAACCGGGCATTAAAGCATCGCGAAATAGGTAGCTTTCCCCTTCATCGGAGACCTCAAACCTACCAAGCCAATATGATTTATTCATCTAAAAAAATTAATAATTGAACAAAATGATAAAAATCCAGTAGAGGCCATATTGCTGCATTTGATATCGCTAAGTCTTGATTCAATCTATAAAATAGAGCTTCTGTCGCCTACTCAGCAATAATGGGGCATGAAAGCTTAGAGAGTATCAAAAACGCAAATAATATGGCTATAAAACCTCATCCAGATGGTACAGCGCTAAGCAGAGCGAACAAAGCTTTACGCGAAAAAAAATATCGGGATGCTATCAGCCTCTACCTTGAGGCCATTGAACAATCCCCCAATCTTGCGCAAAGCATCCTAGAAAATCTAGCGATTGCTCAAGATAGACTGAAAAATACTTCTTTTGCCAAGACCTCTAAAACAGTAGGAGTGTGTGGTTGGGAGTTGAGCCATAACTCTGCCGGCAGGGTCCATACCTTAGCCCAACTTCATCAATCCAATGGAAATGAAGTGGCCATCATAGGAACGCATTTGCCAGGATATGGCAATGGAGAAATTTGGGCTCCCATTAAAAATAGCAACATTCCGGTTTTGGCCATTAAGGTCAATGAGCGAACTGATTTTATAAAAGCGGCAATTGATCTAGTAAAAAACAATCCCTTTGATCTCATTCATCTATCAAAACCAAGAATTAATAATGTTCTGTTTGGGCTTCTCTATAAGCTCATTTGGGGCTCAACTGTCATAGTAGACATTGATGATGAAGAACTTGCATTTGTTGGAGCAGAAAGTGCACTTTCGATTAATGCATTTTTAGATAATTCACCAACACTACCCACGCTGACAAATTTTGATAACGTAGGGTGGACACGCCTATCAGTCGGCCTAGCGCAGGATTTCGATGGCATCACCGTATCAGGCCCAGTCTTACAAAAAAAATATGGCGGCCACATTGTTCGCCATGCCAGAAATGAAGCCCTCTTTAAAGCTCCTGCTAGCTCAAGAAAAACATTCAGGGATAAGTTTGAGATTCCTACTGAAAAAAAAGTAGTGCTCTTTATTGGCACCCCAAGAAATCACAAAGGGCTTAAAGAAATTAGTGAGGCTCTAGTTGCCCTCAATGACCCCTTAGCCCTGTTTGTCATTGTGGGTAGTTTTGCACCAGAACATCAAAGCCTCAAAGAAGAGCTTGTAAAAATAAGCGCTACACAAGTTCTCTTTATTGAGGACCAACCTTTTGAGAGTACTCCAGAAATTCTCTCAATTGCCGATTGTTATGTTATTTGGCAAGATATCGAATCACCAATTTCTCAATACCAGGTGCCGGCAAAACTAAGTGATGCACTCGCCTCTGGGGTGAGCATTCTTGTTAATGAAAACCCAGCGATAGCTGACTTAATAAAACATCAAGCGTTTGAGGTAACCGATAAGAACTCGCTCTCAAAGGCATTAAGAAGCACTCTTGCAATGGCGGGCGAATTAACGCCCAATAAAGAACGCTCCCATCAGCTGTTTCTGGAAGAATTTTCCTTCTTGGCAAATAAGCCTAGACTCCAAAAAGCGTTTGATTTGGCCGCCAAAAATTCTAAGGGACTTTCCAGTGACCTTACTAAATTAAGTCATGCATTGGGTGAATTGATCGATCTCTTATTGCCAAAAACTCCTTTAGCCACTAACCCTGCTGTAAAGAAGGAAAAAGTTGCTAGCCAAGAGGAATTAAATGATGGTAAAAATGCTAGGCTTCAATCACTCAATACCGCACTGATCGACTGGGAAAAAGAAAAAAAACGAATCCGCACCAAAGGCCTGATCTCCATCATCGTCCCGGTTTATGGCCAAGACGAGCTCACAAAATCTTGTGTAGCAGCCATTTATAACAACACTGAAGGTGAGTTTGAATTAGTTCTAGTAGATAACGGCAGTGATAAATCGACCAAACAAGTAATTGTCGAGATCTCCAAGAAGTACCCCAAAACCATTGTTCAGACCAATCCTGAAAACCTACAATTTGCTCTTGGAAGCAATATTGGATTTGCGAAGTCAGGCGGCGAATATCTTGTCTTTTTAAACAACGACACCGAAGTAAGGCCGGGATGGCTAAAGCCTTTAATTGAATCCCTGCAGATTCCAGGAATTGTTGCCGCTCAACCAAAACTACTATATCCCGACGGCAACGTCCAATGCATTGGCATCGTCTTCTCCAATAGATCCCCGTTAGGTTACCCAATTTATTCAGGACTAACTCCAGCAGACCCATGGGTAAATCTCTCTCGCCCCTATCAGGCCGTCACGGCTGCATGCATGGTAGTGCGTGCCAATGATTTTTCTGCGGTAAGCGGCTTTGATCCAATCTATATCAATGGTCAAGAAGATGTAGATTTATGCTTACGACTAACAAGGGGCACCAAGAAAAACTGTTGGTACAGCGCAAATTCAACGGTGATTCATAAAGAAAGTCAGACGCCCAATCGCCACATATATACAACGCAAAATAGGCAAATCTTTGTTGATCGCTGGAAAGGCAAGGTGACGGCAGATGATGTCAATTATTACAAAGCGGATTATTTTGAAATTCAAGCGTATCAAAGCGATAGACCAAGCAACAACCTAGGAATATATCGCCCAACCTTATCCGCACTAAATGGCAGCACATCAGCAAAGATTGCTAAAGAAAAAAAGGCGTCCGCCGGCAGGATTCAAGATGGCACATGGAAGATTCGCGGGAGAATACTAGAGGGATCTATTTTATGCGATCAGCCTAGAAAAATACTGCTTGAGGTCATTGTCGATAAAAAAACCTTACAAAGCTTTTCGGTATCCGCGCTTCACAATCAGCCAACACCCATTCACTATCAACTTCCAATCCATTTAATCGATGGGAAAAGTCACATCATTGAATTGATCTCTCAAGATGATAAGACTCCTATTGCCAACTTTAACGGCAGCTATGAGGAGACTTTTTTAAGAAATATTGTGTATTCAGTTGATTCAATTGAGCAAGGACTTGTTAAGGGATGGGCTTATGACCTTAATACACCCACCGATGTATTAGTCATTGAGCTTTTTGATGGCCATACAAAAATTGGCCAGCAATTAACCCACATCAACCGATCTGATGTAAACAAGGCTCATGACATTACCGGACTACATGGTTTTGAGATTGCAATCCCTGCAAAGCAATTTGATGGTCTAGCGCACTCAATATCACTATATGCCAGCAATGAAGAGCTGGCGGTTGAGTCCAAAAAGGATCTCCCAAAAAAACTTACTTCCAACCTGATTGATGGCAATGCAAATCGATATATAGGCGCAGTAGAGCACGCCAGCTCTCAATCTATTTCTGGATGGGTCCTTGATAAGCTAAACCCAGAAGAACCGCCCGAACTGGCTATCTATGTAGATGGCTTATATGAAACCACAGTCATCGCCAATATCTTTCAAAAGCGTTTTGTATCCTTAGCCAATTTCGGGTATCACGGCTTTCATTACGAATTTCCAACTCGTTTAATGAATAGCAGCACACGTAAGCTTGAAGTAAAACTCATTGCAAACAATGAATACATTCGATTTAAAGAAAAAGATTCCAGCTCTTGTGATGTATTTTTTCCTCTAATCGATTTTTTCAGCGCCTACACTAAAAAACAGGATGTCAGTAATTTCATTGGCAGTCTTCCAAATTACTCCATAAAGCAGTTATTTACTCGTAACTTGGATCAAAAGACTCTACTGTCAATCATTACCCTGAACTGGAACGGCTCTCATTTATTAAGGCAATTACTCGAGTCCATTAAAAAACATTTCGACCCATCTGGCATCGAAGTGATTGTGATGGATCACAACTCCAGCGATGACAGCGGGCTCGTAGCCCAAGAATATGCAAATGATTTTGACTTGAAGTGGATTAAACGCGAAAAAAATTACTCGTTCTCAGAATCGAATAACTACGCCGCAAAAATAGCGCAAGGGCAAAACCTATTTTTTGTAAATAATGACATCGTATTCCTTGACGATATCGTCGCACAACTGCAATCTTGGCTAAATCAAGACGATCGTGTTGGTGCGGTAGGCATTCAATTGCTAGAGCCATTACCCACGCTCAATTCAACTTGGAAGTTTAGCCCACATCACAAGGGAATAGATTTTAGGCCCAAGGAATCCAAGTCTGGGTCCATTAATTACTTCCCAAGAGAAATTGGTGATGAATTTTCAATCCCAGCCAGCGCCTTCGAAGTGCCTGCAGTGACTGCCGCTGCGCTTGCCTGCAAAAAAACGGATTTTCTTGAGCTGGGTGGCTTTAATGAGAATTATTTCTACGGACTAGAAGATGTTGATTTCTGCTTGAAACTGCAAACCCATCTTCATAAGAAGATTGTTTGCGATACGTCGATATCGGCCATTCATAACAAAGGCTATACCCGCTCATCGAAATTAGAAACTGCTGAAGTCAATCCCATCACCCAAAATCGATCTAGCCAATTTGATAATGAGGCGCTATTCCTTAGTAATGTAAAAACGAGTCTGCAGCGCTCTATCTTAAGGAGCCTCATTAAAGGAGGCAGCCGCTTAAGGAAAAAACCCTTAAGAGTAGTTTTTGTGGTTACCGACGCATCCCTAAGCACTTATGCAGGGGATTTCTACACTGCGATGGAGATGGCCACAGCCCTACGTAAGCAATATGGCTGGGAGGTTTTATTTGTCAAAAAAGATATGGGGCATATCCCTGGCACAGATATCCTAGTGGTAATGCGACATGACTATGATTTGCGGAAAATACAAGCACTCAATCCGGGAGCAATCATAGTTGCCTGGATACGCAACCGACTCAACCAATGGATTGCATCACCCTTCTTTCAGGATTACCAAGTCCTTTTTTGCTCCTCAATATTGGCTGTTGAGCAAATTCAGATACAAACAGGTCGCCAGGCCCACTTACTGCCAATTGCCGCAAATGAATTGAGATTTTTCCCATCGAGCGACTCGAAAATGACGCCTACCGATATCGTCTTTACAGGAAACTTTCTTGGGGACGAGCGTGATGGACTGAATTATCTTGAAAGCCTTGGGCATGGCGCCTCATTTTCTATCTATGGCCACGGCTGGAATCAGCACCCAACACTCAAAAAATATTGGCGGGGCGCCGTTCCCTACGAAGACCTCAACTCGATTTATGCTTCCGCCAAAATCGTCATTGATGACTCTCACCCAGTTACCAGAGAATTCAACTCTCTTAACTCCCGGGTATTTGATGCCATTGCAGCTGGCAGTCTAGTCATTACGAACTGCATAGGTGGAGCAAAAGAAGTATTTGGCGAAGCGCTACCGGTTTTCAATAGCCCCGAGGAATTGGATTCCCATCTGCAGTTTTATCTAAATAATCCCGATAAGCGCAGGGAAAAAATTCAAGAGTTGCGAAGTATTATCTTAGAGAGTCACACATACTCTGATCGTGCTACTCAATTTAAAGAGGTCATTAGTCAGTTCGCTAACACCTCATTGCGGTTTGCTATCAAAGTTGGCATCCCAGGCCATGAGAGCAAAGAAACTTGGGGTGATTGGCATTTTGCTGTTGGCATTCAAAAATCATTACGAAAAGCAGGGCACTTCGCTAGGATTGACGTACTGCCCGAATGGTATACACCCTTAGCAGCCAGCGATGATGTCACTATAGTTTTGCAGGGACTCTCAATCTATAAGACAGATCCATCAAAAATAAACTTTTTATGGCTCATTAGCCATCCTGACCTAAGCAAAACCGAAGACCTTTTGCCATACGAGCATATCTTTGTGGCCTCAAAAAAATTTACAGCGCATTTACAAGAGTGCCTTGGCATACATCAGGTCTCCGAGCTTTTGCAATGTACAGATCCAGAGATATTCCACATCCCTGCCCAAAGAAATCAAAAGAGCGAAGGCGTTCTTTTTGTTGGAAATTCTCGCGGAACCAAAAGACCCATTGTTGATGCTGCAATAGCAGAAAATCTTGATGTCAGAGTGTTTGGGGGTAAGTGGGAAAATATTATTGATAGCAAATATCTCTATGGTGAATATATACCCAATGATCAATTGCATGAATATTATGCAAATGCCGATGTCGTCCTCAATGATCACTGGGAGGATATGAAGGCCAATGGATTTATATCAAATCGGCTTTTCGATGCGGCAGCCTGTGGCGCGACCATCATTAGCGATGAAATTCAAGATTTAGATAGCACTTTTAAAGGCTATATCCAAGCCTACTCATCAGCAGTTGACCTCAAAAATAAGGTTAATAAAGCCAAAAATCAAGGCAAGAATGAGCATGCCAATGAATTGAGGCAATTAATCGTTGAAAACCATACTTTTGATCACCGTGCCAGCGAAATACTCAAGTATGTAGCAATTTATAATGATCGTTTAATTTATAAGTTATCACTATGACTTCTGACCCTTCATTTCCAACTTGTAATATCTGCGGGGGATCTACCTTTACAACAGGCCCAGGAGGCAGAAGGGCTGCAAATGGAGCCTTACCCCACTGCGACCAATGTGATTCTCTTGAAAGGCATAGGGCATCTCATTCTTTTTTTGAAAACTTCGATTGTGATTTTTTAAATTGGCGTAGAGCCCTACAAATAAGTCCAGACCCCTCATGCAGCCCAGAATGGTTCAAATCCTATGAGGTTTCAATTTTTGAAGATGGCGGCATCGACATACAGAAAATTAATAGGTCCGATGCCTCTTACGACTTCATCACCATTAGCCATGTTCTTGAAAGCGTTCCAAATGATCAAGCATCAATTAAAGAATTAAAAAGAGTTCTGTCAGACAATGGATTTATCCACCTCATACTCGCAGACCCACTAAAAGAACAAAGTATTGATTTTGAATCTGCTACTGGGGTTTTTGGTTTCTACCATAAATATGGGGTTGACTTTGCTGATCGATTTGATTTTGACGCCAATAACTTAAATCTGATTATCATAAAATCTCTTGATCCCATTACAGGGCTTTTTGAAATAATTCATCTCATTACCAAATCAAGCGAGACGCATAAAGACCTGATTCAAAAACTAAAAAAGATAGAAAGTCAAAATGGAATGACTATTAATTCCACTAGCTTTCACTATATTTTAAAAGAATGACTTCTTTCGAAAAATTTATTAAAGAAATAAAATCCTGTAATACCCATTCCATTCCAATAAATTTTTGGTGGAGGGATGATGATTTAGTTTCTGACTCTGACCAATTTGTAAAAATTTGTGACATTTCTAATAATCTTTCAACCCCCCTACTATGCTCCATTATTCCAAGACTTATTAGCAACGGTTTAAAGTTAGATGGCGAAAATACCAGCTTAGTAAGTTACTGCCAGCATGGTTGGGCACACATTAATCATGAGCCTGATGGAGAGCTTAAAAGTGAATTTGGCCCTCACAGATCTAGCTTAGACGTCAAAGTTGATATTCAAGAGGGAGTAAACGCTCTGAAGAAAAAAGTAGGGCAAAAACTTCTTCCAATATTTGTACCGCCGTGGAATCGATTTGATTCATGTCATATAGAAGTACTAATAGAACTAGGATTCCAATATTTATCTTCGTATGGATTGCTGGAATATCCTCAAACTCAGGCGGATATCCATCCCATAAATACTCATATTGACGTTATCTACTGGGGTAAAGATGGAGTCCACATGAGAAAACTGGATGAAATTTATTCTACCCTTACTGAACTACTTAAGCAGTACCAATTAAACTATAAAAAAATTAAAAACCCAGAAGCAATCGGAATTCTTTCTCACCACCGCGTCATGAATAGGGATGATCTTGAGTCGCTAGCCCAGCTGATAAGTTCGATTCAATCAATCCCAGGTACAAGCTTTATTCAACCGTTTCTCAAATAAACCTGCACGCACTGAAAAGTAGTGCCTCATAATTACCCTCGAAGTCATCTGGGTCAAGACGAATCTTATCGACCGACATAGCTGAGCTCCCAATGCTAATGAGTCCTAGTATCATCCCAGCCAAGTCATGATGCATAGTTCTAAAGACCATACATTCCTCACTCCTAAAGTCTTTGCCAAAGACCATATTTCAATCGCACCAGGTTTCGGCTACTTAACGATAAAAGCAATCATATATTTACCAAACTCTACTGAGGAGCTTGGAATAAAATTGGCCTGAGGGTCATCATTCCATCCATTGAGCATAAACCCTTCATTGCCTTCATAGAATTAACAAAAGGCTATCTATGCATTATTTTTGGCTTCGTTTTTTGGCGGGAGTAATTACAATCTTCTTGACAGGCTTATTTTTAACGCTATTTTTTATTTCTTTTTTATTTTCGCTTATATCCGCCACCTGATCCACGTATTTTAAGACCCCTACTTCCTTTTCAATATCCTCTTTTGCGCCTAGATTGGATGCAATAACTTTATTAGGCGCAGTTTTTCTAGATTCATTGACAATTCCAAGGGCTTTTGCTGCAAACTCTATCCATACCTGCCAAGCCCTAGATATGGAAATTTTTTCGTCACGCAGATTGATCAACATACGGGGTAATGCAGTTATTACCTCACAAACAAAACCAATATCAGATGGAGTAAGTCTTGACCAAACCTGCAAATCCATTATTTTCTTCTGAAGATCAAAGCGAAACTCCAGCTTTTGCCCATAAGTATCCGCAGATTCTGCATACCAGCTATCAAATGGCTTTTGTATACCGTCAACTAAAGGAATTTCAATCTTGGGATACTGGGAAAACCCCTCCTGCTCCACCATGGCGGCACCGATTCGCACTTCAAATTTTGGCAGGTAGTAATTTCCATACGACATATCGTAAATTTCAAGCCACAGATTTTCATAATCTGTATTATTAACTTCAAGCTTTAATTTCGCTTTGTTATATCTAAGAATTTTTGGTAATTTTCTAAAATTAGCAATGAGGCTTACTAGAAAACTGCTCCAAAATTGAGGGTCAAAGTATCCATCTAGAGCTACTTGGCGATATTTAGTGACAAGTACTAGCTCAAGCACATTAATTGCTGCCTCAATCTTTCTTGTCTCTTCGTAATTAAAGCGTGCATATATATTGAGTTGCTCATTGCTGGTAGTAACCAAAGACGGGTAAAAGGGCTGGCAAGGAGGATCTTGCGCCAACTTGATTCCAGTAGCTCCATTTTTAAGGGGCGTCATAAATATGAGTCTATCAATGGACTGATTGCTTTTGAAGTAATCATTAATAGTCCAAATGGCCGCCTGGCCTCCCTCAAAATCCTTAACCTCAACGGCAATAGAGCCAACATCTAAATAATTAGGCATAGCTACTTCTAATCTTTGCCAGCGCTTAAGGTAATACCCTAAATCCTTTTTAATATTGCCATTCTCAAAATAAACTCGCTCAAGATCTTCCTGAACTTGGTGCAAATTTTTTAATAAACGACTATTTTCATCATTGATTGAGGATAAAAGTTTATCGCTCTCTGACGTCTGATTTTCAATTTGACCCCCTAAATCAAGCTGTAACTCGTCGATAGCCTTTTCTAAGGAGTCGCACTTTAATGTTAGCAATTTTTTTTCTTCAACCAAGGCTGATAGCTCGCTAACTCTAGCGCTCAAAGATTCATTTTGTTGTATATATTTATGGATGTCATACTTCATCGTATTAATTATTACCGTCAGAGCATCTTTATCGCGCTCTAAACTGGCAACCAAATTCTTAGCTTCAAGCAGGTCTATGTCATGTTGTTGTTTTTGGTTCTCAAACTGCTCGACCTGCGAACGTAATAACAATGCTTCTGGGGAAGGTTTATCAATTTCTGCCTGAGCCTGAAAAAGCTGAATTAATAAATACTCGTTTTCCTTTTCAAGTACTTGTTTACTATTTTTTTCCTCGCTTACTTCGATCCTGCGCCTCAAATGCAAGGCTTGTATCTCATTTTGAAGTTCAAGGTGTTCTCGCTCAAGCTGAATAAGCTTGGGTCCAAAAAATGGAAAGAAATCTCTAATTTTTTTAATCATTGAGGAATGCAGATTACTTCCTAAATAAAAATGCTTGCGTCTGTGTCACCGCATTCTCAGGCTCTTCAGCGCTCACTAGCAGAAGATTCAGCAAGTTAACGCCTTGCTGTGTCACGGATTGCACATAATCGACTCTTGTCTGAAAGAGCGTGCTAATGGCAATCAATACGTCAGTAGTCGATTTCACGCCAGCCTCATAGCTCTTTTGGTTGGCGGTCACGCTTTGCCTGGCAATGTCACTGGCTTTCCATTTGATTTTGATTGATTCTTGCGCCGCCTCAATTAAGGCATACAGACGCTGCGCTTCAAACTTAGCCTGGGTTTCAGTAGCTAGGCGATCGCTCGAACTCTTTTGCGCATTTGCCATGGCGCCATAGGTATTGATGTAATTATTGGCATCGATTGGAATGGAGAGAGTCAGGCCATTATTTAAAGAAGTGGTTGAGTTATACAAGGTCTTTTGCCAGGTATAGGACAGGGTTGGAGCCCAAGCACCTGAGGACTTCACTACATCGTATTTGGCAATGGTTTCTTGCGCCTTCGCACTTAAAATATTGGGATTTTCTTTCTCTACTTTTTCTAAGATAGCGGCAAGGGTATTAACCGCAAACTTTTCATGCTTACTAGGCAAAATAAAGTCCATCTTGTCTGGGTACTCACCAGTGATGGCATAGAACTGATCTTGGGCAGCCTTGAGGTTTGCATGTAGCGTTAAATCATTTGCTTTGGCCTGCTCAAACTTCACTTGCACATCAAGCATGTCGGTAACGGTGCCTTGGCCTAATTCATATTTGCGTTTGGCGCCTTGCGCCTGAAAATCGAGCGCAGTAATTTGACTTTGATTGGCTTTAATCGTTTCATTGGCCAGCACAATTTGATTGACAGAATTTACGATCCGCGTTGCCAAGTCCTGGGTCGATGCATCAAAAGTCGACTTTGCTAATGCAGAGCGAGGGCCGCCTTGTGCGACCTGTGCAGCCAATTGCAAATTAACAATCGGCTGACTAATAGCCTGAGTGGTATTGGTAGCATTTAAGGTTGGCAGCTGCTGGCGACTAAAGGTGTAGCCAGGCAAGTAAGAAGCGCGATCACTCAAAGCTTGTGATGTAGTCACCGTTTGCTGTGATTTAGCAGACTGAAATTTGGGGTCATTTTGCTGAGCCAAGCCAAAAGCGCCGACCAAATCAAGAGCCTGGGCATGATTGACCCCAGCAAGGCACGTAAAGGCCAATGACAGGGCGATGGTAATTTGAGTTTTTTTCATATAAATCATCATGTTATCTTACTGGTAATGGGTTAGATTAAGGTCTTTTTAGACGGTTTTATTTGCTGCAATCGCGAATGGGCTGAATTCATAGCTATATATAGGGTTAATTCTTAAAGGCGCCGGCAAACTTATCGGTTAATGGTTTAGCCAAATAACCTAAGAATGTCCGCTCTCCCGTCTTGAAAATCACATCAACTGGCATGCCCGGAATGATCTTTAAATTACCCAGTTGCTTTAAACCCTCGGGGGTGGCTTGGACCTGCGCTAAGTAAAAGTCTTGGCTCTTCTCGCCACCAGCAGCTGCGGGCATCTTATCTGCCCCCACTAAAGTCACAATACCTGGAATCACTGGGGTCACATTTTGATTAAAGGTCGTAAAGCGCATATCAACAATCTGACCAACCTTGACCTTATCAATCACTGTTGGGGGTACTTGGGCATCAACCGTTAAAGACACTTCAGACGGTACGATTTCCGCCAAAATGGTGCCGCCCGAAATGGTGCCGCCTTTGGTGTTCACTTTGAGACCTACCACCGTGCCACTGACTGGCGCTTTAATGGAAGTTAAATCACGATCAAAAGACACTGCTTGGAATTTATCCCTTAAAGCATCCCGGTTTTTTTGAATTTCCGCTAACTGGTTATCGATATCTTTGTAGTAAGTCGCTTGCAACATATTCAATGACAACTCTGCATCAACCTTCGTTCTCAAAACCTGGTTAGCCTGCGAGCGAGACACGTAACCCTCTTGCGCAAGAATGGCATTACTTTTGGCCTCTTCTTGCAAGGTCGACACCTGTTGGCGACGCCCACTAATCACCGCCACAATTTCATTACGGCGAGTTTCAAAGAGCTTTTTCTGAATGCCTTTGGCCTCTTCAACCTGAGGCTCATTACCCCAGGCATCTAACTCCGGTGGCCAGGTAATTTTGGCATCGCCCTTGCGTTCTGCTTTGAGACGCGCCTCGGTCACCAAAATGCCAATGTATTGCAACTGAGCAGCTGATAATTCTGCTTCGGCTTTTAAAGGATTAATGCGAATTAGCATATCGCCCTCTTTAACCACATCACCTTCTTTGACTAATATCTCTTGCACAATACCGCCGGTAGGATGCTGCAAGGTTTTGCGATAACCACTGACCATCACAGTGCCCTGCGCTGAAATACCCGCATCAATGGGTGCCGTAGTTGCCCAAATAATAAATAAGCCAAACGTAATCAAGAACAGCTTGGTCGCGTGTTTGCGAATCTGCGACTCTTCAATTTCCACCGGTTTAATCTTGCGCGTCTGCAGTGCGCTAGGGTGATATGGATTCCAAGAATGTATCCAGCCCTCGGTTTTTTTATCGAGCTCTTTAAATTGCACAATCAGCGCCTGACTCTTACTGAGCGATTTATCTTTTGACACAGGACCAATGGCACCACCCTCACTGTGATCGCCAGCTTGCTCATGATCTTCGCCATGAACACCCTCTTTGGGTTGATGGGTATGGGGGTCTTTGATATCGTCACTCATGTTTTGCTCCCAGGATTGCCGGGATGATTTTGCGGCTCAGATGGCACTTCGGCTGTGGGCGCATCCGAAGATGCGGCTACTGCATCACCTGCATTCGCACTATCAACAACATCAGCACCATCTGTGCTGACTGGTTGATCATTGGTGCCCTCTTTCACAACGGCATCCTCGACATCGGATTGCGCGCTCTTATCTGCGCCTTGCGATACCACTTGTAGATTACGCACGGCATTGATCATGTCATCGGCAGGTCCAAAGCCTACTTGCGCACCATTGCGCAAGACTAATAAGTTATCCACTGCACCAATGAGGCGTGGGCGATGCGTAGTAATGATGATGGTACTGCCTTGGGACTTTAAATAATTAACGGCTTGGACTAAGGCCGACTCCCCTACCTCATCCAGATTGGCATTAGGCTCATCCATCACAACGTATTTAGGCATGCCATACAGCGCTCGGCAAATGACTAAGCGTTGGCGCTGACCGCCAGACAAGGCAAAACCGGTTTCACCTAATAGAGTGTCATACCCTTTTGGAAAGCCCAGAATCGTTTCATGCATGCCTAGTAATTTAGTTGCTTCCACTACCTTGACAGGATCAATCTCACCTAAGCGCGCAATATTCTCCGCTACCGTGCCTTCAAAGAGTCCAATCTCTTGGGATACATAGCCAATTTGTGGACCGAATTCATCATGATTCCATTCAGAAATTTCGACGCCATCTAATCTCACTGATCCTTTAGTTGGCTTCCAAATACCCACTAGCATCCGGACCAAACTGGTTTTACCAGCGGCGCTTGGGCCAACAATCGCAATGGCCTGACCAGGCTCAACCGTAAAGTCAATATCAAACAGCACTGCCTTGTTGTGTCCTGGTGGAACCACTGCAGCCTTTTCCACCACCAATCTTCCAGTGACCGGTGGCAACTGCATACGCGACTGACGACGCACATCATCTACCAATAAAGCATTAATCCGCTCATAAGCTTGGTGCGCAGTCACAATTTCTTTCCAGCTACCAATCAATTTAGTAATTGGGCCCACTGCTCGGCTTATCAGCATTGTTGCCGCCATAATCATGCCGCCCGTAATCAGTCCCTCGATCGCAAGCAAAGTGCCCAGCATCATCTGCAACGAGCCCATCGCCTTGGAAAAGAAATCCGAAAAAGCAGTCGTCATGCCAGCAGCCTCGCTGGCATTAACTTGGTGTTTTAGGTATTTATGATGCTCGTTATACCAACGCTGACGAATCGCCCCCATCATTCCCAAGGCAAGCGTGGATTCAGAATGGACTAAGCTAGCGCTCGCTACCCTAGAGGCTTCTGCACTTGCATCATTAGCCGCCTTTAAACCTGGCGCTGTCATTTTTTGACTAATATAAGCAGCAACCAACATGATGACCGAAGAAATAAAAGCAAATAAAGCGAGGTAGGGATGAAAAATACCGCCCACAATAATAAATACGATTGCAAACGGCGCATCAACCAAGGTAAACAAACCTCTACCAGTCATAAATTGACGTAAGGTAGCCAAATCTCCTAGAAGTTGCTGTACGTTAATATTTTTTCTACCGACAAAACGGCGGAACGACGCATCAAAAACATCGGCAGAAAGATCCCAATCTAAACGTAAAGATAGACGCACCATCATGCGTGTGCGAATCCACTCTAAGGCCGACCAGAAAACATAAATACCAACCACTACTAGCGTGACAGAGATGAGTGTGACGGTACTACGTGAATTCATAACCTTATCCATGACCACCATCATGAATAGCATCGGGACTAAAGCTAACGAATCAATAATGATTGTGGCAATAATCACAAAATAAAAAGATCTACGGCAGTTATAGATAATCGAGTTGATGGGTTTGCGACCATCTTTGATGTAGTCGTCATTGGACATCCCCTTCATTGGGGCGGCCTGATCTTGCGCAGCAGTTTGCTCTTGCTGCGCACTAGTACCCGCATCTGCACCGGTGTCTTGTGCAGTCGGATGGGGTTTATCTTTATCGTCCACTATCTATAGACTCCATCATGATTTAGGAAGAATGTTATGGTGATCCAATTCATTAAACATTGGATCGGCAGCACCAATCAGTTTCACCTCAGGCACAACTGGGGCAGCAATTGATGCATGAGCCAATGTACTTGTATCTGCGGCCACATCAGCGCTTGGGGTGAGAACGTCAATCTCCGTAATACCCAAATTATGCAGGTGATTGAGATCGGCAGCGCTGAAACCACCACTTTGAGCAATAGTATGGGCCAAATCACCAGAAATGACCAAACCGATACCGATACCATTGCCACTGCCGTTTACAGCCAAGTCTTTCGCGGCATTGGCTGGATCCAGTGCACTTAATAGATGACTAATGTCAGCCATGGCCGTTGCATCATGCGTTGGCAGGCCAAGGTCGATATACACCTTATTGGCCACACCCGCCTGAATCTGGTCAACACCTAGGTCTGCCATAGAGTTCAGGTTGGTAAACAGGTGGGTGTAATGACCAACATTGTCTACGAATGACTTAATGTCAGCTGTCGCGTTAATGACCAAGTTGGCATCTGGCAAGGCTTGGAGCATGCCAGAAGAAACCAAGGCAGAGGCCAAGCCATCAGAAATCTCGACATGGCCAGAATCGATGACCATATCGCTGACACCTGAAGCGGTCAATGCAGCAATCAGATCGCCAAACTTATCCGGCGTGGTGTAACCACTTAAGAGATCTAGTCCATTGAGCACATCTTGCAAGCTGGTATGTTCTGCGCTCGATAGATCGGTCGCGCTATTGAGACTGACTAAGCTCTGCTTGAGCGCTTCATCTAAGTGGCTAAAGGCATTGTTAACTTGTGTACCAGCAATATCCACATTGATATGCAAGTGGTTGTTAGACGCTGCATGAACATTGTGTACTGAATCGAGATGCATCCAGTCGCTACCAGCAGAAAGATCAATAGCCTCATGGATACTTAAGTAATCAACATGCTTATTGACTAGTGCATTAACTAATGTGCTATTGCCGATCAGCTCACTGAGTGCATTAACATTATTAGCGTTATCAAGATCAAGATTAACGTGACCGCCAATAAAGTCAGGTAAGGAATTAGCTACTAGATCAGCTACGGTCTCACCAGCACCAGCATGAATTGTTAAGCCATGTAGTGCAGCATCGCCAGTCAATAGAACAGCATCAACATGCAATTGCTCTAACTGTTTAAGGCTATTACTTAAATGGGTGCTGCCAACTTGCATTGCAATACTGTCATGAGAGACGAAAGACAGACCGTCTGCTATCAAGGTTTGAGCTTGGGCTGAAGTAATAACAAATGGTTCAGCGCCAACGGTGTTGTGACCTACTTCTAACTGCAAGCCAAGGTTATGGCTTGCCAGATCAGTACTAGCAGTATGTAAATTGTTGAGTAAGGTGGTTGAGGCACCCTTCTCATCGAACAGGCTATCTAGGTTGGCAACATTAAGAGCGCCATGGTTACCAGAGAGATCGATGCTCAGCTCAGTAATACCGCGAGCTTGCAAGATCGTTGCATCATCAGTGCCACCCGTGAGGTGCGCTAGATCAGCAGTCAGATCAGCGGCATTCATCTCCAGGGTCACCTGGCCGCCACCGGTAAAGACTGGCATCAGTTCACCAGCGCCGCCCGCTGCGCCAGTAATCGCGCTATGCAGATCGGTGTCACCGAGTTGAACAGTTAATGCACCGCCCGCGGCAATCGCGACCGCATCGACATGGAGTTTCTCAAGCTCTTTTAAGCTGTTCGAGAGATGGGTGGCGCCAGCACCGACATCCATTGCAATATTGTCATGCGCTACAAACGAGAGGCCATCGGCTATGAGGGTCTGTGCTTGGGCAGCACTAATGTGTAGTGCTGTGGCATCTGCGCCGATGTGACCTACTTCTAACTGCAAGCCAAGGTTATGGCTTGCCAGATCAGTACTAGCAGTATGTAAATTGTTGAGTAAGGTGGTTGAGGCACCCTTCTCATCGAACAGGCTATCTAGGTTGGCAACATTAAGAGCGCCATGGTTACCAGAGAGATCGATGCTCAGCTCAGTAATACCGCGAGCTTGCAAGATCGTTGCATCATCAGTGCCACCCGTGAGGTGCGCTAGATCAGCAGTCAGATCAGCGGCATTCATCTCCAGGGTCACCTGGCCGCCACCGGTAAAGACTGGCATCAGTTCACCAGCGCCGCCCGCTGCGCCAGTAATCGCGCTATGCAGATCGGTGTCACCGAGTTGAACAGTTAATGCACCGCCCGCGGCAATCGCGACCGCATCGACATGGAGTTTCTCAAGCTCTTTTAAGCTGTTCGAGAGATGGGTGGCGCCAGCACCGACATCCATTGCAATATTGTCATGCGCTACAAACGAGAGGCCATCGGCTATGAGGGTCTGTGCTTGGGCAGCACTAATGTGTAGTGCTGTGGCATCTGCGCCGATGTGACCTACTTCTAACTGCAAGCCAAGGTTATGGCTTGCCAGATCAGTACTAGCAGTATGTAAATTGTTGAGTAAGGTGGTTGAGGCACCCTTCTCATCGAACAGGCTATCTAGGTTGGCAACAT
>Ga0194038_1000257_pt1 | contig 23384 bp, 29 predicted proteins | sample JunL226m_MetaG_FD_148630 | JGI IMG/M metagenome (GOLD analysis project Ga0194038, IMG submission 148630) | Anoxic zone freshwater microbial communities from boreal shield lake in IISD Experimental Lakes Area, Ontario, Canada - Jun2016-L227-6m | ecosystem: Environmental > Aquatic > Freshwater >... | reverse complement strand
GTCCTATAAAATCGGCTACACGCTCAACAGTATTGATATTGTAATTAGGTAAATGTTTGTTTAATGCTTCGACCCATTGATCAATAAAGGTGTTACCTGTTAAAATCTGAGATAACTGTTCGTTTGTTAAAGTAAAATCTGACATAGCTTCCTTTTGTTATATTACCAAGTATCTTTTTGTACAATCATTCCCTTATTACCATTTCTAATTAAGAACTTATCGCCAATTTTGTTAATATCGTAATCCCCGAGATACTTTTGTAAAAAGTAAACTTGGCTTTGGCCGTTTTCGTCAAGACTTAATGCACCGGGTACTTGATTTTTAATTTCATCGTATTTGCCCATGGACACAAATTTCATTTTAAGATTACCGAAGAATGGTTTCTTAAAAGTCATTGTATTATCATTTTCAAGTGCTACACCATCTAACGCACCCTGATTAAAGAATTTGTTTACATTGTGATTTTTAATTTCTAAAATCTTAGCATCGTATTCTGCTGTAGTCATTGGAACATGTTCCATAACCTTTTCTTCGCTAAATGGAATAGCACCATTTGATTTTTGATATCTAAATTTCCAATCGTAATTGTCTGTAAGTTGACCAATACCACTTAACAATTCTCTTAATTGTCCGGGAAGTTTTGGAGTACGTTCAATTTCAACAAACACCTGATAATGTCCGTCGTTTTCTTCGCCGGCACTAATATCTGAGTCAAGAATAAATCCATAGCCCTTTTCAATAAATTCCATTAGGTCAGTTGCGGGATATTTTTCTGTAACACGGAACCCAAGTACCACAACATCTTTATCTTCGCCCATTTTACTTTTATAGCGATCGATGGTAAACACCTCGCTGACATAATCCTTAAGGTCGCCAAAGCGTAAACCTTCCATTAACTTAGGCTTGTGTTTGTTGTCCATCGAGTGGAGCCTCCTGTGCTAGTTCATCTGTGCTTGAAACATCTTGTGAGCTGTACCGCATTAGTTCTGCCATTTGATTGTTTTCTTTATTATCCTTACCAATGGTAACATCCTGGATTAATTTTTTAGGCATATCAATTTCAACTACCCATACTGGGTGTGCATCAATTTTACCTTTTTTAGTTCCTGGTCTAAAATCATCAGGGTCTTTAATTTTACGAGGAATTAAAATATGTTCTTTTTTAAATATCACACGACAGCCGTAATCAGTTAACCGTTTGCCTGCTTGTGGATCTGGCATTTCATTCTCCGCCCACATAAACGAACACTTAACGCTGTAACGTGAAACATCGGGTCCGGTCATTAACTCGCCGTCTTCCCAATTTTTAAATACATATATATCAAGCTCATCAAGAACTCTTTCAAAGTCTTTTAGGACAGAAAAAGCATTGTTGTTTTCGCTTAATGTTTGTATGTTTTTAATTACGTCGACTATATCGTGTGCCATTTTTTATCTCTCAGTAACTTATTTATACTAACAAATAACCAAAACACCCAGTTTATCGTTTGATCCCCATTATAGGGTGGTTTTGGGTAGTTACTGTAAATATCTGTGCAGGTCCATCTTCAAAACATAGGGAGGTAAAATTGCCTAGATCCAACAGAAGACGTGATAAAGATCAAAGTGTTGCCCGTGATCCACGGTTTGCACAAGATCAAGCCAAGTTAATTCCAATAAAGAATTATCTTAAAAGAAAACAGCAAGTAAACATTGTGCCACGCAATTTAGCGCAGGAAACTTACATTGAGCTGTTAAAAAATCCCAAGAAATTCATTGTATTTGCCATCGGCCCAGCCGGTACAGGTAAAACTATGCTGGGTGTACAAATGGCTATTAAATTGTACAAAGAAGGGGTGATTGAAAAAATTATTGTAACAAGACCAGCTGTATCGGTAGATGAGGAACACGGATTTTTACCCGGCGACCTTAATGCTAAAATGGCACCTTGGACAAGACCAATTTTTGATGTATTCGAAGAATACTACCATCCAAAAGAAATTGCGGAAATGCTTGACGACGGAGTGATTGAAATATCACCACTAGCGTACATGCGTGGACGTACTTTCAAAAATGCATTCATTGTTGCAGATGAAATGCAAAATGCAACACCATCACAGATGAAAATGCTATTAACTAGAATCGGCGACGGTTCTAAAATGGTAGTTACAGGTGATTTGAATCAAGCGGACCGTCCACGAGAGAACGGTCTACTAGAATTCTGCGAGTTATACGGCCTAGGAGGTGATTATCGTATGACCGCTATAGTAAAGTTTGGTACAAATGACATTGAACGTCATCCAGTAGTTAAAGAAATATTAAGTATTTACAAGGAGCTTCCTAGCGATTAACCATTGACAGAGATAAAACGCACGGTTAACTACAACCGGCCTGCAACCAACCCCGTGCGTTTTATTGAAGCCTTGCTAATTTAACTAATGTAGATGCTAGATTTATTTCGGGATCTGCAATTAACGCATTATCAACTAGGCCTTGTTTAATAATTAACAAAGCACTATCTTTAGTTTCATCAGTTTCGCCAAACAATTCTAAATTATCGTACATCCAACGATAGATTTCTTCCATCTCATCCGGCCTAGCACGACCACATAGTAATTTACGAGCCGCTTGAATATTACCCTGCTTAAACAATTCAACCATTTCGATCTTGTAATCACTAACACCACTGTCTTCTGCTTTAGGATTAATTAGCGTACCTTCGACACTATTTTGTTGTAGTAGATTAATACACTTGCGTAAATCTGGATACACAACTTTAACGTATGTATCTAAGGTGTCTAAATCAAACTCAATATTTTCTTCTACTAAAATAGTAGCGGCACGGGCAGTAAACTCTGTTTGATCAATACTGGCAAAATGCATTTGTTGACAACGACTATGTAGTGCAGGAACAATACGTCCAGGCATATTACAAGTTAGAATAAATCGACTTGTGCTTGCATATTCTTCCATAACACCCTTTAACGCATCTTGCGCCTCTGGAGTTAGGCGATCTGCTTCGTCTAGCAATACAACTTTAAACGGACCAAAAGGCATCATCTGCACAAAGTTTGTAATACGTTCTTGTACTTCTTTAATACCACGCTCACGACTTGCGTTCATTACTAATACATCGTATTCTGGAATGTCAATTTCGTTAATAAGGAGTTTTGCCAGTGTTGTTTTGCCAATGCCGGGACTTCCACTTAACAACAAGTGCGGAATAGATTTATCTTTGATCCATCCAGAGATTTGTTTCTTTTGTGATGCATCTCTAAATACATATCCTTCGACTGTGTTTGGGCGGTATTTTTCAACCCATAGTTCTTTAATACTCATTGTTTTGCCTTGTTAATGATGTCCTGAGCGATTACGCTGTTTTTGTTATCCTGCAACGACATTTCGTGTAATTGTACCGCACATCTTTCTATCTCAATGCCAGTTCTACATGATCCGCATTCTTCTTCCACTACACGAGCAATTTCGTGTAATGCAATTACAGCATCGATAAGTTTTAAATTTCTCAACTACGCATACCTTCCATAACGAGAATTTTATCAATTTCTCGACCAAATTCTTGATCATCTCTAATAACATATAATGATGTATAATTGCGATCAGTTTTGCGATCGTATCTAGCAGTTTCGACAACTCTTCCACCATTGGCTATATATATGTTAAATCTTATAGATTTTTCTCGATCAAGATCGGCACCCACTGAATTTATATCTATACTTCTTCTTGTGTTTGGTCCAATCGCATACTTTTGACTTTCGTTATATTGTACATCTTCCCATGCACGTTTGCACATGCGAGTAAACCACCTTCTAAAAATACCCGGTTTTTTTGAGGGGTTTGCTGGGACGGTCTCGTCAACTGCCCATACATCATGTTGTGATCCGTAACTCATTTTTTATTCCTTTCTGCTAATGCTACACGTTTGCGCAAACTACTTGAACTAAACGAATGATCTCGACCGTTGTACACAATCTCAATTCCTCGTTTTACACAAATATCCTTGCCTGTAAATTCTTTATCTGCATACTCTACACCTAATATTCTAACATCAACAGGAAGAATAAGCAAGAGGTCTTCTAAGTCTTTTTCTGTTTGATATACAACAACTTCGTCCACATTACGATTTGTACTAACTTGTATTTGTCTCTCTACAATAGTTTGTATCGGTGGGTTTTTACTCTCCGGCCGATCAATTGTTGGATCTGTTTGTAATGCGGCAATTAGGTAATCACAGTGATTCTTTGCTTCTGCTAACATCGCTACATGGCCAGCATGGAATAGATCAAATGAACTGAATACAATTCCTACCTTTAATCCATCTTCTTTTAATTGTTTTATTTTATTAAAAATCATACTAATTCTTCTGCAATGCCTAATATTTCTGCTAGAATAAACATAACACCTGCAATTACAAAATTACCGTTACATAAAGAAACGCCAGCGGTGATTCTTAATAAACTTTTGACAAAGCTAATGTTACGATGTAGTAATGGGTCCGGTTGTTTCATTTTTTACCTGTGAAAAATTTAATTAAATTATAAAATTTTGATTTATATGGATTGGCTAAAATTTGTTCTAGCATGCTCGGATGGTGTGGACACCGTCCTTGCCTAAAGTCACATGTTGGATTGTATTCTTTGCCACAAGTTTTACATGTCATTTTTTTAATAATCCTATTAGTCGTTTTTTATCTTGATCGCGCAACCATTCTTGCTCTATAGATCCAAATTCTGGACAGCGTTGTAGCGCATCCTCGAGTATCCATTTTATTCTATAAAGATCTTGTTTTGCACCCCACGCAATAAATCCATCATTGCTAGTACAGCAAGAGTCGGCAGCCGCGGCGTTGATTTCTTTAACGGCATTAATTGCATTATACGAATATTTGAACCCCATATAGAGAGTATACAGAAAAAAATAGGGCCAGTCAAGGCCCTATTTGTTCAAACTATATTATTAACCCGGAATATTAAAGTTAAAGTTACCACCTGGACCGGCAGCAATTCCTCGTTGAACACTATTGGCAGGTTTTTCGTCGGCAACTAACATAATACCTTTGTTATCTGCTACCTGTAGTTTGGTAATACTGCCATCATCGTTTTCTAATTCAAACATACGAGTCCATCGGGCATGTTCAATAAGTATCCATTCTCCGGCCTTTACATCGTGTTGTTCAGGACCAACTGCATATACTCGACCCCAGCGAGGTTTTACACCTTCGCCCTTGCCGTTATCACTTTTAAGAATTAATCCCGATTCTAAAACTTCTTCTTCAAAATTCATATCAGTAAAAAATACCCGATCTCTAATCGGAATTAACTTACCCTTAATTGCACTCATTCGTCACCTAAAGGGTCAATTTTAGATTTTTTATCTTCTACTGGAGCAGTAATAATTGTTTCGTTTGCAATAACTGGTCTTGCATTTGGATTATCTTCATAATAATCAGATACAATATCCTCACGCTTACGAATAATTTGACCACCCGGTCCTAATTCATCTCCACGAGCATTTACCTTCATATTTCCTACTGCTGGCATTAGCTCATTAACGGCGGCTAATTTTGCCATATCAATTTCTCGACCTTGCATTGTTCTGTGTTTTGCCATTTTATATGACTCCTATTTTAAAAATTCGTGGATATCAAGATTATACCTAATACTATCCACTTTGTGTACCCCAATTAAAAATAAAATATACGAACTGACACTGGAGCCTCTTCCAACGCCCCATAGCACGTTCTTTTCGCGTAAAGTATCTACTAAGTATTTAAGATAATGCAGTAGGTCATACATGCCATGTTGGATAAACAATTCAAGCTCTAAACTCACTCGATCTTGCTGTTCTTTTGTAGTACACATGCTATATAGCATTTCTACTAAGTTTGGGCAATAATCAGCAGGCATAAACCACTGCTGTTGATTAGCTCGATCAAAGTCCGATATGCTAATTGTAGGCTTTACACAAAATTGTACAAAACCGGTCTTATCGTAATTTTTCCTTACACTTTCGTTGAAAAGTGTACAAATTGCCGGATTGTCTAAGAAAATCGTTCCAAGGTCTAACAGTTTACCAGAATACAAAGCATCAAATGCTTCACTCTCTGAAACTATTACTTGTCCGTATTCATTTATTTCCACTCAATCCACCCTGAACTACAGTTGGCTGAAATTGTGGCATTGGTGTTAAATTGAGTTCGTCCCAGGTTATAGCTTCTTTGTGCCCGGTTGATACAGTATCTGAATTCCACCAATGATCACCTTCAATTTCTAGCTCACAGTCAAAAGGACTGTGTATGCTATATTGTACATGATCTCCTATGGCACTTGCAACCGTTAAGTACTGAATATCGAAATATTCTTCGGTTACCGCTATAAACTTTGCCATTAGAATTGCACCGATATATAAATCGTACGGTTCGCATGGAAGATGGACAACATTGTTTTCGATGTTTTCGAATGTGGCAGTTAATGTATTTTGGTGGTTGATAAAAATACTGTTTTGTAAACAGTTGTTTACCAAATGTTTGATCCTTTGGAAACCTAACCCGATCTTTTCACCAGAGGATTCAATTGGATCAATGCCCAATTTGATATAATATACATTACTTAAAATTAAATTTTCGTTTATAATTGTGCAGGAAAATTCAGCTGGCACCACAAACATTGTTGGATCAATTGACATTTATTAAACCGTCTAGGTCTTTGTTTTGTTTTTTCATTAAATTTTGTGAAGCTTCGTATTGTCTACGTAGTTGTTCATCGCGATACATTTCTAATGCTAACACAATTTGATTAGCGGCACCACCTTGCCCCAGGTTACTGGCAATATAATATTTTTTTGTTAAATCAAAAATCTTTTCATCTAATTCGGCATCTTTAAGATCTGTAGGCGAAGACATTAATGGATGAAACATATTATACCACTTTCATTATATATGCCAACGCATAGAATGGTGGCAGATTAGCATTAACGCCATCGCCTGAACCGGCATTAAGTAGTGTAGTGCTTACAGTAATTCCTGTAGCCGCCGCTTCTGTATAACGGGTAGCACCTTGTCGTTGTCCAAGGTCGCCAACTAAACTATTTGCTAAGTTAACGCTTCCATTACCGCCCTGAATAGGAACAACGTGTGTATGAGTTGGATCACTTACTACGCTACCTGCTGTATGAGTATGTTGTATTAGTGAGCTGTCTGCGGTACCACCTGTTGCGGTAGTTATTCCAGTAACATTAGTTTTAGCAATACCTGCACTATCAACACTTGCACCTACAACAAACTTATCTCTTAAATCTGGGGTTAAGTGTCCGTTAACTGTAGCACCATTACATAGTGCCCACCCTAACGGAATATTTGCAATAGTTCCGTACCATAACGTAATAACTCCAGGAGGTAATGCTCCTTCAATTCCGCCATAAATTGCAGTGCTGACTAAATTTTGTGTAAATTCAGTAGTTGCTAAAACAGTAGAAGAATTTGCAATATCGACTGTAGTTGCACTAGTACCTGTTGGTAACTGTCTTGCAACAGTATCTGCACTAACTTTAAACCAGTTCTGATTTACAGTATCGTAATTATTGTATGAAACATACAAAGATGTGCTGTTGGCATGAATTTGTCCAATAGAATCGGCTGTTCCGCCGAGTACGGATGTTGGTGCAGACGGTACAAATGTTGATACTATTGTTTGTAAACTAAAAGTTGGATTTGTAAATGTTAATGCTAAAGTACTACTTCCCTGTGGCAAATCACTATAGTTATCTGCGGCTGGTGTAATAACAACATCCGGCCCTGAAATATATTGAACTGTAAATAATGTGCTTGTTGTTGGGAATCGTGTTGTTGCGCCCGTCTTAATTTGTGTTGCAGGACTATTTGAAAATCTTAATGTTGACGAATCAGGAGTTGATGTAGATAAATGATTTATAGTGCCTACAATTCGATTTGGTAATAGTGCAATTGTTCCAAGTTGACCACCAGCCGCAACAACAGTTTCTAAGTTGGTGCCAGTAGTATAAACATTCTGTGCAATTGATAATGAATGTGTTACTTTAAAATCAGTAGCAGTTAGTACAGCAGTAATTGTAGTGTTGTTGCCTATCTTATTAAAGAATAAATTTGTGCCACCGTTGGGTGACCAAATTTCCCAGAATGTGATAATTGAAATATTATCTGATTGAATTGTTCCAACTCCAATTGCGGTTGCATTTTCTGGAAAGGTAACTTGAAGACTAGCAACTGGGGTACATGCAATAATAATAGATCCGTACCCTGTGGTTGGGAATCCTGTTACTGTAAATGAGGTATCTCCTGCTAACTGAAAATCTTGGTAACTACCTTGAGTATAGTCAATTTGAATATTTCCAGCAGACTCGGACGATGTGTATATTTGATCTGCACAGTCTTGAAATACTGCTCTTAAAATTTTATGATCGTAAAAGTTACTATTAGTATTGTTACTAATTAAGCTACCTTTTAGTGTTTGTATATCAGTATCGGCAGAAGTTAACGCATTTTTAATTGCTGAAAAATTATCTCTAAAACCCTGTGAATCATTATTCTGTCCTCTGTAAGGATAGTTGGTTTTAATTTGATTAGTATAATTACTTGTTGTACTATTTGACGCCACTATATATCTCCAGTCTCTTTATTTATTGGTGCCAAAATTAGACAGTCTTTTTCTTAAGATCGTCAACTTCTGCTTTTAGTTCTTTAATAGCTTCAATTAGTAATCCTACAATATTACCATACGCAACACCCAGTATTCCTCCGTCGTGTATGTTAACAACCTCTGGTATAACCTTTTCTACTTCCTGTGCAATTACGCCAATATTAGTTCTACCATCTTTGTCATATGACACACCACGTAACCGCAATGTTTTATCTAAGGCATTTTCAATTGTATTAATATTAGATTTTAATCTTGCATCTGAAAATGCAAACACGTTATTGCCAGCTGTAAACTCGCCATTGTCTTTAAATGTATATAATACACTAGTGTTTGTATCATCAAGAATTATAAGAGAACCGGCACCGTCGACTTTAAAATATTTACTTACACCGCTTATACCGCCATTACCGGTATTCATCATTCTAAAGCCACCACCGTTTCCATCCAAGTCTTGACTTTCAATACTTAAGCCTACAGCACCAGTAAGATCAAACCCAGTAATAGTAACATCTTTAAATGTAACCATAGAGCCAGGGTCAGTAGGTTGCAAAGACAGGCCAGATCCTGTAAATCCAATACTTCCAGTCCACCCTTGAATCCCTTGACTACCATAATACCCAATAAACTGGCCTGCGTCAATATATCCGCTCGACGGACCGGTTCCTGTGTACACCCAAATATGTCCAGTATCTTGTGCTACATACGCATCACTAACAGTTGAAGGCAATGTTGCGGCTAAGTTAGAAGAAGATGCAACATATCCTTTTAACACATACCCGTTAATACCAGCACTTCCGTTATACCCTGCACTACCTGTAAATCCTGCACCTGTGCTACCGATATATCCTCGGCTTCCGTCATATCCTTGGCTTCCGTCATATCCTTGACACCCGATATATCCAGAGCTACCAAAATATCCTTGACTACCTGTATAACCACGACTACCGTCATACCCTAAAGATCCAATATATCCAGTTGCGCCCTGACTACCGTAGTAACCTTGGCTACCGATGTAACCTAGTGATCCTGTATAACCTGCAGATCCTGTATATCCAGCAGATCCATCAAATCCCGGAACAGTACTTTGACTACCTGTGTAACCATTACTTCCGGTGTAACCGATAATTTGTCCGCCGTCTACAAATCCGTTAATACTACCCGGCGCAACACTTGCCTCGTAAATCCATACGTGGCCGTTTGAATCAATGTTATATGCATCGAGGTATATTGGTGCAACAATATATGATAGATATGATGTAGAAGTTAAACTTCCTTTAATTAAGAATGGAACTCCTTGACTACCGGTAAATCCAATAGATCCTGTCCACCCCTGACTACCTCCGTACCCAATACTTCCATTAAATCCTGCACTACCTGTCCATCCCGGTGCTGTACTTGCAGATCCGGCATAACCGATGGATCCGGCATATCCCGGTTCTGTACTTGCACTTCCGACAAATCCCGGATTGCCCTGACTTCCGGTGTACCCTTGACTACCTGCATATCCCGGCGCTGTACTAGCACTACCAGTAAATCCAGATCCTTGACTACCTGTATATCCCTGACTACCATTGTATCCAACAAATTGTCCAGCATCAAAGAAAGCTCCTAATGCTGTACTATAAATCCATAAATGACCAGTATCGGATGTAATATAAGCATCACCGTTAGCGGCAAGCCCTGGTAAAGATCCTTCGCTTGCAACTGTACCTTTTAAGTTGTAACCAGTACCAGCAGACCCGGTATATCCGCGGAAACTTGCAAGCCCCGAACTACCAGTATATCCAGCACTACCAATGTATCCTGTTCCGCCAGATCCGGTATATCCGGCACCTGCACTACCTGTATATCCTGTACTACCGTTGTATCCTGCACCTGCTGATCCAGCAAATCCGCTACCTGTGTATCCAATACTACCGGCATATCCTAAACTACCAGTAAATCCTTGACTTGTACTTGCACTACCTGTATACCCAATACTTCCTGTAAATCCTAATGATCCGTTATATCCAGGTGTAGTACTTTGACTACCTACGTAACCAATGCTCCCTGTGAATCCAGCTGATCCAGCGTAACCCGGTGTAGTACTTTGGCTACCAACAAATCCTGGGCTACCTGTATATCCTAAACTACCAGCATATCCCGGTGCTGTACTTGCACTTCCGATATATCCTGTATCACCTTTGCTTCCTGTGTATCCTAAACTTCCTGTATATCCCGGAGTTGTACTTGTACTACCGGTATAACCCAACGATCCTACATATCCACGACTACCGTCGTATCCCGGTTCTGTACTTGCACTTCCAACAAATCCCGGACTTCCGGCATATCCACGACTACCGTCGTATCCTGGTGCTGTACTTTGACTACCGACATATCCTAAATCGCCTTTGCTTCCAGTATATCCTAAGCTACCGGTATATCCTGTTAGTGTACTCTGACTACCGACATATCCTGGGCTACCGTCGTAACCTCTACTACCGGCATATCCCGGTGCTGTACTTGCACTTCCGACAAATCCAGGGCTTCCAGTAAATCCAGCACTACCTGCATATCCGGCGGCAGTACTACGACTACCGGTATATCCAATTGGCCCTGCGCTTCCGCTGTAACCTAAGCTACCTGTAAATCCATTGACGCCTCTACTACCGATAAATCCTGTTGGACCTGCACTACCTGCAAATCCTCGGCTACCGGAATATCCCATACTTCCTGCATAGCCAGAGAAAAATAATTCTCCATTTTGATATAGGTTACCGTTAAAATAGATATCCCCGCTAACTCCTAATCCGCCAGTAATAACTGCGGCACCCGATAACGCACTTGTCGCAGGTTGCCCGCTAGTTACGGCTAAAGATGGTGCCGTTAACAGTCCTGTACTTGCAACATATTTTAATGACGCATTAATTCCGGGAGTTTCGTATACATTTGGCAATGCCGCAAATGCAAGATAATAAGTTGTAGGATCGGAGTTGGTTATTCCGTTAATGAATACTTTGTTTGATTGTCCTGCATTAGCTGGAATAATTGTACTTGTACTGATCCAAGTAGCAGTTGTACCGTTACTTTGTAATAGATATCCGTTTGGACCGATAGGAATAAATGTTGTAATTCCTGGAAGGGATTGAATAGGAATACTACCAGTATCGCCGCCTGCAATATTTGTAGATGTATTACTAAATGCACCAGAACTACCAGTATAACCAGGCACAGTACTAGCACTACCGATATATCCAATTGATCCTGTATATCCTAATGCACCTTGTCCACCCAACGAACCTGTATAGCCTGAACTACCTGTGTACCCTTGACTACCTACATATCCAATACTACCTATAAAGCCCTGGCTACCTATAAAACCTATACTACCTGTAAAACCTAAGCTACCTGTAAATCCAGTATCACCTTGTATTCCAGTTGCACCTTGACTACCTGCGTATCCTTGGGTTCCGAGTAATGTTCTTGCTCTGGATACTGTAAGAGATTGGTTTACACCACTATCTTGTACAATGAAGAGGGTTGAACCCTCTGTTGGGTTAGTTAATACGGGTAAACTTGTAAGGTCTGGTCTTATAGTCATTATTTTAGGTACCTATCATCTGCTGATAGTGTATTTATTGATTTTACAAAACAGCGGACTATTGGGTTAAACAATAGTCAACGGATTTGGTAGATTATACGGCATATAGGCATAATTGTTAATAGCACCTTGTAAATGCCCCCAGGTTGTATATGTCCCTGTGCTTGTTAATACGCCATAATATGTTTCATCTAACATATTCTTTACAGCGGTACCCGTAACCCACGATTTTACTGTAGATCCGGTTGATTGCGGGCGTAATTGTGCAAATAACGCACAAATTCCTGCAATTTGAGGAGATGCCATACTAGTACCTGTAAGACGATTTATATAATAAGTTGCGCCCGAACTAGTCGATGATGAACTTCGCGGATCGGCATATGACGCAAATCCAGAAACTGATGACGAACTATATGCGCCAGTTATCATCCATCCTGGAGCAAATATATCTACTCTTGGGCCAGTATTACTAAACTGTCCTTTATGTTCAGGAGTTGCATAACTAACAGCTCCTACGCAAATTACTCCATCTGCAGAAGTAGGGCTAGCACCCTGATGATAATAGTTATTACCATAAACCGAGCTTGTCCAATAATTGTTATAATCAGGGCCAGTTGGAATATCATTTTTGTGTGCATCGTTGCCGGCAGCACCGCAAACAATAACCCCTGCCGCAATTGCTGAACTTACGTCTGCATCAAGGGCTGTATATCTATATGGACAAGATCCGTCACCCGGCGATGTATTTGTTCCTAGTGTTCCAAAACATAGGCTAGCATTTCCTGTTGTTGTAGTAGCCGAGTATGTATGCCCTCTATGAGTTACAGAAGTCATATAATTATATGCTACAGAATATCCGTAGCTGGCATTTACAATTGTTGGACGTTTATATCCAGTAGCAGGATCTACAGATTTAGACTCGTGAAACAATTTTATAGTTTGCCATGCTTGCAAATCGTCTACTGATCCTAAAAGTCTATTATCTGTAACATCTCTATTAGTTGTGCTACCAAGAACTCTTAAACTATAAATTTTAGCGTCAGACGCCCATCCGTGTGTATTTCCTGCGGCAATACTTGCACAATTAGTACCGTGCCCGTCGCAATCGCCGGCAAACCCTCCTAGAGGAGCAACTGAAATTGCACCGTATGTAGTCCAATCTATATCGACAAATCTAGTACCGCCAGTACCGTTGTTATTAACAGCAAATTCTGGATGCCACGGTTCTACACCGGTGTCGACTATAATAATATCTACCCCGGCACCTGTTAAGTTATATGAATAATTAGTAAGGGTAGATAAAGTTCCAAAGTTATTTGATGCACTTATACAGCGAGCAAGACCCCAATTTTTTGTCGAAGATGCTGTAACAGCATTAACAGTCTTATCATAATTCCCAGACCGAATTCCGAGAGGTTTTGCTTCTGCTCCTACATCTGCAGGACTTAAATGTACATCTCTAATTCTACTATCTGCTTTGAGTGCAATTGCTTCTTCGTCTGAAAGAACAAAGGTGCCATTATAATCGCTAAATGGCATTGGATTAATACAAATAACCTCTCGGTTAGGTATTGTTTGACTACCGGTAGCACCAACTAATTCTTGGTGTACTGTGTCTTTGTATTGTGAATCGTTTACAACGACAAAGTATGTTCTGTACATTATAATACCTGTGTACGAGCATTAACTGTATACCAATGTGTACCATCATAATACACAGGTTGCGATCCTCCAGGAGCATTTGTTAAGAATACCATACTACCGATACTAGGACCTGCTATGGCCGATAAAGTTGATGTTGTATAAACATTTAGAACAAACGGTGCATTGGTTGTAATATTTCCTGCGGCTTTTAATGCCAGGTCGTTTCCAGATTGTACTGTACCAACTCCGCTTTGTCCGATTAATAATGTTGCGGCAGTTAAAGTATTTGTCACAGTTAAGTTAGCAAATGTTACTGAACTAGTAGTCATTAGATTTTGGTCATACGCAGTACCTCCTCCGCTACCTGCACTACCAGTATATCCAGTCGAGCCCGCACTACCGGCACTACCTGTAAAGCCAGCACCTGCACTACCTGTAAATCCAACACTACCTGCATATCCCGGCGTTGTACTTGCACTACCTGTATATCCAGCACCTGTTGATCCGGTGTATCCATTGCTACCAGTGCTACCGGTATAACCTATAACTGCACTTGCGCTCCCTGTGTAGCCTGCACCGGTACTACCTGTATATCCTAGCGATCCAACACTTCCAGTAAATCCTACAAATCCTTGAGCTCCAGCACCACCTTGCGAACCTTGACTACCAGTATACCCTGTGTTACCTACCGCGCCTTGAATCCCTGTATCGCCTTTACTACCGGTATAGCCATTGCCAGAACCGCCAACCGATCCTGCCGCATCGACAAACCAAGATCCGTTATCGCATGCGAGTAAAATACTTGCACCTGCGGCAACTACCGCAATTTGTGTTCCATTAAATCCGTTCCATCTTAGGTCAAGTGTATTAATGCTATCTCTATTTCTAATTGTAAGTAAAGATCCTGCAGAAAGTACAGGAGCCGGCAGATTTAATTTACGATTTCCACCCATATTAACAGGAGTAACTAAAATATTGCCTTGTAATGTACGACTAGAAATATCATAGTCGCCTAGGTTTAAATTATTCATTGTAACCACACCTTTAATAAGTGCGGTTGTCTGTGTTGTTCCATCGGTAAATGTAACACTATTAAATTTTACACTGCTTGTTGTGTTTAGTAATTGATTTGCGCTTGGACCTGCGCTACCAGTAAATCCTACTGTTCCTGTGGAACCTATACTTCCTGAAAAGCCGCGAATTCCTTGATTGCCCTGACTGCCAGTGTAACCAGACGCGGTACTTGCGCTTCCTGTATATCCTGTGCCGGCACTACCAGTAAATCCCGACAACCCTTGATTTCCTTGTACACCTTGTACACCTTGCAGTCCCCTGGCCAATGTTACTAAATTATCTAATGTAATTTTTTTAGTAATGCCGGGATTGGTATTCAAGTCAGCTACAGGCAACACAATATTAGTTGTTGTTGACGTAGTAAGGGTAGGTAAGTTTACTATTTGTGTCATTATATTCTCTTAATTATTTCCTAATGTAACAAGAACTTCATCAGGACCATACAGTAACTCGTCCTCAGGAATTTGCTCTCCGATTGTTTGTCTTTCAAATATTAAATATTTAGCTGATGCACTATCTAGGCTACTTTCCACAATAAGTCTATCTATTTCAAAATCTAGCATTTTAAAGTCAAACCCGCTAATTTTTATTCTGCTTACTATCTTTGCACCGTTTCCTGGCAACGCATAGCATAACGGAATAACTTTCATGTATCCTGCAAGCTGATAACCGCCGTCTTGTGCTGTTTGCATAAACTTTGGAAGATAATCTTGATTAACACCAATATAAGAGTTATCAGGAAGCGAAATACTTTCTAATTGTTTTCTCATGTTATTAACGCTGGCAGAGTAATAGATCTTATCTTTATTGTATAATACACTACTTGCACTCTGTCCTGCACTATTAACTTGATCATCGACTACGTCTACGTATACAACTTCGTAAATTGCTGTACCTGTGCTATCTCTTGCTACCGCTACTTTTACATTACCAAAATACAGCCGTTTACGATAAAAGTTTTCTCTTAATGCGTATGTGTAATCGGCCAAGTTAGTTTGCTCAATACCAAATTCTAAAACCATTTTAATTTGATTTTGTATTCCAAAATTTGAATCGTAATAACGATACATTAACGATGGGTCAAATGTAAAATCGTTTGTAATAAATTCTTGATAAGCACTACGTTTTTGCTCTGATAAAAACGGTCTTACATAAATTTTTGTATATTCTGTAGAATCTGTTTGCGCTATATTAACTGTAAATTGTCTCGATATTGCACTTAATCCGTACACATCACTTGCTTCAATGCCAAATGTATATGTTCCGGTAGACCCGTGGGTAACTGATCCACTAAAGGTTCCATCACGTTCGAGAGTTAATCCTGGAGGAATAGTTCCGCTAGTTTGATTATACTTAATAGAATAATCCGAAGTTAGTTGTCTAGCTAATACAAATAACTCACTAACCAACCCAGTCTCTATTGTGCCTAAATTATTATCAGTAACCCATTCAATAGTACTTTCAACTTCTCCCTTAACTGCAAGTTTAAATGTTGTTGCTGTTGTATATACAGAAGACGTAGTTGCTGTGCTTACATATCGAGTGGCACAAATAGTTAAATCATAATGTTTAGTATATGCAGGCTGATAAGGTACCAACCCAAATAATAATCCTTTTGTAGAATCTAACTCTAGATCGGGCGGTAGCTGTGTTAATAGGTCAGTTGTAGTAGTAATTGTATATACTACCTTGCCATTATTAGGATAAGGATCATACACAGACACATCGATGTCTTGATTGTTATTTGCTCTAATTGTACCAAGGTCTGCACCATTTATAAATTGTAATGGAGGGAAGTATGTTGGATTGGGTTGAACTATAAATGTGTTTAATGTTCCGCCACCAGTGTATGGATGATGAGTCGATCCATCTGCACTGCTTGTAAATCCAACGTCATTATATAATCCTAAGGTGCTGGTACTAAGAGTTTTTATATAATAACTTACATTATTAATTTCGGTTTCGCCCTGTACCGATAATAATTTTCCGTATACGCTCGACGAAGAAACAAATCCATGATTAGGTACTGTAACTACAATTGATTTGCCAATAGTCGAGGTAGATCCGACAGCTACTCCATCAACAAATATAGTTCCTGTATTTCCGTATCTGGTAGCCGCAATATGATGCCATGTGCTGGTAGTTAGATTAAAATGAATCTTGCCTTCGCTGTCACCAATATTAAATTGTGCAAAATAATCATACCCTGCAAGATAATTTGTACCGGTAGTAGTTCCACCAATGGTAAAAAAGTTATCCCAGTTGACAATGGTCCAATCATCAGTAACACTATTCAGCGGGTTACCCGGCGGAGTAAAATTAAAAAAATCAATACACCAATCAGTTGCACCTAACGCAGGAATGTTAGGAATAGTTATTCCATCCTCTACAGCAGTTCCGGGGTTATATAAACTTGTTGCATACAACTTAGAGGTTGGCGCAGTTTGATTTGTAATAGCGCCGGTGATTGCAGGTGTTAAATTAGGGTCTGTAATTAAATTTTCTGTTGTCATTCCACTCATTAACACCAATACATTATTATAATATGGATCACCATACGAATTGGTTAGTGTTGACAAGTATTGGACAGTATCGTATGGAACAGCAAAGTCTGTTGTCCATCGAGGAAAATTTGTAAAGCGGAATGCTTCGATATATCCATAATAAGGTTTGCTTCTTCCGCTATCATTAAACAATTCTAAATTAGCAGGCAGTACATTATTATATCCTACATTTATATTGGTAACATTACCTACAAAGTTAACAGGCCATTCGGCAGGTATTGCCGCTGGGCCACGGACCATTGTAGGATTTACAACTAATATTTTGAATACAGTTGATGTGTTAGAAATACCGTCTGATGCAGTTATACGGAAATTATATATTTTAGGAAGTCCAACTATGGTATTTCCTGCGTCGGCAAAGTGGTCATAACTGTAACCGTCGTATTGTTCATCGTCGTAACCGCCACTAGCTGATTGTAATCCGTCAAATACTAATGAATCTGTTAGGAATCCCGATATTACTCCATCGCTAGAAAGTGTTAACCCAGGCGGAAGTTCACCGCCACCGTTGCCGATAAAATAAGTTAATTTGGCGTTTAATGGGCTTTCTACAGGCGCGGCCTGTAGTTTATAATTAACGTATTGATTGTTAATTGCATATTGTTCGCCGTCAACACCTACATACAAATATCCAGCCGGTGTAAGCCAATTTGGACGGTCTGGGCCGGCAACATCGATATTAAACGATCTATCTATTACATTATTGTTATTGTTGGATGCTCTGATAACAAATTTGCTATTTGTAGTGTTTAAAACTGCGACTGGTGCACCAGTAATATTACCTGTTACATAGTTTAACCCTAACCCGTCTGGTAAAGTTCCGCTTATTACGTTATAAAATGTAGCTTCGGTGGCGGTTACTGAGAATAACGTGGATGTTAATTCAGTAGCAGTGCCTAAAAAACCGGCAGGTGTTGTCCAGCGAAGTGTCATAGATTACCTCTATAGTATATGATTATAGAGGTATTTACCCAAAAACTTGGATATTTAATGCAGTGTTCTATTCTCTAAGGTAGTAATATCGTCGATACCAAATAATTCTAGTATAAGTTGTATCTCTTCTGGTGGGTTATCTATTATATGTTGAGGGATAATCATACTTTTTAAGTCGCCGTCTGGGCCAACAACAAATGTAAAATCATCTGGACCTGTGTCGTTATCGTCGATTTCAATTTCTTCCACAGTATATTCTGTGGCTGGATTATTAGGCATTACAGTCTCCAATATGGAAATAAGGCGGTAGTTTATTTTTTACTGTTCAATCTACCATTAACAACAGACCAATCAATAGCCCTCCATATGTTTTTTAAGTATTTTGCTTTGTCCGCTTGGTAATCCAGAGCCCAGGCATGCTCCCACCAGTCAATTAACAGTATAATATCCTGTCTTATTGCATGGTTTTTAATTGTTTTTATTTGCCCGTTACGTGCTAGATATACCCATCCCGAGCCTTGTATACCCATAGCAACTTTATTAAATTCTTCTTTTAAGCTGTCAATACTGCCAAAATGTACGTCTATAAATTCAGCAATAGCACCAAATGGGCGGTTGCTACCAGTGGGTTCGCGCAGTTGAGGGAAGAAAAGATTGTGTAAAAATGCTCCAGCTTGATTAAATTCTGCATCTCCTTCGCCTTTATTATATCGATCTACATAGGCTTTTGCTAGTGTACTATAATGGTAATCTAATGTTTCTTTGCTCATTACAGGCTTAAGATCTGTTTTTTCATAGGGCAACGGTTCTAGAATTAACTTTTCTTTCTTGGTTTCTGCTTCTAAAATTAATGTTCTTAATGCAGGTAACATTTTTTCCATATAGGTATTTATTCGAGGTTAAATAAACTTACATATTTCTAAAGGAAAATTGAAAATGGAATTTATTATCGTATTGGTTGCTTTAGCAATCGCATATGCAGTATATAAGGCATACTTTGCCAAAGTAACACTTGAAGATGCAGATACTGTACCTTACAAAGTCGAAGAGCCAGTTGTAGTAGTTGAGCCGGTTGTTGAAGCACCTGCTAAAAAAACTCGCAAGCCGGCGGAACCTAAGGTTGCAAAACCAAAGGCAGCGGCTAAAAAAACACAGTAAAAAAGCCTAAAGCAAAGTAAGTTGTTTTGCCTGCTCGGCTAGAGCAAATGATGCAAGGTTTTTGGCTTTGGCCTCGACCATTATATCATGGGTATTAAGAAATTGTAATGCCCACTCATTGACTTCGGTGTTCCACATAAAATTACTGTGGGACCGAAGTTTTTGTTTTTTGTATCCCTGTTCTAGTAGTAGGGAATGATTAGGTGCTGTAAACGGATTGTGATCAACGAGGACATCTTCTCGGCTCACTGAGTAGTGACAAACAGGACGAGTACCGCGCCAACTATCGCACACACGCTTAACTCTACTATCTTCCGGTCGGATATATTCTCCCTCTCGGATCCAATGGTGGTGAACGTCAAGAGTAATAGGTACAATGTCACTAATAGTAAGACAATCATCCAGGCCATGGCTCATTTCCTCATTTTCGATAGTAATACAGTTACGTGCTTCGGTGCTTAATTTTTTGTATGCCCGTCTAATACCTTCCGGGCCTTGTCTGCCGGAGATGTGGACGTTGATTTTGAAATCTTGGAATTCTCGTCCGTACCCCATCCACCGTGCCATATCTGCATGATATTCGAACTCCTCTATTGACCGCTCCACAATACCAGGATTATCTGAAGCAAGAACAGTGAACTGACCAGGATGAAAAGACAAGCGTACATTGTGTGTACGAGCAAGATCCCCAACTTTTGCAAAGGACTTCTCCAATGTTGCAACAACATCTGATCTGCGCCAGAAATCTGCAAACTCATTATGAGTATAGACAGGAAGCAGATCACTGCCCAAACGTAACATACGAAGTGATTCATCTAACGCACCTACCTTTTCTATAAGTTTGCGGACTGCCTCAACATTACTTTCCATTAAGTCCCAAAGTTTTTGTTCAGCTACATCACGAGTCTGACGGCGAAGCCACGCTACAGTTGTAGTACCAATGTTGTATTGTTTACAATCATCAGTGGGTTTAATACCAGCTACTTGATCTGGACTATCGATCCATTTACAGGCAAACCCGATACGTTTGATCATTTTATTTCGTCTGATGTTTCTGGAAAGTGGCTAATAATCAAATCCAGCGCCGCAATAGTCTGCATATTAAGTCCGACGTCTGAAGGATGCATCCAATATCCGGTAGGGTTAGAATCGCTCTGTGGATTTTTCTTCCATTTCTTGAGTTCTTTCTTTAGATATGCACGATAGTCTTTTAAGTTCATACTGGTAATGCGATCAGCAGTTTCGCCATCAATCCACTGATAGGGTTTGTGCTTCCCTTTACTCATTTCTGTTCCAATCTAAGTTTACGACATTGTTCTTTAACCTGTACAGGATAGTCTGGACTAATCTCTGCCATATCACAATTATACACTATAACCTCGTGTCTGGGCAAGGTAAAATATGTAATTGCAAACCCCAAAGGTAGCATTATAGCAACAATCAATAGTTCTCGATGTATATGTTTCATGCCATTGACAATCCGTGATAAACTAAAAATGATTTAAGTGCTTTATAAACGGATAGCGACTCGTTTTCATCAACCTCTAGCTTTTTACCTCTAACGTAAAATCCATCTGGTGCTACTCTTAGCATTTCGGCACCTGCGGCATACATTACTACACTATTTTCTATATTGCACCCGACTTCTAAAATTGGAGTTGGATTTAGTTCAGTGAAGTCCATTTACTTTCTTTCTGAGTTGTGTGTTTTCGTCAACTAGCGATTTAGTTAATTTTTTGTAATAAATTAAATCTTCTTCTTGTTGTGTTCGTTCTATATTACATTGTTCTAGATCTTTAGGAATATTCTCAATTTTTCTATTAAGACATAACAAATATCCAAAAAACAATCCTACGCACATCCAAATGATATCTGCACTCATGCTATTTTTCTTCCTTAACTATACCGCGCCAACGTTTAATTATGGCAGGATCCCCGACGGCCCACCCTGATTTTTTTGTCCAGTTAACAAGCGTAGGCCACGGCCACGAGTCTAGTTCAACTTCGTAGTTGCCTTCATATGTTGGATCAATGGTTGGTGAAAACCACTCGGTCTTTTTCATTTAGAATGGCCAACTGCCCTTAGGTGCTACTGTACCACCGGCCCCGTCTTCAAAATCAATGCCAGACTCTTCTGCAAGTTCTGTTAAAGCATTATCAAGCAAGGCAATAAATTCTGCTTTAGTGGGCTCGCAATATTTTTCACGATTAGCACGACCTTCTTTAGTATCGGCATCATAATCAATCCAGCTAAACTCGATACCATCACACTTGGGGCAGTGATCATCATAGTTGTCGTCTGTACGTCGCTCGTCGCTTTTACCTACCCACCCACATTTCTCATTTGAGCATATAATATCAAATGGTTCTATTGGTTGATTGTCCCAGTCACTAGTATCCCAGTTATAACCAGACCATGTTTCTACAGTTCCGCTTACAGGTGTAAACTTACCATATTCCCATTCACCAAACTCTTTACCATCCCAGTATAGCGATCCGAACGTTCTGCCAAAGTTGCTCCATACTGCATTGTAATAACCTGGATGCACTGGCTTATGTTTCTTAAACTTAAATTCTGGAGACCTCTCCCAGGTGTTTGGGCTTGTGCCGTATTCAGGATGACCCCAGTCTTTTTCTTCTGGCTCGTAGCGTTCATAGTTGCCGTCATCGTCTGTGAGCACGACCATACTGAAGTCTGAACTCTTACCATCTGTGCTACCACCGTAGTTGTCGATATCTTCGCCATCATAGGTTAACCCAGTGACAATATCTTCGCCGTCAAACTCATCATAGTGTAAGCCTAATTTAGTAATATCAAACGGTGCTGTAAGCTCAATGTCGCCTTCAAAGAATGTGCCTTTTTCGTTGCTTGATCCGACAAATACAATTTCGCCTTTTTTGCGTGAACCAATCCACACTTCTTCTTCGCAAAATAATTCCGGACTGTCGTCACACCCGTCACACGCATCTAGTGACTTTTCAAAGACGGTTTCGCCGTTTTCATCTTCAATTTGGACTGTGCCGGCATCACGGCTTACGCCATTAACGTGCCCCATTCCGTCACACTCGTACCACGATCCTGGAGGAAATGGTAGCTTATCTTCGTCAAGATCCATGTCTTCAGCGGCATTACTGTTCCATGCAACGTCCGATAGATCAACTTGGTTAGCCATACAGTAGTCCCATGCCTCTTGATCTACCGTGCCCATAACTTTTTCACCACCATATCCATACATACTAACTTTATAGGTGCGTGGTGTGAATTTAAGAATTTCAATAAGTTTTTCTTTTTGCTTATTCGTTGCCATCTTCAACATCCTTTTCGACTTTAATTAAACTCCAAGTACCGTCTTTATTGTCCTGCCATTCGAGAGTATCGCCTTCTTTCCAGCCTTGTAACACTAACATATCAGCAGGAAGTGGCAAAACAAGTTCGCCAGTTTCTGGATCTTCTTCTATAGTTACATTCCATTGCGGAGTATTCATATGTATATATTACACGATTTTTTGGAAATAGTCAATTGTTTTGGTAAGACCAGCAGTTAGGTCAATGGTCGGCACCCAATTTAACAAAGTTTTGGCCTTGGTAATATCCGGTTTGCGTTGTTTTGGATCATCCTGAGGTAAATCATGGAATACAATCTTACTTGTCGTTCCAGTCATTTGGATAACCTTTTCTGCGAGTTCTAGCATACTAAACTCGCCGGGGTTTCCGATATTAACTGGAGTATGTACATCACTATCCATTAATGCCAGCATTC
>Ga0194038_1000256_pt1 | contig 23388 bp, 14 predicted proteins | sample JunL226m_MetaG_FD_148630 | JGI IMG/M metagenome (GOLD analysis project Ga0194038, IMG submission 148630) | Anoxic zone freshwater microbial communities from boreal shield lake in IISD Experimental Lakes Area, Ontario, Canada - Jun2016-L227-6m | ecosystem: Environmental > Aquatic > Freshwater >... | reverse complement strand
GAGAATTTCTATCGTGATTTGAAGCGCCAGGGTGAATGAAGGCATGGAGAATATAAAAAAGAAAAGATTAGCCGTTGCTCCAATGATGGAGTGGACAGATCGTCATTGCCGTTCTTTTCATCGCACCCTCACTAAGCAGGCTGTTCTGTATACCGAGATGGTCACTACGGGCGCACTGATTCACGGTGATGTGCCGCGACATTTAGATTACTCGCAAGATCAACACCCAGTGGTCTTGCAATTGGGTGGTAGCGAGCCTGCTGATTTAGCGAAGTCTGCCGAGCTTGCTCAGCAGTGGGGCTATGACGAAATTGATCTGAATTGTGGCTGTCCTTCGGAGCGTGTGCAGCGTGGTGCCTTTGGAGCCTGCTTGATGGCTGAGCCAAACTTAGTGGCCGATTGTGTCAAAGCCATGAAGTCAGCGGTGGATATTCCAATTTCGGTAAAACATCGTCTTGGCTTGGATTCAATGGATGCAGCCAATTCAGAACAAGATTATCAATTCGCGTTGAACTTCATCCTCGCAGTTGCTGATGCCGGTGCTGGCCAAGTCACCATTCATGCGCGCAATGCTGTACTGAAAGGCCTGTCCCCAAAAGAGAATCGTAGCAAGCCACCACTGCGTTATGAGGTGGCCGCCAAGTTACGACTTGACGCGCAAAAACAATTTCCGCATCTTCAGGTTTTGCTCAATGGCGGACTGGAGACGAACGACCAAATTGCAGGTCATTGGGATGATTTTGATGGCTTTATGATTGGCAGGTCGGCTTACCATTTCCCCGCCATGCTGTTAGGTTTGGATGACCTCATTAATACCAACGGTGAAGCAGCTGGATATTTATTTAGTGAAACTGAGTGGCATCGCATTCAGATTGGCCTGGTGAAGCAAGTGCAAGCCTGGTTTGAGGAATGCCGAGAAAAGGGCAAGCCTTTCTACATCGGTGCGTTTACACGCCATATCTTGGGTTTGGCTCATGGCAGGGCGGGCTCTCGCTACTGGCGTCAACGCCTCTCAGATCACCATGCCCTAGCTAAGGTGCAGAGCAAGGCGGCGATAGCTGACTTTTTCCTGGACGCCTCTCTAACCCTTGGAGACTGGGCTGCATTCGAGTTTGAGGGCGCTTAACTGAGACCCTGGATCCAGTGTTTTTGACAGGTTTTTGGTCTAAAAGCTATAATCTTGGATCTACGATGGCGGACGTAGCTCAGTTGGTAGAGTCCCAGATTGTGATTCTGGTTGTCGCGGGTTCGAGCCCCGTCGTTCGCCCCATCACCATAAGGCTATTCAAGTTACTAGAATCCTTAAAGGTGCTCCATAAAATAACCATATGGTTATTTTTTTCATTTAAGTCCCGAATGATATTCATTGGATGCGCTCACTAGCGCATATTCTTGTATGACAACCAGATAGCAGCACTGTTGTCTATTGCCTAGTCAGGTAAAGAGTTTAGTTATAGCTTTTATATCCTAGACAGCATGGGCTAGAATTCAATAATCAGAGAATATTTGAGTATTATCAGGGCAATAGCATTAACTTATAATGCTTCATAAAGCTTACTCAGCAGCAATTTACTTATTAATAGCGAGATTTTGACAAGCCTAATCCCCGCAAACCTCTTAAAAGGGTACTCGCAAAAGTCGATTACTAAAGTCACACTTTGGTCGCTTGCTTATGTCGCCCTAGCCACTTTTTTATTGGGCTACTTTGCTGATACGGCTGGAGCGAGCCCTATTTGGATGCCTGCGGGCATTGGTCTTGGGGTATTGCTATTTTTTGGTTTGCAATATTGGCCTTTGATATTTATTGGCGCCACACTGGGCGAAATGGGCGGGGGCCATCATCTGCTAATGGCGATGCAATTGGCTGCTGGCTCTGTTCTGAGTTTTATGTTTGCCACCATTTTTCTAAAACGCTATCTCAAGTTTGACGCACATTTAGAAACGCTTGGTGATTATGGTCGCCTACTGATCGCTAGCTTTTTTGCTGCATTAATTAGTACAACTATCAATATTCAATTTTTAATTTGGGGCAATCTGATCCCTCAAACGGGATTACTCTTAATCTATCAACATTGGTTTACTGGGGATTTTTTTGGGATGGCCTTTATTAGCCCAATCATCCTTGTGTTGCATCAATCATGGATTAGTTCTTGGCCCAAAAGAAAAATTGCCTTCTTTGCATTTGCCTTCATTGCCACTATGATATTTGGGCAAGCGGTTTTTTTCGGGTGGTTCAAAGAGCTGGTAGACCTTTCGGGCCGTGGTTTTTTCTTTATGTTCATCATTGCCTTGTTCGGTTTTCATTTTGGTCGCCATGGTGCATTAGCGGTTTTCCTTCTGGTCCTGGTGCAATCAATCTTAGGCTCCATTCATGGTAATGGTTACTTTGCTCAAGACATGATGAGCAGACCTGCAGAGCAAGCAATCTGGTTTTATTTAGCAGTGATTAGTACGATTGGCATCATCGTTTCTCTCGTCGTTAAGAATTTTAGAAAACAAAATCTGGCTCTGATAGAGGCCTCTAGAATTGCATTTGAGTCCGCTCTTCATTTCAAATCTATCGTATCTGAAGTGCCTGTTCTGATGGTGACTTACGACAGCGCTAAAGAAAAATCGGACTATGTAAATCCCTTTTTTACACAGATTCTGGGATACACCATTGAAGATTTTGTCGACTCAGGTTCATGGTGGTTATTCGCTTATCCAGATCCTCAATACAGGGCTCTTGTTCAGGCTGAATGGAATCTGCGCATGGAGCGTAGCGAGAGATTCAGCACTCCCTTTGAGTTGCTAGAGACTATAACTACTTGCAAGGATGGCTCTGTTCGTCATATTGCCTGGGGATGTTTTGCAGTGGATAAGCGGCTTGTGATTCATGGGCAAGATTTAACTGAGCAAAATAAAGCCAGCAAAGTGCTTGAAACTACATCCGCTCTATATCGGGCCATTGGTGAAGCTGTGGTGATTGGTGATGCAAAAAATAATGTTGTCATGGCGAATGAGGCTTTTCAAGAGCTTACTGGCTATAGTCAAGACGAACTAACCGGCCTCGAGTTTTCTGATTTCCTGGTAATGAAGAAGGGCGCACGTTTGAGCGCCGATATTTTTAGTTCCCTTGATGCGATTGGTCATTGGGAGGGGCAGTACTGGATTAGAGCAAAAAATGGTAGGGAGCTATTTAAATTTATATCAATTCACTCCACCTTTGATGAGGATGGGCATCCCTTGCAGCACGTTGCCTTAATTTCTGAAGTAACTGATCAACGCAAGGCGCGCGAGCTCATTAGTCAGCAGGCGAATTTTGATCCATTGACAGGTTTACCTAACCGGCGCTTGATGATTGACCGTCTTGAGCAGGCGGTTAAGTATGCGACTCGTGCTCACAAGAGTCTTGCTGTTATTTATATTGATTTAGATAATTTCAAGGATGCTAACGATAGTCGCGGACATGATTTTGGTGATGAGCTGTTAAAACAAATTGCTATTCGACTGAAGGTCAAGGTAAGAGATACGGATACCGTCTCCCGCATTGGCGGAGATGAGTTTGTTGTCATCTTAGGTGAGCTAGATCGCGCCGAAAGCGCAGACTTTATTGTTCAGGAAATGATGAAGCAGTTAGCAGGACCTATTTCGATTCAAGGTCAGGTCGTTTACATCACCGCTAGTCTTGGGGTGGCAACTTTTCCTAATGATGGCTCGACTGGCAAAGATCTTTTACTCGCGGCTGATCAGGCAATGTATGAGGCCAAGAAGGGTGGCAAGAACTGCTATCAATATTTCACTCCAAATTTGCAGGTCAAGGCTCGATACCGTGCCAGCGTGATTGCTGAGCTGCGCAATGCTTTAGAGAAACAAGAATTTATTCTGCATTACCAGCCTATTGTAGATTTGCAGACGGGGGCTATTTTGCATGCCGAAGCATTACTTCGGTGGCGCAAACCCAACGGCGAAATCATGTTACCAGGGGCTTTTATTGAAATCGCCGAAGAGTCTGGTTTGATCGTGGAAATTGGTAATTGGGTATTCCATGAAGTTTTGGGTTTTATTCAATCACTTGGGGCTGATCAAAAGATTTCAATCGCACTGAATGTTTCAGCATCACAGTTTAATTCTAGCGAACACTCGGCATTGCAGTGGATTCAATGGATTAAGGAAAGTAATGTTCCTGCTGATTTGATAGTGCTTGAAATTACTGAACGCATGATGCTCATTCAATCCCAGCGTGTGACGAGAAAAATTGCCATGTTGCAGGAAATTGGCTGCAAATTTAGTGTTGATGATTTTGGAACGGGGTACTCCTCACTGGCCTCTTTAAAGAATCTGAATTTTGATCACATCAAAATAGATGCCCACTTCATCCAAAATTTACATTCGGATAGCGCAGACCTTCCTTTGGTAGCAGCGATGGTCTCGATGGCTAAGGGTATGAACTTGCTTGCCGTTGCGGAGGGTGTTGAAACCCATGAGCAGGCGGGGATCTTACGCTCGCTGGGCTGTAAGCTTGCCCAAGGCTATCTCTTTAGTCAGCCACTGAGTCCAGATGCGCTTCGAAATCTCCTGATTTAGTGTCTAATTTAGACAGGCATCAGCTTAATTAGGTTTTTATGTTGCATTTAGACAACTAACTGTCTAGTTGATTGCTACTTTTCTGTCTATATAGGTGTCTAAATTTCATTTACATCTGTATAAATGATCTCCCGGCCATCACTTTTGGACAGATAGACAAATGATTTCTAGTAAGGCGCTGATAGACCAGACTGGTATATCCCGCGCCACCCTCAATAATTACATCCAGCTTGGCATCTTGCCTAAGCCGGTTGTACAGTCCTTATCTGCTGCCGCAGATGAGGGCGGGGCTAGAGTATTGGGTTTCTTTCCTGAAGATGCTTTGGAGAGGGTTCAAGCCGTACAGATTCTGAAAACTCAAGGCCTATCGATGGCGCAAGTTGCAGAGCGTTTAGCCCAGACTGATGCCTTACTGGAGGTCCAGGAATTGCAACTTGAGGCAGTAGCCTCACGCACCTCGGCTCGAAGCACTGCAAGAACAGGCAATACCCGCTCCAACAGTTCAATGCCAGATGCTTTGGGCAACCTTTCATTGTCGCTGGAGACTTTGACGCATCCTGCCTATATGCTCAATTACAACTTTGAGCTGACTTGGTTCAATGAGCCCGCTAGAAAGACTATCTTTGGTTTTGAGACGGTGCCAGCTAAAAGTATTGAGCGCAATTTACTGCAACTCTTATCGCGTCCTGAAGTTCGCCTGGCAATGGATGATCAAAAAGCTTTGGTTGCCTTATTGCTCCAACTGGCGAGTGCACGAGTATCTTTCCAATCATTAAGAAAATTGGTGGGCGAGAGCGATCCTGAATCCCTCCCACTGTTGGATGGGATTGTGTTTACTGAAGATGGTCACGAGCAGACGGTCAATGAACTCGAGTTCTTCCAGAAGAATGCCTCTGGTCAATATGACTGCTACCGCGTGTACGCAGTGTATTTCCGTGAGGGAATTTTAGTAGTCCATGCCCCTGCTGTAGAGCGGGGGGATGATTTACTCAATTTCTTGTCCCGTCGCGATCAGGTCATTCAGTCGCTCTTAAATAAACGCTTACCAGTGATGACGCCTTTGGCGGTGCTGGTGGCCGATTTACAAAACTCTGTACGTATTTGCTCTGAGCTTCCTCCGGATGAGTACTTTGCTTTGATTAATCAGATTTGGGCAACCATGGGTCCCATCCTGCGCAAGTACACAGGTACTCATGGCAAGCACGTCGGAGATGGCGTGGTTTACTACTTCTTTCCTCAGGCGGAAACTAACTATCTCTTTAATGCCGTAGCTTGTGCGGATGAATTACGCCTTGCGATGCGCAAAATTAGCTCTGAGTGGCAGCTCAAGAAAAATTGGTTTACTGAACTGCAGCTCAATATCGGCTTGCATGAAGGTCAAGAATGGCTTGGTAGTTTCCAGTCGGCCAACCACATTGAATTCGCTGTACTGGGGAATACCATCAATCAGGCATCTCGTCTCAGTGATTTTGCAAGGCACGGCAGTATTTGGGCTACCAAGGACTTGGTCAGTAAGCTTAGTGCCGATGAGCGCAGTCGTATTGAATTTGGCGTACTGCGTAAGAGTGCAGAAAATGGCGATCGTTTTGTGCCGACATCCTATGCCCAGGTCGAGTCCCTGATTGACCTGCAAAAAGAGAAGTATGAAAAGCTGCGTGACATTGCACAACTGCCAGTCACTGAGATTCGTCGGGTTAGTAATACCCGGCTCTACTAATCACTTAGGGTGTCCAAGCTACGTAAGTAATGTAGCCTGCACTTCTACTTCTGATTAAATTCCATCTTTGTTGATATACCTGATGCCTTAGATGCTGAAATAGATCTATGTTAGCGGGAAATCTTGCGCCCAATGCCGCTCAAAACCCTTGCATTAAGTATTCGTTCGATTACAATATCAGCATGTATACCGTTAAAGAAACGCCAGAGTTCCAAGATTGGCTTGATGGTATCCGTGATCTTAAGACAAGGATTAGGCTGGCTAAACAATTGGTAAAGGTCCACAGCGGGAACTTGGGCGATGTTGAGCCGGTAGGCGATGGAATAAGTGAAATGCGAGAACACTTTGGTCGCCGGCTGGCGAATGTATTACGTCAAGCGGGGAAAGGTCATTATTCTGATCTTAGGTGGTGGAGATAAATCAACTCAAACCGCAGATATTAAAGCTGTGAAGATCCTACTAAAAACCCTGGAGGAATAATGAAAGCTGTTAAAGAAATGAAGAAAACAAAGTTTGATGCATTGCCTACCTTTGATATGGCACGGTATTTAAATAGCGACAAAGCCATTACAGAGTATCTTAATCAAGTGTTAGCGGAAGGCGATGATGCATTGCTAGCAGGAGCGCTTGGTGACATTGCTAAAGCCAAGGGCATGGCGCAAATTGCTCAATCTACAGGCATTACCCGTGAAGCGCTTTATAAGGCACTACGCCCTAATGCTAAGCCCCGTTTTGATACTATCAGCAAGGTTATTGGGGCTCTGGGCATTAAATTGGTTGCGCAAAGAGTCTAATTCTCTCCACCTGTTGCTTTGCTGACAAGTTATGCGCTGTGCTGCCGAAGATCGCAATCCTTAGCCCCGTAAGCAGATATTTGAAGCAACAAAAGAGCTGGAGCATCGCCGAGCAGAGAACTTTGTTGTTCTCCATAAAAAGTGAAACAATCACTAACATCTGCTGCTAATAATTTAATAGTTTAAAAAACAACCATTAACTCATTAAATGGCACTTAATAGCTTAAATATAAGCTATTAGTCTAGAAATATTTACCCCATTGAGTTAAAATAAAACCCTGAAGTGCGATATCAATACAGGGGGAAACGTGCTCGATTTTGGATTTGCCACTGAGCGAGAAGTGCGCTCTGAACTAGGGCAGCGTTTGCGTTCGCAGCGTTTACTGAAAGGCGTTTCTCAAGAGGACCTTGCGATCCGATCTGGCGTGAGCGCTAGCACTATCAAGCTCATTGAAGCCAAAGGGCAATCGACCTTAGAAAATTTTGTGCGCGTTCTGATGGCATTGGGGCTGGCTGCTGAGATGCAGTCTTTATTTGAATACAAGCCGATGTCGATTGCGATGATGGAGCGTATGGAGAAGGCGCAACGGGAGCGTGCTCCACGCAAAACTACAGTCAATCAACTGAACGCCACCCGCCCATGAAAAAAATTGAAGTGATCTTTGGGGCTTGGGGTGAGCGGTGGCTTCTGGGTACGCTCGCAGATAACGGCACCCATCTCTTATTTGAATATTCTGCCGAGGCATTAAGACGGGGTATTGAATTTTCACCCAGAAATGTAAAGTTACGAGCAGAGGCATATCGAGACTTTCCACATCATCAGCATCAACTTCCTGGATTGATAGCAGATGCCCTTCCTGATGGATGGGGTATGTTATTGATGGATCGCCTCATTGCCCAGATGGGTTTGGATAAAAGGCAAATCTCCCCCTTAGATCGCTTGGCGATATTGGGTGATCGTACGATGGGCGCATTCACTTTTCAGCCAGCAATGGGGGAGATGCTTAAGCCTACGGAGATGAGTTTGCTCAATTTGGCAAATGAAGTACGTCAGGAAATTTCTGGCCATGCAAGCGATGCTTTGAAGGAATTGATGTTGATTGGCGGATCGCCTCACGGCGCAAGGCCAAAGGCTTTAGTTCAGTATGATCTTGCCGCCGCACAAGTGAGTACCCTTGATGAGGCGCCAGGCAGCCCTTGGTTGATTAAATTTCAAGCGCAAAACGAGCACAAGGAAGTATGTGCAATAGAGCATGTCTATGCAGTCATGGCTAGAGCTTGCCTCTTGGATATTCCAAAAACACATTACTTCGACTTAGACTCCACAACATCTGGATTTGGTATTGAGCGGTTTGATCGACAAAATGGGCAACGTATACCCATTCATACCTTGGCTGGTTTTCTGAATGTGGATTTCAGAATACCGAGTGTGGATTACGAAACACTTTTACGTGCGACCACTTTCTTAACCCAAAGCGAGCGTGAGCTTGAAAAGGCATTTGAGCGTTGTGTTTTTAATGTCATTTTTCATAACCGAGATGATCATGCCAAAAACTTTTCGTTCAGAATGAATGAACAAATGCACTGGGAGCTAGCGCCTTGCTATGACCTCACTTTTAACGAAGGTCCGGGCGGTGAGCATCAAATGGATATTCGTGGTGAAGGGCAGGCGCCTCGCAAAAAACACTTGCTAGACTTAGCGGCCAATAACGGCTTAAAAGTAGCATGGGCAAATCAAGTGATTGAGCGCATGACGCAAGTCGCCGGGACATTATCTGAGCAAGTCGCAAATCATGCCATTCGCGCACAAACGTGCCAGCTCATTTCTCGGACCATTGAAGCCAATCGGGCGCGGATGCTAGACTAGTTGGTGTATCAACTTAGGCGCTAGCTGGCTGATAATCTGCTGGTGGCGGGTTGTAGCCTGGAATCTTATTCACATCCACAATGTCGATCTGACTTTCATCTAGGTATTTGCGGGCGTATTCTTCATACACCTTCTCCCAAATGAAAATATCAAAGAGGTCAGAATCGACGTGTTGACCTAATTTCATTTTGCCTAGAATCTCAAGAGATTCGCTTAAGGTCTTCCCTTTTTTGTATGGACGATCTTTTGCGGTTAAGGCCTCAAAGATATCAGCAATCCCCATACAGCGGGCTGGTACCGACATTTGTTCGCGAGTAAGACCCTTTGGATAGCCTTTACCATCCATTTTTTCATGGTGGCCTCCAGCATATTCAGTGACATTCTGAAGATGTTTGGGCCAAGGCAATTTCTCTAGCATGCTGATCGTCAAATCAATATGGTGATTAATAATTTGACGCTCTTCGTTATTGAGGGTGCCAGCACGAATCGTCAGATTGGTAATTTCTTCATCACTTAAGAAGGGGCGATTCTTGCCGGAGATATCTTGCCAGATATAACGTTTGGCAATGTCATGTACCCGCTGCACATCAGCATCTTTCATAAACTCGCCACCAATATTAGAGTGGCTCAAGAAGTTGTAATCTTCAATCAATTGTTGCCGACGCTCATCTGCCTCAGATTCGGTAATCACTTTTTGCGCCAAGGCGATCTGAATATCGCGCACTACTACTTCAGCTCGAACTTCAATGAGGCTAATGCGGTCAAAGATTTTTTCTAGCTTGGTGGCTTTATCCACAACGTGAACTGGGGTGGTGATCTTGCCGCAATCATGCAGCAAGCCAGCAATCTTCAGTTCTTGGCGATCACCATCATTTAGAGAAAAGTCCTTTAAAGGCCCAGCCTGGCAACGGTTCACGGCGTCTGCCAACATCATGGTGAGATCGGGTACGCGATTACAGTGTCCGCCGGTGTAGGGGGACTTATCGTCAATCGCATGGTTAATGAGACCAATGAAGGATTCAAATAACTCCTCTAGCTTGAGGACCAGCAGTCGGTTGGTAAGGGCTACTGCAGCTTGCGAACTCAAGGCCTCAACGATTTCTTGACCATCTTGGGAGAAGGGGATGATTGCACCAGTGATTGGGTCAGTTGCATTGAGTAGTTGCAAAACACCAATGATTTCCGATTGATGATTTTTCATCGGAATCGTCAGAAAAGAGATTGAGCGATAGTTATTTGCCGCATCAAATGTATGGGTACCGCTGAAATCAAAACCTTCTGCGTTATAGGCGTCTGCAATATTGACGGTTTGATCTTTGTGCACCGCAAAGCAGGCAACCTTGCTCAGTTCCTGCCCACCATTTTCTCGGTGCAGTGAAATTGGTGGAATCATGACGGGGTTACCACTTTTGCCACCAATATGAACACCCTTGCTTTTAGTGTGCAAAATTTCGAATTTCAGATGTCCGTCGTCAGAGAGTCTGTACAGCGTTCCACCATCGGCATGGGTGATTTTCATAGCCGCCTGCAAAATATTCTCGAGCAATTGATCGATGTCTTTTTCGCTGCTTAATTCCACGCCAATTTTGAGTAATTGCTGGATCATATTTTTTTGGATAAATGGGCTTGACATGGGATTTTCTTGATAAGAAGGACTGAGATCATTATCTACAGCTAGCCAGTTTGCGTCTCTGACATCAAACTACTATAAAAAAATGTGAATATGACTGTTTACCTACTACTTCATAAAATAGCTATCTACTATATAAAACAAGCTTGTTTTTCGCTTTAATGGAACTTGTTTATATAACTAAAGTTTAAACGGCACTGTTCATGCCTATGTGGCCAAACTCATCCTTTTTAATCAAGCGACCTACTAAAAGGTTGCCGATATTTTTGGCCTGCGCGACATTATTGTGCGCTTGTTCCACCCCGATTGTTAAAGAGGGAGATCCCGTCAATGGGCCAGAGTATGTGCGCTGGATGCCTCAAGCTTTCAAGGCACCAGTAGCAGAAAATTTACCACGACCAACAGAGCAGTGGTGGCGGGATTTTCAGAGTGATGAGCTCAATAGTGTGGTCGATACCGCACTCACTAATAACTACGATTTAAGAATCGCAATCGCCCGGGTGTCACAAACGCGTGCACAGGCGGATATTGTGAAGTCGGCAGAGTACGCCACGATTGATTTAACCGGGGGCTATAGTAATCAAGCGCCTGGCTTTGGCCCTGGTTATGCGCCCACTACTTCACAGTGGAATAGCCAACCACTGTGGAAGGCGGGGGTTTTGGCCAACTATGAGGTGGATCTTTGGGGTAAAAAAGGGTTTAACACTCAGTCAGCATTTTCTCAAGCATTAGCCAGTGAATACAACCGTCAGGCCGTGGCTTTAAGCCTGGTTGGCGATGTGGTGACAGTCTATTTTCAGGTGGTGTCCTTGGATGAGCGGATTGGTGTTGGCCAACGCAACTTAGAGGCCATTCGTACTGTTGGTAAGGGGCTTGAGAGGCGGGTGGACAAGGGCGATGCCACCATCATTGATCTCTCTCAGCAGTTAATCTTACAAACCAATACCGATGCCCTGGTGACAGGTTTAATACTGCAGCGTGAACGCGCCATTAACAGGCTCGCAGCCTTAATGGGGCGCACACCGTCTACCTTACAAATTACGGCGAAAAGTTTAAAAGGCATAGATGCGCCGATCGTACAGCCTGGGCTGCCATCAGATCTACTTTGTAGGCGACCCGATATTCGTAAGGCAGAAGCTTCTTTAGAGTCCGCTCAAGCAGATTTATATGCTGCCCGTGCCAACTTACTCCCAACTTTTGCTTTAACTGGCGGCGGCGGATACGGCAGTTTCTTATTGTCGACCCTGACAATGCCGCAAAGCTTGTTTTACAACGTCACCAGCAATTTAGTGCAAAACGTATTTGATGGTGGTAAACGGCGCGCAGAAATTCAGGTAGCCAGTGCAAAGAATGTGGAGCTTTTAGAAGCTTATGCCAACACCGTGCTGGCAGCCCTACGAGATGTTGAGGACGGCTTATCAGGTGTCACTCTGACTGCCAAGCAATATGCAGCGTTAAATGATTCTCGTAATCGTGCGCAGCGCCTTGCCATCATGAGCGCTAAAGTTGTAGAGCGGGGTGGTATGGACTTTGTCCAGCTTTATGAAATTCAACGTACTGTTTTGTCTGCAGAAGATGCTGCTATTAGTGCGCGCAATGATCAGTTACGCGCTTCAGTCGATCTATATAAAGCCATCGGTGGTGGTTTAAAGCTAGAGAATGATCCTTGCTTAGGCGGTGGAGGCTTACCCAAGGCGGATGATCGCTGGACCGCTAACGCCAAAAAAGCCGATTCCGTATTGGGGGACAAGCCTGCCATTGGTGTGACATCGGCAGGGCAACCAGCTTATGAGGGTCAGCCGATGCAGCCTTTGCTCAAGCAAGCGATGGATGCCCTGCAAAATCCCATTACCCCCACGACCACAATGCCTGCGAGTAAAGAATGAATAAAACCACTCAGTACTTGCAAGAAAAATTGCGTCAATTCAAAGTGATTGCTCGATTTATGGCTGCCCAGATAAAACGGGCTGCCTTGGCCCTGAGTGCAGTAATCAAGTCAGACATGACGTATTTGTGGAATCACTTTGTTCTTCGTGGGCGCAATCTGAGTAGTGAAGAAATCTTCTCTTGGGGTTTTATTCGCACTCAACTTAGCATCGTTTTACAAAAGCTCAAGCCTGGCTATTGGACCCCGCTACTAAAAGAGCATTACGCGCATCTTGTAACCTTGATTAAGACAGAATGGGAAGCGTTCAAAGTTGACATGCTGGCCTTAGGTGAGCGTTTAAAAGAAATCAATCATCCTACGAGCTCCCAAATTTCTGTGGGCTTGCTCTCGCCATTTAATGACGAACGTAAAACCGTGATTGCGTCGAGCATCATCATTAATTTATTGGCTTTAGCATTTCCTTTGCTGATGTTGCAACTGTACGATCGCATTTTGCCGCACCAGTCGTATGAAACTTTGGGCTTGCTAGCTTTTGCTGTAGGCATCGCTATTGCGTTAGAGGCGCTGCTGCGGGTAGTGCGCTCTTACACCACCGCTTGGATTGCAGCCCGTTTTGAACACAAGGCCATGTTGGCGGTGGCAGAGCGTTCCTTGGCTGAGCCTTTGCATGATTTTGAGCGTAAGGGTACTGGCACAGTCATCGACGGATTTAAGTCTGTCTCGAGTTTGAAATACCACTACTCAGGTCAAACCTTTCAGCAGTTGATGGATTTGCCATTTACGCTGCTCTATGTACTGATTGTGTTTATCTTAAGTCCCTGGATCGGGATATTGCTGTCGATTGGCTATGCCATCTTTATTTATATCACCTGGAAAAACGGTCACGAAGATCCTGCTCTAATTAAAGAGCAAAAGCAATCCGATTTACGTAGAGCAAATTTCTTAAATGAAACTCTCAATAATGTACATACCCTGAAATCAATGACGATGGAAGCATTGATGCTGCGTCGGTATGAGCGTTTGCAAGAAAGCTGTGCCAAAGTGATGACACGTCTGACTTACGCGATTGATATGTCAGCAGGTATTGGTAATATCTTTTCCCCCTTAATGAATATGCTGGTAGTTGCTGTCGGTGCATGGCTGGTGATCAATAATCATTTAAGCAATGGTGAGCTGGCTGCCTGCTTGTTATTGGGGATGCGCTCTTTGGCACCATTACAGCGCCTTGGTGGTATCTGGAATAAATACCAGCAAGATGAAGTATTAAGAGACGGCTTAGCTGCCATCATTACCCAGGATGGGTTACAGGTGACACTAGATGAAGCGGGTACTGAGCAAAAGCCGACTGATAGGCCGATCGTCGCAGCTAGCATCAACTTGGATCACGTGACCTATCGTTTTCCGGATCTCAAAACGGATATCTTTAAAGATTTATCGTTGGAAGTGAAAGCGGGCGAATGTCTGGTAATCAATGGTGCCAGTGGTTCAGGGCGCACTACCTTATTGCAGTTATTAGCTGGAGTACTGCATCCTGCTGAAGGTGCGGTATTAGTAGATGGCAAAGATATTCAAGATATTCCGCTCAATGCCCTGTCTGAAGTGATTGCCTATTTGCCCCAAAAAGCCTTAATGTTTGAAGGCTCTCTACTAGATAACGTCAGTGTTTTTGATCCAACCCGAATTGATAGAGCCTTGCTGGCTGCTAAAAGTTTAGGTTTAGGCGACTTTGTATCAAAAATGCCGCGTGGCTGGGACTCACCAGTGGGAGATATGGCGGCGGATTCTTTACCGCCAGGCTTTCGTCAGCGCATCGCGATCGTTAGGGCTTTATCCAATCAGCCCAATATTATTTTGTTTGACGATGCTACTTCGGTGATGGATAGCGAAGGCGATACCGCTTTCTTACGCTTTATGGAAGCAGTAAAAGGCAAGGTCACGATTGTGTTGGTTTCTCAAAGACCTTCTTTCTTACGCTTAGCCGATCGTAGCCTGTACTTGCAAGATGGGCAATTGCTTGAAGTTGACCCCAGTAAGGCCATTGCATTACAAGAGATCGGGAAAAGTAGCGCTAATAATATGAGCATGGTGGGCTCTTCAGCCCCTGCCGAGAATAGAGTCGGATTACCAGAAAATTATCGCCCGATGGCAAACGACGCGTTTTTTGATTCACCTTTTAAGCATGCGCAAACCGACTTAGACCGTTGGGAAAAGACGAAAAGCTCGATTGCCAGCAGTTTTAAATTTTCAAACGACTTATCGAGTTGCTTGGGTTTATTGCTTAAGCTGATGAATACTCGTAATACTGACAGAGAGGTAGATGAGTCATTACCTTATTACACTGATAGCTTAGACCTGACGGGTTTTCAGAATGCGATGTCGCATATGGGTTACAAAACCAGTGAGGTCGAATGCACGCTCGGCTCCATTGAGCGACGGGCTTTTCCTTGTTTATTTGTGCCTAATGTTGACTCTGCCTCTGCCTTTGTGGTCATGGGGCGCATCGGCAATCAAATCCGCATCGGTGGCGGTGATTTTGAAGAGGGTCATCTGGAGCCTGATCTTGGCATGTTAGGCCGCGCCTACTTTTATGAAGTTTCAGAAACAGATCTACAAGATAATCGCTCTTGGGTGATGCGCGTGATATATCGCTTCTCGCCATTAATTGGTCAAGCGACGCTGTCATCGCTGGTATCTGGCCTGGTGATGATATCGGGACCTTTATTTTTGTCAATCGTCTACAGCACCATCATCCCATCTGGGGCAGTGGATTCATTAGTGTATTTAAGTATTGGGGCATTCATTGCGTTGGGTGCAGGTTACTTTTTTATGCGGCACCGAGCGCGCATTTTGGCCTATATTTCTGGTCGCATTGAATATCTTTTTGGTACAACAATTTTGCAACAAGTCTTAAGAATGGCGCCAGCGTATACGGAGCGCGCATCTGTTGGATCCCAAACCTCACGCTTACAAAGTTTTGAAGCCATTCGGGACTTGTTCACAGGCTCGCTAGCATCCACCGTATTAGAGTCGCCCGCGACACTAGTGTTGCTGATTGTGCTGGCCATTCTCAATCCCATTTCACTGCTCATCTTTGCCATCATGGTCATGGTGTATGCCCTGATGTATTTTATTTTCTCTGGCCAAACTCGGAGTCGGGTAGTAGCACTAAGCCGTGCAGTTACTAAGAGAAATGAATTTCTGGTGGAAATGACTGGCAAGATGCGGATTGTGCGCGAGTGCGCTGCGCAGCAACTATGGTTAGAGCGGTTTAGAGAAATTTCTGCGAATGCGACGATGGCAGGCTACAAAGCGGAGCAGCTCTCTGCTTTACTGGTGGGCATATCCTATTTTGTGATGATGTTATCGGCGCTGATGATTGTGGTGGCGACCGTGCCATCGGTGATGACGCAAGCGGTTTCTGCGGGCGCCTTGATTGCTTCCATGCTGCTCATGTGGAAAGTGCTGGCGCCTATTCAGACGATCTTTACAAACATGACTCGCATTGAGCGGGTGCGCAGCGCCGCTCGTCAAATTGATGGCTTAATGAAAATTGCTGGAGAGCGTCAAGAGAATACGACCTCACTAGTATCAAGGGGGCTTGAAGGAAAAATTGAATTCGCGCGCGCTTCTTTCCGTTACTCTTTAAACGTGGATCCCGCACTCATTGGTGTCGACTTTCGGATTCAACCTGGTGACATGGTGGCGATCAGTGGCGCCAACGGTGGCGGTAAATCGACTTTACTCAAGCTCATCTTGGGAATGTATCAACCACAGGCCGGCTCGATCCTGATTGATAACGTGGATATTCGTCAGTTAGATCCCTTAGAGTTGCGTCGTTTGATCGGCTATGCACCCCAAGATGTGCAATTGTTCCGCGCCACGATTGCGCAGAACCTGCGTTTAGCTAGACCAGAGGCAACCGATGATGAGGTGTATCAGGCATTGGATATGGCAGGGGCTTTAGAGCAAATTCTAGAGCTCCCCAGGGGCATTGAGTACCGCGTGGGTGATAACACCAATGAGCTGCCTTCTAGTCTGAGACAAAAACTGTGCTTGGCGCGTGCCTACCTGAACCGCGCTCCCATCATGCTCTTTGATGAGCCCGGGGCGGGTCTAGATTCTTTAGGCGATCAAAAATTCATGGAAGCCTTAAAGGCACTTAAAGGTAAGGCTACGGTCTTATTTATTAGTCATCGTCCAAGCCATATTCGGATTGCCGACACTCTATTGGTACTGGATAAGGGCTACCTCAGAGCAGCCGGTCCTCCTGATGAATTATTAAAACAAGCGAGCGCCGCATGATCATTCCCACATTCCTAAATCGAGAGTTGACACTATGAGCACGCTCCCCACTTTGCCACCAGACGATAAGACAAAACTGACTCTAGGCGGTCGCACCGATAACTACGTTGCGAAAGCCATTCTGCTTGAAGAGGCTTCACCACCTAGCTATTTGCGCACTACGGTGAAGTTAGCCTCTTATGCATTGGGCATTTTTATCCTGTGGGCTTTGATTGCCAGATTAGATGTGGTGGCTTTAGCCCCCGGTCAAATCATGCCAATTCAGGCAGTCAAAGTGATTCAACATGTGGATGGCGGGCGCATTGCCACCATCGATGTGATTGATGGTCAGACTGTGACCGATGGTCAAGTCTTGATGCGCTTAAATGGTACCGAAGCCGGTGCTGAATACCAAACCCTAGCTGCCAAATATTGGACTTTGTTTACCCGCGTAGAGCGCTTGCGTGCTTTGCTAAACGATAAGCCAGCAGATTTTTCTGCGGTGCCAGAGCAATTTGCTCCCCTGGTAAAGCAAGAGGAATTCACGCTCAAAACCTCTAAAGACCAGATCAATCAACTTCAAAATGAAATCAAGATTTTGAGTGAGGTCAGCGCTATCCGTACTGATCTGGCTAAAGAAAAACTCAATACTAGAGTGCAGGCCTTAGATGCGCAGCGTAATGCAGGTCAAGCACAGGCAGAGTTACTGCGCTTTAGACGTACCAATATGGATGACTTGAATACCTCTTCGAGTGAGTTAGCGCAAGCGAGCGAACAGATGTCTAAGCTAAAAGACAGATTAGATCGGGTCGATGTGTTATCGCCGGTCGATGGCGTAGTCCAGGACCTGAAGTTTAGAACGGTAGGCGGCGTGGTTCCTCCCGGTGCAACCCTGATGAATGTCATTCCATTAGATGGCAAGATGCATGCTGAGGTGAGGGTCTCACCAAGTGATATTGGCTTTGTCAAAAAAGGCCAAACAGTTCGCTTAAAAATTGGTACCTTTGATTTCATGCGCTATGGCACGATCGAGGGCAAGGTCTCGATGGTCTCTTCCTTTAGCACTCTGGATGAAAAGCAGCAGCCTTATTTTAAGGTCATTGTCAGCTTGCCTAAAAATTATGTGGGCAGTGACGAAGGCAAACAAATTGACCCTGGTATGACGGCGCAGGCCGACATCATTACGGATCGTCAGTCGGTATTACGTTATCTATTCAGGCCAGTATTTGTTGCATTTAGCCAAGGGATGCGTGAGCGTTAACCCGCTCAGCAAAAATCAGTATCCGTTTATGTTGACGACCTTACACCCCTCTGAAGAGCAAGCGCTCTCATTATCTGTGCGACAGCAACAGATTTTGGAATTGCTTGCCCAGGGGAAAAGCAATAAAGAAATCGCCAGCGAGCTGGCGATCGAGTACGGTACGGTGAAGCAACACCTGTTTGTGTTGTTTCGTAAACTCAATGTCTCCAGTCGCGCTAAGGCGGCATTGATAGCGGCCAATTTGCTCAAGGGAAGCCCGCAAGTTTTCAAAGCCATTGCAACGCCAGGTGGGTCTTTGACGCACGGCAAGCGCTTGACCGCAAGCCAATCATCCGATCGCTATGTATGGCGATTGGTCTGCGCAGTCTCGGCGATGATTGATGATTCAGTGGCAGATAAATCTAAAAATATTCTAGAACGCGATCATTTTTTAGGCGAGTTAAGAGCATTTGCTGCCGATATGGTTGAGGCATTGGATGGCCAAATTATCACCTTGCCCAATGGCGGTATTTTGGCTTGGTTTGGTCATCCCATTGCCCACCTAGATGATGCTGATCGCGCGAGTTATTTTGCGGGCCACTTACAACGGTGGATTAAAGCACGCAAGGATAATATTGTTGCCTTTTCCATTGGCTTGGCTGCACATCCTGAAGTGGTTGGAGAAGATGCGGTCAGCCTATATGCAGCCGAGTCTTTTCGGATGGCGGACATTTTGGCGCGCAATGCGAAAGGGCTGTCCTGGCCGCTTGCCAATGCTCTCATGAAGCAATTGGCGCCGATGAGTGTGCCTTGGTTAGATTTAAAAACAAAAGATAACAATCAAGCGGTAGCGGTAGATGGTGTTGGCCCTATTTTTGCGATTGGTCCGAGTACCTCATCCTTGCCTAGTGCTGCTCATCGTTGGGGTGACCTGCCCTTTATGGCCAACATTTTTGAGGTTGTTGATACGAGTGTTGCTCAGTGGTTGTCAATCGAGTCCTGGCCTGCAGCATCGGCAACGTCATTGATTGATGCGCTGGGAAGTCTTGCCCTAGAAAAAGGCTTTCAGTCCTTGAGTTTACGCACACCCAGCAATAAGCGTCGCGACCGTCAGTTAGCCAGTTATATGTCACAGATTGAGTTGATCTTTAATGTGCTTGATCCATCCATTAAAGCAGTTGATCAAGTGCGCCGGACGCAGTACGCCACTGGCGGCGAGCGTTTGGTAGCCATGCTCACAACGATGGCAGATTTATCACCTTTGCTGATTCAGGTCTACGGATTAAAAGCCTTGGATGCTTTTGAAAAAGTCATTGGCAATACTGGGATTGAGCGCTTGGCCTCTCGCCGTGTCTTGGTGGTGGCCGCCAATGTCCGCGATGCCGGTGTTACTCAAACGAGTATTCGATTGCTAGGACCGCGTCCCAATGCTGCGCCATTTTCTCGGGTCTTCACTTTGCAGGCGCCTGATATGGAGTCTTTACCGGAAGGTATTCGAGTGGACTTACAAACGATGCTCGATGATATGTCTGAGATCGCAAAAGATCTCATACTAAGTGCTGCTGATCATATCGATATTCCGATTGCCCAAATTATTCAAAGCTTTGATTTGCCACAACATCAATTGCAAAGCGCGATTCAAGAACTCACAGCCCTCGGTTTGGTAGTGCCTAAGCAAGCAGGGGGCTTTGAGTTTAGGGATGCCTTAACCGCTCAAGCCTTAGCAAAACTCAATACCCCAGTTGAGCGGCTTGTCTAAGCACCGCCATGGCAAGCACTTTTTCTCATCTGCGCAAGCTCTCACTTTCCCTTAGCATTTGGGCTGTGTTGGTTTCTCCAGCGGTCATGGCAGATGTCCCCGATGAGATGAAGGTGTTAATTGAGCAAAAACGAGCACCAGAAGCCTATGCACTTGGCATGAAGCATCCCGAAATGATGGGGGAGCCAATGTTCGATTACTTCTTTGGCGTGGCGGCAGTCGATTCGGGCAGGATCTCATTGGGCGTGCTTTCTTTAGAGCGCGCTTTGCTGGCAAATCCTAAAAACGATTTGGTGCGACTCGAGTTAGCAAGAGCCTACTTTTCCTTAGGTGAATATCAGCGTTCCCGTGAAGAATTCGAGGAGGTGAAAAAAACCTTTCCACCGCCCGCCGTCGTCTCGACGATTAATGTGTATCTTGATGCCATTAACGCCAAAGAAAATGAATTTAAGATCCGCTATGGTGCTTATGCAGAATTGGGAATGGGTAGCAATAGCAACGTTAATACCGCTGCCGCCATTAACAATATTATTTTGCCTATCTTTGGCCCCGTGGCACTCTCTAGTAGCGCCCAGCCCCAACGTTCAACCTTTGTGTATGAAAGTATTGGCGCTAATGCCATTATTCCCATTGATACTGGGGTGAGTGGTTTTGTGAGCGCGAGCGCTACAGCGCAAAAGTACTCGCAAGTGAGTGGTTACAACCTGAATGTCAGCAATGGTACGGCGGGTATTAAAGTGGCTGATGGCCCCAATCTCTACAAAATTGCTGCCATTGCCAGCATTGCCCAGCTTGATGCAGTGCCGGTACCAAATACCTACGGTGGCGGGGGTGAGTGGATTCGTCAACTGACCGAGACTGACTCTGTGATGGTGGGTGCTGGTAGCACCCAGTTGGCTTACCCTAGTCAATACAATGCTTACAACTCCACATTAAATATTGGTACAGCAGGCTATCGCAAGATCTTTCCAACCACGCTGTGGAAACCTGTGGTGGATGTCAATGCCAACTTCGCCCACCAAAATGACACCAGTAATCGACCTGACTTAGGCAGGCGCATTGCGGGCGGCACTTTGCAACTTTCTTTGTTACCAAAAGAGCTATGGGCTGTTAGTGTGGGCACTGGTTACACCCAAAGTAAATACGATGCGAACGACTTGCTGTATCTAGCGCCTCGCACCGATAATTTAATATCGGGCAACCTGGCAGTGCAATATAAGCTGACCAAAGAGCTCAGCACCCGCTTAGAGTTTACGTATTACAACAACCTCTCTACCCTTAGCCTATACAGCTACGACCAGTGGACTGGGGCGATTAAATTGCGCTACGATTTGAGTTCAAACTGATGAGGGCGCCTATGCAAACCTTGCTCCAGATCACCATGAGCATGATGTTGTTCCTGTTATCGAATGGCGCTGCCCAGGCCCAGAGTGCAGAAGCTGGCAAAGTGCTGCTATCTTTGGGGGATGTCAAAGTGGTGCGCGATGGCAAGACCCAGACGTTGGCAAAGGGGGCAAGCGTGCAATCAGGCGATGCGATTACGACTGGAGTAGCCAGTAATGCGCAGCTGAGAATGAGTGATGGCGCCGTGATTGCAATTCGGGCTCAGTCAGAATTTAAGATCAATGAATACAAATTCAATGGCAAAGAAGATGGTAGCGAAAAAGCCACTCTTAGCTTAGTCAAAGGTGGTGTGCGTGCGGTCACAGGGAGTATTGGCCGCACCAATCAAGACAATCTCAAGGTTAATGCAGTGGTGGCAACCGTGGGTATTCGGGGGACTGGATTTAATATTAATTACTGCAACGGCGATTGCGTTAATAAAGATAAGTCTCCCGCTAAAGATGGTCTGTATGCCGGCGTGTTCGAAGGCAAGATCACGGTGAGCAATCAAGCTGGCACAGAAGCTTTGGGCGTGAACCAGTATTTATATGTGGCCGATAAAGATGTTGCTCCCGTGCGCTTATCCACGCCGCCGAATTTCTTGCCCGATCCACTGGCAGGTCAAAAATCCGCTAAACCTAAAAGTGGTGGCTCTCAGGCCGCTGATATTCCCTCGCTCAACGTTGCCGTGAGCACACCCGCACCATCAGCCGATTCTCAAGTGTCGTCCGCTCCCAGTTCAATCCCCAGTGTTGGTGGAATTTCCATCAACCAACAACCTGCATTGGCATCGACTACTTCACCCTATGCGCCAACAACGCACTATAACGATCCCGCCCTGGGTAATGGCCAGGCTGCTCCAGTCTTAACCAATTTGTATTTGCAGCGCGCCGATACCAATCCTAGCGGCGCCATTAATCCAGTGGACAATCTACCGCCACACAGTATTGAACCTGTGAATGCCACTGTGATGCAAATTACGACCAGCGGCACTGGAATAGCTACCACCGTGACGAGAATTGCTGATAGCGGTAATAGTTTGGTATACGCCATTGGCGCTGGTGCTGGCGCTGCGCAACAAGTAGAGGGTGGCAATTGGAATGGGGTGGTGTCGTGGGGGCGTTGGGCTAACGGCACGATTGCACAGCTAGGGAACTATGGCTCCAATATTAATATGCCAGCTGCCAATGGATTTCATTACATTGCAGGCACACCCACTTCCACTGCTAGCTTACCAACAACCAGTGTGAGCTTCACCTTATTGGGCGCTACCACACCGACTCCCGTATCCAACCCCCAAGGCACTTGGGCAGTCACCTCTGGATCGCTGACCGCCAATTTTGCCGCCAATACCCTTAATGGCACTATGGGCCTGTATACCAACCAACCAACAGGTTATGGTTTTTACAATATGGCTATTAGCGGTAGCGGCGCGTTAACACCGGCTAATAATGCCGTGGCCACGAATGTGACTTTGGCGAGCGGCAGCTTAACTACCTGCACGGCAGGGTGCGCTGGTAATGGTAATCTGACTTTTTATGGCACAGGCGCACAAGCAGCCGGACTATCTTATAACTTCAACACGGGCTCCAATGTCGTACAAGGGGTGGCGGTATTTAAAAAATAGCGCAAATCAGCGGGGCCCAGCATCCGCAATATAGTCTATAACTACTACATGAATTTAATCCACCTATAACTATAGTTTTATAACTAAGTGAGGTCTTGTAGATCAGCAAACCAAGCCATACAGTACAGGCTAATCAAGTTATTAGCGCAACGAGCGCTTCACCTAGAGTCGGATTGTTATGGCAGAAGCAAATACCTCAAGTACCCAGCAGGCATCGGATGCACAGCATGTAGATAACATGACGTCCATGCAGCAGTCTACCCCTGATGCGCCATCGGGGGCAAGGTCAGATGCGCCAGTACAAACCACCAATGTGGGCTCTCAGGACGGTCCAAGTCAACTCAATTCCAATCCGAATGGCAATAGCGGCAATAACAATAACCTAGGAAGCATTGCTCGAAATTCGCCTATAGATGGCGGCTCCTCTGGGACTGTTGGCAACTCACCCACCCGAGGCGGTGATGGCGGAATCAATGGAGGCGGAATCAATGGCTTAGCAGGGAATGGCGGCAGTGAAGGCCAACAAGGTCAAGGCGGCACTGGAGACGGCGGCGCCAGAGGTGGTAATGCTGGCGGTAACAATGGTGGCGGCGGTGGTTCGTCTAATGCTGGCGTAGTTGCAGCGGCAGTTGCTGG
>Ga0194038_1000254_pt1 | contig 23445 bp, 13 predicted proteins | sample JunL226m_MetaG_FD_148630 | JGI IMG/M metagenome (GOLD analysis project Ga0194038, IMG submission 148630) | Anoxic zone freshwater microbial communities from boreal shield lake in IISD Experimental Lakes Area, Ontario, Canada - Jun2016-L227-6m | ecosystem: Environmental > Aquatic > Freshwater >... | reverse complement strand
CAGTCATGCTGCGCTTCTCCGTGCGCGACACGGGCATAGGCATTCCTGCAGCCAAGATCGGGCTGCTCTTTGGCAAGTTCAGCCAGGTGGATTCATCAACCACGCGGCAATACGGCGGGACTGGGCTTGGTTTGGCGATTTCCAGACAACTGGCCGAGCTGATGGGCGGTGAGGCCGGTGTTAGCAGCGAAGAAGGTAAAGGCTCGGAGTTCTGGTTCACAGCGCGCTTTGAAAAACAAGCTGCTGGGGCGGATATGGAAAGTATTCCGCCAGCCGATTTGCACGGCGTTCGTGTGCTGATAGTCGATAATAACGCCACCAGCCGCGAAATTCTGACCACCAGCTTTGCCCACTGGGGCATGCGCCCGACAGAGGTAGGGGATGGTCATGGAGCCATCCAAGCCCTCTATCTGGCGCTGGATGAGAACGACCCTTTTTGCATCGCCGTGATCGATATGCAGATGCCGGGCATGGACGGTGAGGCCTTGGGCCGGTTCATTCATGCGGACAAACGCCTGGCTAATACCCGGATGATGATGATGACTTCCATGGGGACGCGGGGCGATGCCCGGAGCTTCCAGGAGATCGGCTTCTCGGCATATACGACCAAGCCGATTAAGCACCATGAACTGAAGGCGATTGTGTCTCTGGCGCTGACAGATCAGGTCGGAACTGCGCCGAAGCTCATCGCCACTCGTCACTCGGCCCGCGAGATGCTGAACATGTTCGCAGGCAGCAAGGCGCGCATTCTGCTGGCGGAAGACAACATCACCAACCAGAAGGTGGCGCTGGGCATCCTGAAGAAACTGGGCCTGCGCGCGGATGCAGTAGCCAACGGCGTGGAAGCGCTCACCGCCCTGCAAACCCTGCCCTACGACCTGGTGCTGATGGACGTGCAGATGCCTGATATGGATGGATTTGAAGCCACAAGGAGAATTAGGAATTACGAATTAGGAATTACGAATAAAGCGCAAACAGACGATTCTTCCTCACCATCATTCGCAATTCCGATTATCGCCATGACCGCCAATGCCATGCAGGGCGACCGTGAGCGTTGCCTGGAGGCGGGCATGAATGATTACATCACCAAGCCCGTGTCGCCAAAGGCGTTGGCGGATGTGCTGGAACTATGGCTTCCCAAAGATAAGGCAACTCAAAAAATATAATCTACCATAGTTCACTTAAAAAATTTAACATGGCCAGTCTTATCTTTTGGCCAGGATGGACAGGATAATGAAAAATTCAGGATAGGAAGCTATTCTTTTTTATTTTCTTTATCCTGTATATCCTGTCTATCCATGTAAATAAAAAAACATCACGATCTGGGAGATTTTTTCATGTGAGTTGCCTTACTGCAATAATCGCACGAATCCAGCTTGTTCGAAATGATGGTCCGTCGTGAATCCTTGACTGATCTGTCGATCATTCATAACAACAAAACTTGAACAATCAACCAAACTCCATATTTTATCATCTCTTTCTTTAAGAAATCGCCATGCTTGATCATTCAGCTTTTGGTCAATATGGATGATTTCAATCCAATCAACAGATTTGATTGTATCTATGGCCTGTATTTGTTGTGAACGTGGAATTCTTAGCGGACTTATGAATAAAGCAACAAGCTCCGAAAGAACATAGTTTGTGGTGATGATTCGGGTTTGATCTTTATGCCATTGTTGCATCAATTGCTTTGCAGCTTGATGGAATGGTTCAGTCCGAACAAAGTAATTCGCCCAACCAGATGTATCGGCGAAAATCTCACTCATGAGTGTTTCTCAATTCCTGTCCGATATAAAAATCGTGATTCTCACCTATACCCTTGATATCCGAAGCAAAGGCTCCGGCTAATTGTAGTAATGGATCATCCAGTTCATCCTTGACAGCATCTCCCAACCATTCAATTAAGATTTGATTGAGTGGTTTTCCACGCTTATCAGCCTTTTTTAACAAAGGGCGATAAATTTGGTCTGGAATTTCCAAAGTTAATGTGGTTGACATTTCAGACTCCTTTTCTGCACATATCAGCAGCGGTTTTCTTCCGCAGGATCAGGCCGGTTGAGTCGCCAATTTTGTTACTGTGACACTCATGGGATAAACGCAGCTTTTGTTGTGCTAAATATTATAAGAAAATGGTTCGCCGGTCAAGCTGGTATTTCCTTGGCGCCTGTTGATCCGGATCAAAATATATTTGTGGCGTAAATATACTTTAAGCGACCACAATCGCTTGACAATCTGCCCGCAAATGTGCGAAAGGCAAAAATGGAATTTGCTTTTTATTCAAGAACATCCTAAAATTAAACAACCTTATTTTGAAAGAAGTGGGAAAATAGGGGACGGGTATTGATATATTGATATAGTAAAAGTTAATTTGATGCTGAATGTGCTGATGAAAAGATGAACTTTATTTTTGAATCCATTAACGCCGGAGGACTGAAATGAATCAGACAATAGAAGCCATATTTGATGGCGAAGTTTTTTGTCCCGTCATCCCACCAATCATCAAAAACAATAGCATGGCCAACGACGGACGATGTATTTTCGAAGGGGATGTATCCAGATGAGTGATCGTGATCAACAGACAACCTTACTTAACAACATGAAAAACCCGCGATTTACGGTGACGCTGCTCCTGTCTATTTTCGTTGCTGTGGTTGCTGTACTTGGCACGGACATTAACGCCCGCACCTGGAAATGGGATATTGCCGCCCAGTCGGCCCTGGCAGGGGAGATTGTACCCGATGCTTCCCAGCCAATCCAGTCCGCACAAACCCCAGCGACAATTCGAATCGGTGTTTTGGCGCATAAGGGGGTGGATATCTGCAAGCAAATGTGGCAGCCCACGATGGACTACCTTGGCGAGGCTCTGCCCGGCTATCACTTCGATCTAGTGCCGCTGCCATTCACTGAGATTGATCCGGCGGTCAGGAACAAGACGATTGATTTTCTTATCTGCAATCCTGCGATATATGTTGATCTGGAGGTGAAGTACGGCGTTACACGCACAATGACACTGCTGAATCTGGTAGGGTCGCAAATCGTGTCGGAATATGGCGGCGTTGTCTTCTGCCGCGCCGATCGCAGCGACCTGCACGACTTGCAGGATGTTCGCGGTCAACGCCTTGCAGCCACCGGGCAGACATCATTCGGTGGATGGTATTTGGCCCTGCGTGAATTCAAGGCGGCAGGCATTGATCCCGAGAGGGACTGCTCCAGGCTGGTCTTTCTGGACACTCATCCAGCGGTGGTTCGTGCTGTTCTCTCTGGCGAGTCGGATGTCGGGACCGTGCGCACCGATACAATTGAGCGTATGGCCGCAGACGGCCAAATCCGGATGGATGAGATTCGGATTATTCCTGCTAATGTTGCGTCAGTACCGAGGTCCAACTTTCCTTATGTGCATAGCACTCGCCTCTATCCCGAATGGCCGTTTGCAAAACTGTCCGGCACATCAGAGGAACTATCGCGCAAGTTGGCCGTGGTGCTTCTTGCTCTGCCTGCTGATTCACCCGCCGCCACAGCCGCACAAAGCGGAGGCTGGGGTATTTGCCTGGACTACACCAGCGTCCACGACTGCTTGCGTGAGCTAAGACTGCCGCCGTATCAATACTATGGCCAAATTAGCTTGTCGGATATATGGCTGCACTACTGGCGGTGGTTGGTAGCAATAGCGGCATTGCTAATTGCGTTACTGGGCATGTTGCTGCTTCTTCGCGGCAGGCAGTTTGCAGTGATTAGGGCCATTGGCCAAAACCGGCTGCTGCTTGCGTCCGCAGGGGAAGGAATTTGTGGTATAGGTATTGACGGAATCACAACGTTTGTTAATCCAGCGGCCAATGATATGCTGGGATATGCAACCGGGGAGCTGCTTGGCAAGAACCTGCATGCACTAACGCATCACACCAAACCGGACGGACTGCCATATCCGGTGCATGAATGTCCAATCTATATGGCCAGCAAAGACGGCACAGTTCATAAGGGAAGTGATGAGTTCTTTTATCGCAAGGATGGGCGCGCCATTCCGATATCGTATTCCAGCCGACCAATCGTTGACATGGGAAAAATTACCGGGGCGGTCATCTGCTTCAAAGACATCTCCTTGCGCAAGCGAACCGAAGAGCAGCTACAAAATAGCGAAGAGCGGCTGCGGATTCTTTTTAACGGTATCAACGATGCTGTTTTCGTGCATGAAGGCTCGGTGAACGGAATTCCCGGACGTTTTATAGATGTGAATGATTCGGCCTGTAAGCGGCTCGGATATTCCCGAAACGAGCTTCTTACAATGAGTCCCATCGACATTGATGCGCCAGAGACAATACCGAACATTCCTCTGGCGATGGAACGGCTTTACAGCAATGGATATGCTGTGTGGGAAGGCATCCATGTCCACAAAAACGGAACCCGGATTCCGGTTGAAATCGGAAACCATTTTGTGCATCTTGAAGGCCGTCAGGTCATTATTTCCACGGTCCGCGATATTTCCGAGCGCAAGCAGGCGGAGGCGGAACTCCGAAAACTCAACTTCTATCTCGAAGAGAGCGCGGAGCTGGCCAATGACCTGGCGCTGAAAGCCGAGACAGCCAGCATCGCCAAAAGCGAGTTCCTGGCCAATATGAGCCATGAAATCCGGACCCCGATGAATGGGGTTATCGGCATGACAGGGCTGCTGCTGGATACGGATCTAAACGATGAGCAGCGGCGCTATGCCGAAATCGTGCGCGCCAGCGGTGAATCGCTGCTCTGCCTGATTAACGACATTCTTGATTTCTCCAAAATCGAGGCCAAGAAGCTCGACCTGGAGATGCTGGACTTCGATCTGTCGAGCCTTTTGGACGACTTCGCCGCCACTCTGGCCGTGCAATCTCACGAGAAGGGCCTGGAGCTGATCTGCGCCGCCGATCCTAATGTGCCCTCGTTGCTGCGCGGTGATCCAGGCCGTTTGCGCCAGATTCTCACCAACCTGGCGGGCAACGCCGTCAAGTTCACATCTGCAGGTGAGGTGGCGGTCCGCGTCTCCATGGAAGACGAGGAGGCGGAAAACATGGAGCAGGGGACAGCCAATATATCTCTTGGCGGGGGACAGAATCTCGCAACTGTTCTTTTGCACTTCTCGGTGCGCGACACGGGTGTCGGCATTCCGAAAGACAAGATTGACATGATCTTCGACAAGTTCAGCCAGGTGGATGCATCGACCACTCGACAATATGGTGGCACCGGGCTGGGCTTGGCGATCTCCAAACAACTGGCCGAGCTGATGGGCGGCAAGGTTGGTGTCAGCAGCGAAGAGGGCAAAGGCTCGGATTTCTGGTTCACTGCGCGCCTTGATAAGCAGGCTATGGGATTGCGTGCGGAAAATATTCCGCCAACCGATCTGCGCGGCACACGCGTTCTGATCGTGGACGATAACGCCACAAACCGCGAAATCCTGATGATCCGCTTGTCTTCCTGGGGCATGCGAGCATCGGAGGCGCAGGATGGTTCAGCCGCCCTCCAATCTCTCTACCGGGCGCTGGATAAGAACGATCCTTTCCTCATTGCCGTGATTGATATGCAGATGCCGGGCATGGACGGTGAGGCAGTAGGTTGCGCCATCAAGGCGGACAAACGCCTGGCCGGCACCAGGATGGTGATGCTGACATCTCTGGGGATGCGTGGTGATGCCCAGCGCTTTCAGGAGATCGGTTTTGCTGCATATTCGACCAAGCCGATACGGCACCAGGATCTAAAGGCAGTGCTGTCCCATGTGTTGATGGATCGTGACGGGGTGGAGCCGATGCTGCAGCCACAGCCCATCGCTACGCGCCACACTGCCCGTGAGAAACAGAACCTGTTCGCCGGCCACAAATTGCGCATACTGCTGGCCGAGGACAACATCACTAATCAGAAAGTGGCGCTGGGCATCCTGAAGAAAATAGGCTTGCGTGCGGATGCAGTCGCCAACGGAGCTGAAGTACTTAGCGCCATGGCTACCCTGTCCTACGATATCGTGCTGATGGATGTGCAGATGCCCGTGATGGATGGATTAGAGGCAACGAGGAGAATCAGGAATGATGAAAAGATGATGATGTCGAAAGGAAAATTTGCTGATGAAGGCGAAGTTCACTCACCACGCATCATTCCAATAATAGCCATGACTGCCCACGCAATGCAGGGCGACCGGGAGCGCTGCATAGAGGCAGGCATGAGTGACTATGTCACCAAACCGGTTTCTCCAGAGGCGTTGTCGGATGTACTAAAAAAATGGCTTCCAAAAGAAGATTGTGAATTAAAAAGTAGAAATGATGAAAAAGAAATGGTGAAAAAGAAAATTGATCAAGTAGGCGGTTCTTCATCACTGATCACTCGTCACTTGCCAGTCATATTTGACCGCGCCGGCCTGATGGCCCGGTTGATGGATGATAATCATCTGGCCCGAATGGTTGTGGAAAGCTTTCTCGAAGATATTCCGCTACAGATTGATTTACTGAAGGGTTATCTGGAAACCGGAGATGATTCACGCGTCGAACACCAGGCCCACACCATCAAAGGTGCGTCCGCCAACGTGGGTGGAGATCGCCTGCAAACTGTGGCTCATCTGATGGAGAAAGCGGCCAAGGCCGGAGATTTGAACGCCGTCAGGGGACATATTCCAGAGATGGAAGCGCAGTTTGATACGCTGCATCAAGCGATGGCGAAAGAACTGTGAACAGCCACGAAAGAAGAACACCATTCATCGTTCATCCCCTATAGCATCATTCACCCGCCTTTTGGAATTTGACTTTTTATAGCCTCGTAATATATCATGCGGAGCATGGAAAGCGGAGTCATCTTTGATATAAAAAAATTTTCCATCCATGATGGTCCTGGAATCCGGACAACCGTTTTTATGAAAGGATGTCCTTTGTCCTGCTGGTGGTGCCACAATCCCGAGAGCCAGCTTGTTTCCATGGAAAAGCTCTATGCCGTAAGCAGGTGCATCGGCTGCTTGGAATGTATTGCGGTGTGTCCGGAAAATGCCATCCGTAGCAAGGAACCAGGCCTTTTCACTGCCCCGGATAGATGTATGGCGTGCGGAAGCTGCGCGGATGCCTGTCTGGCGGAGGCATGCGAAATGGCCGGACGGGAACTGACCGTAAACCAGGTGTTGGATGAAATCGAAAAAGACACGGCTTTCCATGACGAATCCTTCGTATATAAGAAGGGTTTTCTGGAATTCAGGCATGAGATTCAATCCGCTTTAAGCAGACTTGATTATCTCAACGATCCAAGGGCATACGATCGCCAGGAAGAGCTCAAGGCCATGACAATCTGTGTGGATGCCCTCATCCGGTTCAGCCATCGGCACGCAGAAAAAGCCCTGTCTCTGTCGGAACTGGAAATCAATCCGGAGCGAAAGGCCGAGCTTGAAAGGATTGCAGATATCTGCACTAACATACCCGAAAACCCTCCACGGGATTTTCATGAGGCATTGCAGTATTACTGGTTTGTTCATTTGGGGGTAACCATCGAACTCAACACCTGGGATGCTTTTGATCCGGGGCGTTTGGATCAGCATCTGTATCCATTTTACCGGAAAGGTATTGAGAAAGGATCATTAACACGAGAAACCGCCGAGGAACTGCTCCAGTGTTTCTGGATCAAGTTTAACAATCAGCCAGCGCCTCCCAAAGTTGGTGTTACGGCGGCGGAAAGCGGCACTTACACGGATTTTGCCCAGATTAATATTGGCGGGATGATGCCGGATGGATCTGACGGGGTAAACGATGTATCCTATCTGCTTCTGGATGTCATTGAGGATATGCGCCTGCTTCAGCCCAGTTCATCCGTACAGATCAGCAAGAAAAATCCGGACAGGTTTGTCAAGCGGGCGGCCAAGATCATCCGAACCGGCTTTGGCCAGCCGTCCTTATTCAATGCGGACCTTATTGTTCAGGAGCTGGTCCGCCAGGGAAAATCGCTGGATGATGCCCGCCGGGGCGGATCCAGCGGATGTGTGGAGGTAGGGGCTTTTGGAAAGGAAAGCTACACTCTTACCGGATACTTCAATATGCCAAAAGTATTTGAGATCACACTTCATAACGGGAAAGACCCCATGACCGGAAAGAAAATCGGAATTGAAACCGGAAGTCCCGAACAGTTTGCTGATTTCGATGAAGTGTTAATTGAGCATCGAAATGGCCAAGCTAAGCGTGAAGCGGATATTCACAATATCCCAAGAGCACATCGCCACTATATACCGGGTCTTATGTGGCACATCACACATCGTTGTCACAAGAGTTTATGTTCAGCATATGATCGGCATAGGGTTCAACAACCATAGCATTCTGAAAGGAGTCTGTCATGAAACCAGGAGCCAGAAATCAATTCACGGGTAAGGTGACATCCATATCGAAAATGATAAGAAGGGCAGGTCCGTATAGCGTTTTTCGGATCTGCCACCGGATGTCAATACATATGAGTGGTGAATAGGGAATCCGGGTCAAGAGAAATACCAAACACGATAAATCCTAATGGTCAAAAATGCGAGAGTACGGTTCGCAGATGGTCCAGCCACACCTCCACGATTTCCGGATAATCAGCAGTTCCCTTTAGAATGCTTTCACACTGGTAGCCATTTCGGGTCAGAATAGATTTCCAGCTCTCCGGTTCATCGCCTGCCATGTCGTTTTTGGCGTGATCGCCGGCAACGGACATAAGTGGCGCAAGATAGATTTTTTTGATTTTAAGCTGTTTGAGCTTGGGCAGCAGGGTTTCGATCGTCAACTTGCCTTCCACTGTTCCCACGAACGCCCGCGAATCAATTTCCTGAAATATCTGATTCATGGCCAAATATAGGGCATCTGCGGGATGGTTTCCGGTACCATGCCCCATGAAGAGAACAGCATCCACAGGCTTTCGGCCCGGAATGTTTTTCATCATGACCCCGGCCACGGTCTCCATGTCTTTGGCCGATGAAAGCAGGGGGCGCGCCACCAGAATTTTCTCGAACCCGCCAGCCATTTGGCCGAAGAGTTGAGCGTTCTGGTAGAGTTCATGAAACTCCTCTCCCGGAATCGTGTGCAGGGATAGTACCGCCAGATGGGTGAAGCCGTCATTCATGAGCTTGGCCATCGCCATTTCGGGAGAATCCAGCGTCTTGCCTTCCTTGGCGAGCTTGGCGCGAATCATTTTCGAGGTGAATGCCCAGCGGACTTCCACACCGGAAAATGATTTTCGGGTTTGTTCATCAATCCGGTCAAACACTTTTCTGGCTTCGGGATCACTCGTGCCAAAGGAAACGAGCAGAATCGCTTTTTTCTCCGGTTTTTTTTCTCCGTGCGCGGCAAACCCGTTCAAAGAACAGCAAAGCAGCGCGAGCATGATCAATAAAGACAGCAGATGTTTAGTAAGCTTCATTTCTCTTCCTCCTCCATAATTTAATTTTTGACAAAAAAAATCCCGGACCGATTCAAGATCGATCCGGGATGCCCAGTTTATCGCACGGAATCCAACAGGCCTGTCCCTGTCCTCGGGAAATAGGCTGATAATTGTATAGGCAGGTCTTCTGACTTCCGGTTCACCCTACTGGCAGCGCCTTCCCGATCCATGAATTGCAATCAGTGGCTTTAATGCTGCGGTCGTCCCCGGTTACAGCGGCGGGCCCGTCCCCGATTCTCACGGGGTTCCCTCTTTGGCTCTTTTCAGAGCGCCTGTACGGCGTTTAAAACAACACAGGCTGCGGACAATGTCAAGATATTAAATCACCCAGTTGATGCGTATCAGCCACATTCTCTGGAAAATATGGCAAACAACCCTGCCCGGTCGCCTTTTTGGCGTTGATTTAGAGGAGTAATCAGAAAACTTTGCATTGACTGTATTGAATCCACGGATTATTACGAGTATGATGAGTTTTTGTACCACTGATTGCCGAGTTTACTGAGGATGACAACCAAATAAACGGGTAGTGATTCCGATGTAATTTGCAGCTTTGATCATCATTACTCCCGAATCATCACGACTGTTTTATTTTAAAAAAGGAGAATCACACCATGATCAATTTTCGTCATTTCTTCAGAACTATGCTGAACATTCTGTTTGTTTTATTTACTTATTCTATCACATCAGCCGCAACCGTGTCATCCTATCCTGAAGTCACTTTCATCATGGATGCATCTGGTAGTATGTTGGGTAAGGCAGGAGAGAAAACAAAAATCGATGCAGCAAAGACCGTCATGTCTCAAATTATTCCCAGCCTGGCTCCAGAGGTAAAGATCGGCCTCGTAGCCTATGGACACCGCCGCAAAGGTGACTGCACAGATATTGAGGTGCTGATAAATACGGGCAGTGATGATCGAATCGCCCTGCTCGACAAGGTAAAGATGCTTCAGCCCAGAGGCAAAACACCGATCATTGCCACCATCACTACTGTGGTGGAACAGCTCAAGACAAAAGAGAATGAAACGACTATTGTTTTGATCAGCGACGGTATGGAAACCTGTGCGGCCAATCCCTGCAAGGCGGTTAAGGACCTCAAAGAGACAGGCATCAAGTTTATCATGCACATAGTGGGTTTTGGTGTTTCCGAGGAAGAAAAACAGCAACTCGACTGCCTGGCAAAGGCCGGAGGCGGAAAGTATCTGGTGGCGAATGATACGCAATCTCTGCTTGACGCACTCAGCAGCGTCTCAAAGGAAATCGAAAGAAAAGTGGAGGTGGAAAAGGCAAAGTCCGTTCAGGTCAAAGCCGTGACAGGACTTGGCAAAATCAAATTAAGCATGCCGGAAAGCACGATAAAAGGGATGGCAGGACTGAAGATAATCAGGCTATCAGATGGGAAAACAGTGAAAGAGGACGGAAAACTTTCAGCCGAAACAACCCACCCGATGATCGCCGGCGAGTACGAACTTGAATATCTTTTCGCATCCCCCAACTATGGCGCGCCTGCAATATGCAAACTTGGAAAGGTTACGCTGTCAGCAGGGGAGACGAAAGAGATCAAGATGGGGGGTATTGTCTTCAATATCGCCGATACGCTGAAAGATAAAGTCCCTGTCAAACATGTCATCATCACCGAATCCGGTTCCGAAAATGCTGTCGTAACGATAAACGATAACAACAACGGATTTTATAATTTTGTACCAAAAGCTGTACTCCCAGGAAAATACGATATTTCCATTCACTATTCCAACAGTCCCGGCCCCACAAAAGTTGCCAACGATGTCATTGTCAAACCGGGAGGCGAAACGGTCGTCACCCTGGATTCCGGCATCGTTTTTAAAGAAGCCAAGGGTACGGATATTTCCGGCTGGGATTTGATCCCGCTTTCTTCGCAAGCGATTGCCGACACTGCTGAAGATGAAGATACGCCCATTTCAACCAAGCCATTGCTGCAAGCACGGCCACCGTCCGGCAATAAATCCACGTTATGGATGCCCTATATCGTTCCGGCGGGGAAATACCGGCTCACGGTTCGCGTTAAAGGAATGAACGAAGCTTTACCGGTAGCGGAGGAATTGGCGATACAAAAAGGACAAACACTCAATTTTGATTCCGGGTTGTAGCGAAAATACTTCGGCAATGAATGTACTAAAGCGGCGCCCTCTGTCAAGACAGTAGCGAGTCGAGTTTAAGAGGGAAACCGATCAACCCGCAGCCTAAACACTTTCCAGGTTGTCGGTGATTACCCCGCTACCCCGTTAAATCTCATTCAGGCTGATTTTAATGTCCAGAAACTTCAGGATAAGGGGAGATATCTGCGTAAACAGATCAATCATCCAGTTTGCGCCATTCTGACGACTATACACCTTTCTGAATGATGAAAACGGCTATGCCAGGATAAAAAGCGGTCCGCCTTGTCCTGGCCGTAGGGGGAAAGGCCAAGAATGATCTCTTCCACCGACTTTTCCAAAACCGGATGTTGGTGACCGTTCTTGGAATAAAATTTATCCGCATAACAGATGATCTGCTCTTCAAGGGTCTGCGGGGTCATGTCGCGAAGGGGGATGGGCAGTTTCCCGAATTGGATATCTTCTATTGTGATTCCTACACCGACATGGCTTTCGCAAACCCTTGCGTGCCGGACTAATCCCGCCTTCTCCAGAATAGCTCTTCCCGCATATCCGTGGCAGATATAGGGAAGAGAGCCGGTACAGCCCAGCTCCGGCATGTGGGTCATGATAATGCCGATGTCATGAAGCATGGCGGCTTCGTAGATAAAATCAATGTCCGGATTCAACCGGTTGAGGTTGCGAGCCACGGTCAGGGCTTTTTGAGCCACAAGGCTGCTGTGTTCCACCAGTATTCGATAGACAACAGAGCCTTGCGGACAGTTTGCGACAATCACCTTCAAGGGGTCCACTTTACTTGACTCCCCTTGACTTTCCGGCCATTAGCACCCCTTCGATAAACGGATCGAGAGATCCATCCAGCACGTTCTGGGCATTGCCGATGTCCAAGTCTATCCGGTGATCCTTGACCATTTGATAGGGATGAAGGATATAGGAACGGATCTGCCTTCCCCAGGCGATTTCATCTTTGGTGTCATGCATCTCCTGAAGCTTGTCGTCCTGCCGCTGTTTTTCCAGTTGGTAAAGTCTGGATCGCAGAACTTTCATAGCCAAGTCCTTGTTGCGGTGCTGAGATCTTTCCTGCTGGCACGCAACAACGATTCCAGAGGGCAGATGGGTAATCCGGACTGCGCTGCTGGTTTTATTGACATGCTGGCCGCCAGCCCCGCTTGCCCGAAAAACATCGACGCGGAGATCTTTTTCATCAATATCCACTACGATTTCGTTGCTCAGCTCCGGATAGACAAAAACCGATGAAAACGAGGTCTGACGCTTGCCGTTGGCGTTAAACGGCGAGATACGGACCAGGCGGTGAATGCCGTTTTCGGATTTCAGATATCCATAAGCGTATTCGCCGGTCACCGTAAACGTTGCACCCTTGAGGCCGGCTTCATCACCGGGCTGGTAATCCACGATCTCCATTTTGAAGTTTTTGCGCTCGATCCACCGAGCATACATGCGAAACAGCATTTCTGACCAGTCTTGGGCCTCGGTTCCGCCGGCTCCGGCAGTAATGGATACAATCGCGTTATTCAGGTCGTCTTCGCCATCCAGCATCAGACTCAAGGAGAGATCATGGATGCGTTTTTCAATCTGAGTGAGTTGCCGCACGACTTCGGCAAGAGATTCCGCATCGGATTCTTCCGTCGCCAGGTTCAGCAGTATCTCGCTGTCTTCAAGTTCCTGGTAAAGCGCATTAAAACCGCTGACCTTGCTGGACAGCAGAGAGCGTTCTTTTAATATGGCTGTGGTCTTTTCCGGGTTGTCCCAGAAAGACTTGCCGGCTATCATGGACTCAATTTCCTTCAGTCGTCTTTCCTTGCCAGCCAGGTCAAAGATACCCCTTGAACGGTTCTAATTTTTGATTCAATTCCCTGATGGTTTGTTTGATTTCCAAAGACATGATGAGCCTCCCTTGATTTTGAATTATGAATTATGAATTACGAATTACGAACATGGCAGGTCTTGTATTCTGGTGGAAAATACACGATTGACGAGCATTCATTCACCATTCTAATCCTGTATATCCTGTATATCCATGTGAATTATTTTTTTTGCTGATGGCGCAAAATAAAAACAGGAGTATGCTGATCGCCATGCAAGTTAAGGCGAAAACATCGCCGTATCGTGTATAAAATGACACCGTTTTTAATACGGGCATAGACCCGGTGATCACCGCTTCTTCGAAAAGCTGGGTTGATGCGACAATCCTGCCGGATGGGTCAATAAACCCGCTTATGCCGGTATTGGCGGAACGTATCAGGGACCTGCGGTTTTCAACGGCCCTGAAAACAGCCATGGAAAAATGCTGATACGGAGCACCGGTCTTACCATACCAGGCGTCGTTTGTCATGTTAATTAAGAATGCCGCATGGTTTCTGACCATTTCCCTGGATAGATCCGGGAAAATCATTTCATAGCATATCTGGATTCCGAGTGGAAATTCCCCCCAGACCAGGGTCTGGCCTTTTTGGCCGGACTTGAAATCGCCTACTTCTTCGACGATTTTTCCAATAAACGGAAACCATTCCTGAAGCGGAACGTATTCACCAAACGGCACGAGATGAACCTTGTCGTATTTTCCGGCCACATTCCCGCTCGGATCAATCAGAAAAGCGCTGTTGAAAAAATCAGCATGTTTGTCATCCCGCCGGATAAAGGACGGGCTGCCGATCAAAAAACTGGTTCCGGTTTCCCGAACTCCTGTAATGACCATTTCAGTTTGTCCGGCATTATAGAGAAAATAAAACGGCGCTGCGGTTTCCGGCCAGACAATCAGGTCGGGGTTTGATGGCATTGCCGATTTGGAAAGCGCCATGTATTTCTCGGTTGTCGAGATTTGGAAAGCTGGATCCCATTTGATGGCCTGATCAATATTGCCCTGAACAATAGCGATCTTCCGGGAAGGCGACTTGGATATTTTGGCATCCATGGAGCTGATGCGCCACTGACCATATCCCAGCGTATAAAGCACCAGAAGGATTGAAATGGCAATGCCGCCTGCCGCCGAACGGCGTTTTTGCTTGGCGCCCAAGAACTGCCTTCCTGAAAAGTACCTCCATAGCAGAAAACCCGCCACATTTACCGAAAGAATGACAAAAGATACGCCATAAACGCCGGTGATATCGGCTATCTGAATCAGCGTTATCTGACGGTACTGAGAATATCCCAGGAATTCCCAAGGGAATCCTGATAAAAAAAACGAACGGAGATATTCCAGGGCAACCCATACTGCCGGCATGGCCGATACAAAACCGACAGGTTGGGTGTATGTCCATGAAAAAGCTGCTGCAAAAATCGCAGTATAAAGCGCCATGTAAGCAACAAGTAGAAAAAGAATCGGCACGCTTAAATAAAATGGCAGATGGCCGAAGGTCATCAGGGTATGGACCAGCCAGTACAATAGAGTCATGTAGTGTACGCCGCCGGTCAATAATCCCAGTCGGAAACCGTTTTTAACAGACTGTTCCTTCAGCGAAATCATCAGCGGAACCAGGGCAATCCATGCCAGCCATGGCAGTCCGATGCTGGGAAATGATGCGGTCAGCAGCACGCCGCTGAATCCCGCCAGAATCAATTTTTGCGCGGTAATGTTATTCGAATTCGTCATTTTCCCTCAATGATGCATTTTGACCGTTCATCGTTCACTGTTGACCGTGAATGGTGAACGATTAACGGTCAACGGTTTATGAGTGCTGAATTCATCGTTCATCGTTATCAATATCATCAATAACCTTTTGTCACAACCCGGAAAAAAATGAACGGCTAACGGATGGAGCTGTTGAACAGGTTCACACAGATTGACAAATATGGCTATTGTTGATAGATCGTCGTCGGATGTGACATGTAATAAATTAAACAGATTCGGCGGCTTTTCAGGAAAGGCGGTCGTTCAGGAAAAGTCGATTGCTTATGATAGAAAATACTATGATTTCAAGGGATATCACGATTGTCAACGCGCTGGGACTTCACGCCAGGCCTGCTGCCCAGATTGCCAGGCTTGCCGCAAAGGCCATTTCCAGTGTCTGGATGATCAGCGACGGGGAACAGGTAGATGCCAAAAGCATTATTGATATTATATCCCTGTACTGCCCCAAAGGATCGCCAATCCGGTTTGCTGTTGAAAATGTTCAGGACATTGAGACATTGAATGCAATCGCAACTTTGGCTGAAAGCGGTTTCGGAGAGAATTAACCATGACAGACAGTGACCTTCGGGAAATCATAATTACCGGTATTGGCGTTTCTCCGGGCATCTGCATAGGAAAAGCATACCTGGTTGATGTGGAAGGGGTCGATATTGTCGAAAAATATCATATCTCTCAGATACATGTTCATTCAGAGATCAAGCGATTTAAACTTGCGGTTAAAAAAGCCAAAAACGAACTTCGCACCGTCATAGAGAATACGCCCGATGCGATCAGGGAACATGTTGATATTCTTGAAACCCATGTAATCCTGCTGAATGATAAACTGCTTTACGGAAAAATCATTGAAACCATCGAAGCTGATTTTATCAATGCCGAATGGGCGCTTAAAAAAGTGGTTTCTTCCCTGAAAGCTATGTTCCTGAATATGTCCGATATTTATTTGAAGGAACGGGCCATAGACATTGGCCATGTATCGGATAGAATCCTGAATAATCTCGTGGGATCTGAAAAAATCAATATTGCCACTATTGATAAGCGGGTGGTGCTGGTCGCCACGGATTTGTCCCCGGCGCAAACAAGCCAGATTCAACTGGAACGAGTCAAGGGTTTTATCACAGACCAGGGCGGCGGAACATCGCATACCAGTATTATCGCCAGAACACTGGGGATTCCGGCGGTGTCCGGACTGGATCATGCGACGAAAACCATTTGTAGTGGTGATCTGATCATCGTGGATGGCATTTCCGGCAAGGTCATTGTTCACCCTTCCGAGCAGACCCTTGTTGAGTATGAAGAACGCCGGCTTCAGTATGAAATTCGAATGGCGGCTCTTGACCGGCAGAGTCATCTGGATGCAGTTACCCTTGATGGTAAGCGGTTTATGGTAATGGGCAATATTGAGCTTCCTGAGGAGATCGTTGCTGTGCTTGATCGAGGAGGAGATGGCGTTGGTCTTTACCGGACCGAATTTCAATATTTGGGCAGGCCTGATTATCCCAGCGAGACAGAACTCTTTGAAAAATACAAAGACGTTGTGGAAGTCATGGCACCAAGGCCGGTTACCATACGTACCCTGGATATCAACGGCGACAAGGCGCTGGACCGGCCTGTAGAAATCGTTGAGGACAATCCTGCGCTGGGGCTTAGGGCTATCCGGTATTGCCTTAAACATCCGGATATATTTAAAACGCAACTGCGGGCCATTTTAAGAGCTGCTGCTTATGGAAATGTCCGCATTTTATTTCCCATGATATCTGGTTATGAAGAAATCCAGGAAGCCAAAGCAATGCTCGACACAGCATCGGATGAATTGAAAAAAGAGGGAATTGCGCATAACCGCGATATCGAAATCGGTATTATGATCGAAGTTCCTTCGGCGGTGATTCTATCCGATATTCTGGCGGATACCGTTGATTTTTTCAGCATCGGCACCAACGACTTGATTCAGTTTTCACTTGCCATTGATCGGGGAAACCGTCAGGTGGCCTATCTTTACAATCCGCTGCACCCGGCGATTCTTCGCCTGCTTAGACAGACCGTGGATGCAGCCCGTGCAAAGGGGAAAAAAGTATTCATGTGCGGGGAAATGGCAGGAGATACTCTTCACATTCCCATTTTGTTGGGGCTTGGCATTCAGGAATTCAGCATGAATCCAAACGCCATTCCACTGGCCAAACAGACGATTCGATCCTTGAATGTTGAAGAGGCGCGAAGTTTTCTCTGCGATATTATGAAAGAAAAAACAGCTCAGGCCGTCATGGAGCGTGTACAGATACGATTTGGTCAAAATGGCAGGAACGGTGTTCGAAAAATGATGAATGACGAGTGATGAATTCATAATTCATCACTCATAATTCATAATTATTTTTTAGTCGCACATCTCGAACAGGGCTGCTGCACCCATGCCGCCGCCGATGCACATGGACTCGATACCGTACCTGACACCGCGCTGTTTCATATTGGCCAGAAGCGTGGCGCAGAGTTTGGCGCCGGTACATCCCAGGGGATGCCCCAAGGCGATAGCGCCGCCGTGAATGTTGACCTTGGCCATATCAATACCCAGTTCCCGGACACTGTAAATGGCCTGGGATGCAAAGGCTTCGTTGATCTCGAAAAGATCGATATCCTTGATGTCAAGTCCTGCCAGCTTCAACAGCTTGGGAATGGCATATCGGGGGCCAACTCCCATTTCATCCGCCTCACATCCGATGGTGGTGTAGCATTTGAGTTTGGCGATGGGTTTCAGCCCCAGTTCCTTCAGTTTGTTCTCGCTCACGATAATCGTGACGGCTGCTCCATCGGTGGTCTGGGAAGAATTTCCGGCGGTAACAGACCCATTGGCGGCAAATACCGGCCGCAATTTGGCAAGTCCTTCCACCGTAGTAGTTTCCCGAATACCATCGTCATCGGACACAATGACCATTTCTTTTTTGTATGTACCATCCGCCTGTTTGACAAATTTTGCTGCAGGTGTCGGAACGATTTCAGTAAACAGCCCCTTGGCTTTCGCCTCGCCAGCTTTAGCGTGGGACTGACAGGCGAATTCATCCTGTTCCTGGCGGGAAACCTTGTAGCGGTTGGCGACGTTTTCCGCTGTAATGCCCATGGAGGCATAGAGATCGGCGCGCGTCTTGCTGTACTCCGGATGAGGCCTGGGAAGATTTCCACCCATCGGCACATAAGACATGGATTCGATGCCGCCTCCGATGACAATATCAGACCATCCGGCCATGACCCGCAGGGATGCCAAGGCAATGGCTTCAAGCCCGGATGAGCAGAAGCGGTTGATAGTTGCACCAGAGACTTCCGGAGGGAATCCGGCAATCTGGGAGACGATGCGGCCTATATTCAGGCCCTGTTCGGCTTCTGGAAATGAACAGCCGATCATCATGTCATCCACATGCTTCTTTTCCAGATTCGGTGTCTTTTCAACGGCTGCGTTCAGAATAAAGGACAGCAGATCTTCCGGCCGCGTGTCCTTGAATCCCCCCTTGCTTCGCCGGCATCCCGGGGTTCTGACGGATGTAACTATATAAGCATCTCTCATGGTAGTATCCTCCTATTCTTAATTTCTGAGCGGTTTGCCGGTTTTCAGAAGATGGTCAACTCTGGCAACAGTTTTTTCCTGTTTCCAGAAATCGATAAATGCATCACGTTCCAGCTTGAGAATGGTTTCTTCATCCACTTCGCTGTTGGTTCGCACATCCCCGCCGCTGATGACAAAGGCAATGCGTTTGGCTAAAAATACATCGTATTCGCTGACGAATTTGGCTTTTTCCATGTTGAATAGCTCGGCATTGATCATGCCCTGGGCTGCCTCGCCGAAAACCTTGAGCTTGCGTTTGGCGGGCGGCGCATAACCTTCATCCACCATTTTCAGGACTTCTTTTTTGGCTTCGCCGATCAGATAATCCCGGTTAAAAATGATCCGGTCATTGGGACCCAGAAAACCATTTGCGCGGGCTTCGGCAGCCGATGTGGATACTTTGGCCATGGCAATGGCCATAAAGGTTGGGACAAAGAATTTGGCCAAATCCACGTCTGTGGCTGCTTCGGGAATATTTGCCGTCATTTTTTTCCACAGGTTCAAACATCCTCCGCCGCCGGGCAAAAGCCCCACGCCGATTTCCACCAGCCCCATGTATAGCTCTGCATGGGCGATAATCCTGTCGGCGGTTCCTATGCACACTTCGCATCCACCGCCAAGGGTCATGCCGTAAGGCGCGGCAACAATCGGAAAGCTTGAATATCTGGCTTTTTGCATTCCTGCCTGAGCCTGAGCCAAAAATGCGTCAATTTCCGCATATTTGCCTTCTTTGGCCAGGGCGGACATGAAGGACAGGTCTCCGCCGGCAGAAAATGCTCCGGGCATTCCACCTGCCTGGTTGCCGATGACTAGGCCCACGCCATGGGCATCCACATAGCCCATGCATTCCTCCATGAACTGAATGATCTCGCCATTGATGGCGTTCATTTTGGTGTGGAACTCGAAGCAGAAAACGCCATCTCCAATGTCCACCAGGGATGCGGATTTGCAGGATTTTACAGCCTTGCCCGCTGCTTTGAGGGATGCCAATGAGATCACATTATCGCTGATCTTGACATCTTTGTAGGATCCGGATGGAAAATCATAATACTGGACCATGCCTGCCACGGTTTTATAGAATGCGGTATGGCCGGATGCGATCATCTTTTTGATGCAGGCCGGAACCGATAGTCCGTCTTTTTCCATTTTGGCCACTGACTGGACAAGTCCAATGGTGTCCCAGGCTTCAAATGGGCCCATGGTGAAATTATAGCCCCATTTCATGCCATTATCGATTTCAACGATGGTATCGGAAATCTCCGGAATCCGGTTGGCCGAATAAATCAGGTTGTGGGAAAGGGTTTTCCACGCATAACGGGCGCCTCTGTCATCGCCGTACAGCACAGCTTTCATTTTATCTGCAATGGTCCCCGCTTTCTTGGCTTCGGCCAGACAGGGGAAGTCCGCGGGGGCATATTCCACATATTCCAGAGTGGCGGGATCAATGACTTTTCGAATTTTTTTCCATTCGGGGGTCAGCTCTGTTTTGTAAAATCCGCCTTGGGTTTTGTTTCCCAGCAATTTCTTTTCGATCATTTTCTTGACAAAATCCGGGATCACAAAGCTGTCTCTGGCTTCATCATTTACAACCAGGTTGTAGGTATTGCCGGCTACATGCCCCATGGTATCAAGACCCACCAGGTCGGTGGTTTTGAACATGGCGGTTTTTGGGCGACCAAGAACAGGGCCGAATAGAGCATCCACTTCGGGAATGCTGATGCCATCTTCCACCATAAGCTGCATGGCCTTGACAATACCCTGAACACCGATCCGGTTGGCGACAAAATTGGGGGTATCCTTGGCCCACACGATGCCTTTTCCCAAAATCCGTTCCCCATAATCCGCCATAAAGGAAAGGACTTCCGGAAGAGTTTCTTCGCCGGGAATGATTTCCAGAAGCTTCATGTAGCGGACCGGGTTAAAGAAGTGCGTACCCAGAAAATGCTGACGAAAATCCTGACTCAGTCCCTCGGACATGGCTTTCAGCGGAATTCCGGAGGTGTTTGAGGAAATAATGCTGCCTTTTTTACGGACATGTTCGATTCGTTTGAAGAGTTCCTGTTTGATTTTCAGATTTTCAACTACAACCTCGACAATCCAGTCACAGTCCGAAAGCTTGTTAAAATCATCTTCCATGTTTCCGATGGTGATCAAATCGGCGTCTTTTAGCTGCATGAGAAGGGCCGGCCTGGACATAAGAACAGTATCCATACCTGCCTTGACGATCCGGTTTCTGGCAACTGTGTTATTTTTCTCCGCTTCCTTCAAGTCAAATGGAACAATGTCCAGCAATAGCGTTTTGATGCCTGCGCTGGCAAGAAGCGCCGCAATCCCGCCGCCCATGACGCCTGAGCCAATAACTGCAGCCGTCCTGATTTTTCTGCTCATAATAGCCTCCTGAATGGTTGATTTCATACCCCTGTTATATGGAAACGCCAAGTGAATAAGACCCGATTCCGACTGAATATGAATGAGTATTCATTCATTTATCAGATGATAAATTGAGATGTCAAGAAAAACATTAGCGGAGATGTGGTGGGGGAAAAACATTATGTGAATACAGATTTATAATAAAGTTAATAAAAAAGGCGTATAAAATGAAACCTGAAAATTAAAAAGATATGAAGTTTAATGCAATGAATTATAATTCATTATGTGATAAGTAGAATTTCACCCATTTTTCTGGACAGTTGTTTGAGGTTGAATGGCTTCTGGATAAATCCGTTGCAGCCGCGTTTCATGATATCGGCTGCCTGGCCATCAACCGCATAGCCGCTGGACAGGATAACCTTAATGTCTGGATGCATCGACTTGAGTTTATCAAAGGTTTCGCTGCCGTCCATAATCGGCATGATCATATCCAGAATTATCAGAACAATGTGATCATGGTGGCGTTCCAGGAGATTTAAGGCTTCCTTTCCATTTGGCGCTGTCAGTACCTGATAGCCCAGTTTTTCGAGCATCTGACCGCCGACATCCAGAATCATCTTCTCATCATCAACCAGCAGAACTATTCCAGAGCCTTTAACGACAGGTTCGCAAATATCTTTTTCTATACCGACCGACTTTTTAGATGCCGGAAGATAAACAGTAAATGAAGTTCCCTTGCCTTTTTCACTGCGAACATTAATGAAACCCCCGTGATTTTTGATGATTCCATAAGCAGATGATAAGCTGAGACCAGTTCCCCTGCCTTTTTCCCTGGTGGTGAAAAACGGCTCGAATACCCGTTCCCGAATATTCGAATCCATTCCCACACCAGTGTCGGTTATGGAAAAAATGACATAATTTCCAGGAATCACAGAAAAAGCCTGGATACAACTGTCATCAAGAGTTTCATTTGCGGTTTGAAGATGAAGATTTCCTCCTGCGGGCATGGCCTGCCAAGCATTCACATAAAAATTCAGCAGCACCTGCTCAATCTGGCCACGATCCACATCAACAGTCAATAAGTCTTCCTGGAGGCTTGAACTGATGGTAATCTCTTTTTTCGTGCGGGCGAACATTTCGGAAGTACGCTGAATCAGCTCGTTCAAATTGGTTGGCTCGACCACGAATTTACCTCCCCTGGCAAATCCCAGGAGCTGTCGGGTGAGGTCTGCGCCGCTTTGAACATATTTTTCAATATTTTTCAGCCGTTCATACCCTGGATGTGCTGGATCAATATTCATCAGCGTCAGGGTGGCGTTTCCGAGAATACCCATAAGCAGGTTGTTAAAATCATGGGCAATGCCGCCTGCAAGCGTACCGATGGCTTCCATTTTATGTACCTGCTGGAGCTGGCTTTCCAGTTTTATCCGTTCAAGTTCGGCCCGTTTTTTATCAGTAATATCCTTGATGGTTCCGAAGCTGGCTGTTTTCCCCCGATAGGAAAAAACTCCAATGTTCATATTGACTGTTAACCGGGTGGATCCGTCCTTGTGAAGAATATCAAATTCATATTCGTTTTCCACCGTTTCACCAGCCTGTCGCCGAAGATAGCGATCTGCCACGCGCTGCCGGTATTCAGGAGCAATCAGTGGCAAGAATTCCATACCCATCATTTCCTCGACTGAATACCCCATCATGAGCGCCATGGCTTCGTTAACAAAACGAAATCTGTCGTCCTGAAGGATAAAGACTCCATCCTGAATGTTGTTCACCAGCGTCCGGTATTTTTCTTCAGAAATGTGGAGGCCGATCAGTTGGTTGAGCATGGCCTCAAGAATCTCCGGAGTTTTGGCTTGCTGGAACCAGGAACAGTCCAGACATTTTTTTATCTTTTCCGGAAAGCTTTCCAATAATTCTCCCTGACAGTTCAGGGTAGGTACGGTCCAACAATCGGTTTCGTTAAATATCCTTACGGGACAGTCTTTCTGTTCGCACCTGAAATGTTCCCAGCAGAGAGAGTGAATAGTCATGGAATCCGATCCTTTCCGATAGATATTTACAACTTAACTTACTGATTTATATCTTAGCAACTGATTCTCGGATAATGTGAACATCGTGTTGTGGAAAAGGTATTTCGATGTGACGTTCCCGAAAAAGACGCTCAATTTCAAACCGGATATGCGTTTCCACTTTGACCATCTGGTCAACCAGGGTCCAGACACGAAGCTTGAAGATCAGCGCGCTATCTCCAAAATCGGAAAACAGAACATCGGATTCAGGAGTTTTTAAAACCCACTGCGCTTTTTCGGCAATCTCGG
>Ga0194038_1000253_pt1 | contig 23524 bp, 19 predicted proteins | sample JunL226m_MetaG_FD_148630 | JGI IMG/M metagenome (GOLD analysis project Ga0194038, IMG submission 148630) | Anoxic zone freshwater microbial communities from boreal shield lake in IISD Experimental Lakes Area, Ontario, Canada - Jun2016-L227-6m | ecosystem: Environmental > Aquatic > Freshwater >... | reverse complement strand
ACGGGGTTGCCCCCGCCAGACCTCACCAAAAGTCACCTCAAGGGAACTTAGCTCAGTTGGTAGAGCAGCGGACTCTTAATCCGTAGGTCGAGAGTTCGAGCCTCTCAGTTCCCACCACTCACATCGCTCCTGGTATAGAAAGCCCGCTACATAGTTTGTAGCGCAGACTTTCTGTTGTCGATGGTATGACGACGTAACGGATGGATGGGTTTCGTCCTACTCCGTGAATACCAAGCCAAAAGAAAATCCGCCGCACAGAGGGGTAGCGTGACTCTAACGGTCAGCCCGAAACGCTCAAACTCCGCCCGCCTTTTTGCTGTCGGCATGCTTTACACCTGCGCGCCAAAAAGCCCGAACACCAGGTAAAAACCCATTGAAATCAATGCGTTGAAGATCTGGCCTGATTTCTGCTGTGGACTCGGGCAAGCTGGCTTGGTGCCAGTGAACTTAACTCTTCATGGGGGATATTTATGAACGCTACATGGACAATGTTCAAGCGTAACCGCTTGGCACTGGCAGCAGGGTTGCTGTGCGCCGGTGCACTGGTGTCAACGGCCAGTGCCAACGAGTTGTATTTTCAGATGAATCCGAATCTATCGAGCGGGCCGCGGGAGGCGTTCATATTCGGCGCGGCCAACGCATCGGGCACGCTAAAAAGCGCCGATGGTTCGGTGAGCACTCCATTCAACTTGGGAGCGCAGGGTTTCTCGGTCATTTCCGTTCCCATTGGGCTCGAACTCACTGCCAACACGGTGCAAACGAATGGCTTTTCCATTGCGTCCAGTAGCAACGTCAGCGGCTATTTCCTGAGTCGGGCTCCGCAGACGACCGACATGACGTACTTGATTGACGGCAGCAAGTTGGGCAACAGCTACGTAGTGGCGGCCTATACGGGCGCAGGTGTGGGTCAGATATCCGCGCAGGCAACGCAGGACAACACCACCGTCACTTTCAACGTAGTGGGGGGTGGCACGGTCACCAAGACCTTGAACGCCGGGCAGACCTACATGGTGACGCAAGCCGACGGAACGGGCTCGACCGTAATGGCAGACAAGCCGATTGCCGTGTTCTCCGGCAACTCATGCGCCAACGTTCCGCTGAACGTGACCTATTGCGATCACATCGTGGAGCAGATGCCCAGCATTTCCCAGCTGTCAAAAACCTATTACGTCGCACCGACTCCCAGAACCGGAGTGAACGGTGATGTGGTTCGCATTGTTGCTTCGGAAAACGCCACCGAAGTCAAGGTCGATGGCGTGGTGATAGCAACCCTGGACCTGGGGCAGTTCAAGGAAATTCGCGTTCCTGTAGGCAAGACCATCACCGCAGACAAGCCGGTGCTGGTGGCCCAGTATCTGATTGGGCAAACAGAGGCCAATGCCAACACCGATCCGGCCATGACCATCGTGCCCGGAGCCGACCAGTGGCTCAAGAGCTATGTGTTTGCCACCCCATCGGGAACTGCGGATTTTCCGACTGACTACATCAGCTTGCTGATGCAGACTTCGGACGTAGCCTCGTTGCGGATCGACGGCGCCGCCGTGGCAGATCCGTTTACCGCATTGGGCGGCGGTAGCCTGTTGAGTTTCGCCAATATCGATGTGTCCAGCAAGAGCGGGCCGTTCTCGATCACGGCTTCCAATTCGTTCCAACTTCTGCTCAGTGGTTACGATGCCTATGACACGTATTTCACCTACGGCGGTGCCGCCTTTGCACCCGGTGCGTCCGATCCCGGCAACGACACGCCCGAGCCTGGCACGCTGGCCTTGCTCGCGTTGGGAATGGTGGGTCTGGTTGGGAGGCGCAATCGCAAATAGCCTGGCACGATCATCAGAGCACACCGGGTATCTGGATGGCTGGCGCGGGCTGGCCATCGCCTTGGTGCTGGAGGCCCATTTTTTGGGCCTTCTCCCGTTGGACGCGGGCCGCTTGGGCGTAGATGTATTTTTTTCGCTCTCGGGTTTTTTGATGAGCGGGGTGCTGTTCATCCAGCGCCAGCCCTTGCGCACGTTCTACAAGCGCCGCATCAGCCGCATCGTCCCTGCCTTTTTGCTATTCGTTTTTTTCATCCATGCCTTTGCCTCCTATGAGGGCATTGCGTTCACGCGCACCGAGTTGGTCGCAACGCTGCTGTTCCTGCGCACCTACCTTCCGGGCGACATCGGCATATGGGAGAGCGATGTACCCATCGGGCACCTGTGGTCGCTCAATATTGAGGAACATTGCTACATCTTCATGAGCACCCTGATCGTGATGCGCTTCATGCGCGCGCGCGAAGGTTTTGCTCTCCTGGTATCGGGGCTGCTGTGCATTGCCATCGGCTTTGTCTATGTGCGGCTTGGCGCGGGTGCGCCGCGCTGGGGCGACTTGGGGACCGAGGTTGCCGCGTCGTTTCTGCTCGTCTCGGCGGGCTATCGCTTGCTGTGCGAACGCTTCAGGCCCAAGATTGCGCCCTGGCTTGCGCTGCTGACTCTGCTAGCTGCCGTTGCCTGCTATTCAAGTTTCGTGCCGTGGTGGAGTGCTCGACTACTGTCTCCGTTGCTGCTCGCGTTCACGGTCAACCACCTGTCTGATTCCAGTCAGTGGCTCAAGGCAGCTCTTGGCGCGCCATTGCTGCGCTCGCTTGGGGTCTGGTCGTTTTCGATCTACCTGTGGCAGCAACCCTTTTATGCGTACCGTGCAGTCTTTCCGGGCGGCGCGTCCATGGCGCTTCTGTGCGCCGTGCTCACCGGCGTGTTGTCATTCCACGTGCTCGAACAGCCGTGTCGCGCCTGGCTCAACCGTAACTGGTAACTGGCCTGCGCACATCTTTCCCCATGCCAAACACACCCTTGATTACCGTCATCATCCCTGCCTACAACGCAGAAAAATTTATCGTTGAAGCGCTTCAAAGCGTCAAGCGCCAGGGATACAGCCCTATCGAAATCATCGTGGTCGATGATGGCTCCACCGACCGCACCGCACAACTTGTTGCGCAGGCTGCGCCAGATGCCACGCTGATTACCCAGGTCAATGCGGGTGCCTCCGCAGCCCGCAACGCGGGCATGCGCCATGCGCGTGGCGACTTCATTTGCTTTCTGGACGCCGACGATGGCTGGTTTGCGGGCAAGTTGCACGCGCAGGTGGCCTACCTCGCACAGCACCCTGAAGTGGCTGCCGTGTACCACGCGTGGCTGGTGTGGAGGCCCGATGCCGACGGCAACTTCACCGCCCCCGTACAGCCGAGGGCAAGCTCCAGCGAGGCCATACAGAGCGACAAATCAGGTTGGCTTTACTGTCAGCTCCTGCTCGACTCCGTTGTGCACACATCGACGGTTATGTTCCGCAGCGAAGTGCTGGACGAAATTGGCTACTTCGACACCACGCTGCAAACCGGGGAGGACTACGACTACTGGCTGCGCGTGTCGCGCCGCTACCAGATCCACAAGCTCGCTGGCACCTACTCGTTTTACCGCGCCGCTCCGGGGAGTCTTACCAGCAGCTCAACGCAAAAAAACAATGAATACACAGTCGTAGCCAACGCCATCGCGCGTTGGGGCCGCACCGGGCCAGACCAATCTTCTCTCTCCCCCGAGCTGATCAACCAACGGCTCTACAAGCTGGCATTCGACTTTGCCTACCTGCGTTACCAGCAGGGCGTGTTCAAGATCGCCAACGATTGGTTTGCGCAATGCCTTCGCCACCAGGTCAGCGCCAAGGGGCTGCTCTATTACGTTGCCACCACGGTGCGGGGCACTTTGCCGCGCTTGCGAAATCGCAAGGTTTGAATGTGGCTGATGCCTATGCTGGCTGCTCGCTCCGCCATAGAGTTATCAACCCACTTCACTAAAGGACCACCATGACCAAGAAACTAGCCACAACCACGCACCCCATTCACGGCGTCAAGCACCGTGGCAATGGTGAATCAGGCACGATGGACGAGTCCTCGCGCGCGCTCAAGGATGGCATTGCCCAAAGCCTCGCGGGCTTGAGCACTATCGAGTCAGATATTGCCGCACTGGTGCGCAAGACCGTCGCAGACGCGCTGCGTCTGGGCGGCGTTAGCGCCGGTGAGATGGTCAACGTGGTCCACCACGTTGTCATGGGTGCCATTGGTGCGGTGGAGCAGGTCGGCACCGGCTTGACCATGAGCATCAAGAGTGTGGCCAAGGGCATCGTCATGGGCGTGCATGATGTGGGCGGCGACGTGGTGCATGCGTCCGCTGAGACCTTGCGCTCGGTCATCAAGCACGCGGCCATTGTCGGCTCGGATGTGGGCGTGGTTGCCAAACGTGCCGTCGATGGCGTGATCGAGGCCACCGTGGACATTGGCGGCAACGTGGCACAGGTAGGCAAGAGCGCCATCGAAGGTGCCATCGAAGAAGCCGGCACCATAGGCAACATGGCCGTCAAGACCGTGCGCGACGTGCTCAGCGCCATCCGAAGCGACCTGGGCGAAGCCTCCGCCACGCCACAACATCACGCTGCGGCCAAGAAGTCGCACGCCAGCAAGTCACACTGATTCCCCGTCACCCGGCGTCATCGCGAGGCCGCACCTCTGCGTCATCGCGAGGCAAGGCGGCTTCGTCATTGCGAGGAGCGCAGCGACGTGGCAATCCATGACTTCATGCCTGCATGGATTGCCGCGCTTCGCTCGCAATGACAGCCCTTCGTCATCGCGAGACCACTCCCACTCACGCCTCGGCATCGCGAGGTCGCACCTCTGCGTCATCGCGAGGCAAGGCGGCTTCGTCATTGCGAGGAGCGCAGCGACGTGGCAATCCATGACTTCATGCCTGCATGGATTGCCGCGCTTCGCTCGCAATGACAGCCCTTCGTCATCGCGAGACCACTCCCACTCACGCCTCGGCATCGCGAGGTCGCACCTCTGCGTCATCGCGAGGCAAGGCGGCTTCGTCATTGCGAGGAGCGCAGCGACGTGGCAATCCATGACTTCATGCCTGCATGGATTGCCGCGCTTCGCTCGCAATGACAGCCCTTCGTCATCGCGAGACCACTCCCACTCACGCCTCGTCATCGCGAGGTCGCACCTCTGCGTCATCGCGAGGCCGTCAGGCCGTGGCGATCCATGACTTCATGCCCGCATGGATTGCCGCGCTTCGCTCGCAATGACAGCCCTTCGGCCTTCGCAGTGACTACGGCAATCGAGCAGGTGTCCACTGAGCTGCACCGGATCAGTCATTGATCACATACGACTGCGTGGTGATGAGCCCTAGCGGCGTCGTCACCTTCACCGTCAAGAGGCCGCTCGATACCGGGTTAGTGCACGACAGTGGCGGTACAGCTACTGACGATGTCTGCGTTGCATCGCTTTGGATGAGCACCGGATAAATCCACGCGGCGGCGCTGGGCTCGTTGGTGTTGGGCACGATAAAGCTGGCATTGCTCAGGATGGTGCCGTTGCTAGCTGAAAAACTGATGGTGGTGCCAGCGGGAAGGATGTTGCCCGGCAGGTCAAACGGCAACCAAGGCGCATTCACCGCCTTGTTACCGTTGAATACGGTCATGTTGCCGTCACGCACCGCAAACCGCAAGGTCTTGGGTGTGTTCACAAAGGCCGTTCCGTCTACACAATGGTTCAAGGTCAATGGCACAGGGTCAAGTGCGGTAATGTTTGCCTCGCTGGTTGACAGCACTTGTACCAGTGCGCCACGCACATGGGTGGTCTGGTTGTTGAAGTCGGGCAGCGCCTTCAACACGCCGTGGAAGTTTGCGTCACCACTGCCATCCCACGCACCCGACGCATTGGAATCAATGAAGGTTTCACCAGCCGCACGGGCGCTGTTGCCTGTGGACCAGATATCGTCGGGTCCGAGGGGGATCAGTGAGTTTGCAACTACCCCCCAGTTCGCATTGGCGTTCTGATTGGTGATGGCGCGGTCATTTCTGAACGGCTCGCCCAGGTCCTGAAACGCTTCGCCCGCTTCATACAGGTTGTTGCCGTTGGTATCCGTAAAGCTTTCTTCGCCCAAGGCATAGGCCAGGATGGTAATGCGCCCATCGACCGGGCGTGGGTTGGCGGCGCAAAAGCGCACGCTGCACTGCCCAGGCACGCCTTTTTGCCGGATTACCGTGCCGTCGGTCAGTGTGGTGTTAACCAGGCCGGTCAGGCACGATGCATCCACCGTTCCCCCCTCTGCCGTAAAGCTGACTGCGGTGCCGTCGGGTGCCGGGTTGTTAAAGTGATCTGCTAGGCTGACTCGCACCGTGGAGCCCACCGGCGCGTCGCAGCCATCGTGGTTCATGCCTTCCACATTGAAGATACTGGTGCTCAGGGAAAAGCTGTTTTGATCGGGCACGCCGGTCGATACCACGAGCTGATCTGAAAGGGTGGAAAGCGTCGCCCCGATTCTCGCTATCACGCGCACCGGCGTATTCACGGTTCCAGCAGCCACCATGGTGCTCACCGTGCCGTCGGCTCCAGTGGTGGACGAAGCGGGACTGCGTGTAAGCCCGCCCACGCTGGTGGACAACTCAAAGTCCACTCCCTGGCCGTAAACCGGATTGCCGTTTTTGTCCAGCACCTTGAAGGTCACGCTGGAGCTCTCCTGGCGCCCAGGCCCACCGGTCCCCTTCAAGGCGATGTTTTGCGGCAGCGCTGAGACAAAGGCGATTTGTCCAGCTATTGCTGGTAGCACGGTCACTGTCCCGGTTTGGCTAAACGTCGCCCCTCCCAGGCTGGTGCTGGCTGTGATTCTGTCAGCGCCGCCACACCCCTTATCCGTGTAGGAGGTGGTCGCAACGCCGTTGACCGTGGTCACCGGGGAGCTGATGGTGGCCTTGCCTGCAGCCACACAGTCCGAAGTAAAGCTGACCGACTGGGCTGGCGTGAATGCGGCCGCGCCGTTCATCAAGGTGACCCCCAGACTCGCCGTGCCACCTGCTGACAGGCTTGCGGGAGCAACCGTTAGCGCACTCAGCGTGAGCGTCGGGAATGAGACCGCGTAACCCACGGTGCCTGAGTAGGTTTTATCCCCCGCAGTGGAACTTGCTGTCACCGTGAATGCGCCGGGTTGTTGGCCTACTGGCAGACCCAGGCGCGCAACGCCGCTGGCATCGCTCAGGGCGGTGCCGGACGTTGGCAAAAATACCCCGGTCTTGTCGGTCGTGGTGAAAGTGAATGCAATGTTCGGGACCAACGCGCCATTGGAGTCCTTCAATGTGGCCAGAAGCGTCCCTGGCCGGGTTGGTGACACCGATGCCGTTGCCACGCCAGAGGAGTCAACCAGTGTGACCGCGAGTGGACTGGCGGAAAAGGCGGGTGACGCTACCGCGTAGTTGATCGACGCTGTGCTGGTTACACCGGCAACCGTAACGGCCGCACTCATAACGAAGGCACCCGCTTGGGTTCCGGCTGCCACGCCTACCCGTGCAATGCCGTTGGCATCCGTCAAGGCCGAGCCAGATGTCGGCACAAGTACAACGGTCTTGTCGGTCGTGGTGACGGTGATTGCGACGTTCGGCACAGCGCGCCCCGTTTCGTTTACCAATGCCACTTGCAGCGTACCCGCGCGGCCAGGAGAAACAGCCGTGATCGGCGTTCCGCTCGAATCCACTAACGTCAGCGTCATGGGATTCAGCGAGAAGTTGGGCGCGGTGACCGAATAGTCAACTTTCGCGGTCGCAGTGACACCGCCTAGGGTTGTTGCCACGTTTACCTTGAATGCTCCCGCCTGCGTGCCAGCAGATAAGCCTACGCGTGCCACACCACTAGCGTCAGTTAATGCGGTGCCTGATTCGGGAGCGAATACGCCGGTCTTGTCGGTGGTGGTGAAAATAACTGTGGCGTTGGGAATCGCGTTGCCAGCGCTGTCTCTCACCAACGCTTGCAGCGTTCCAGGTCGGCTGGGAGAAATTGCGAAGATGGGCGTGCCGTTTGAATCCACCAAGGTGAGCGTCATGGGATTCAGCGAGAAGTTGGGCTCGGTGACAGCATAGTTCACTGTTGCGGTCACTGCGGCACCCGCAAGGGTTGTTTTCGCGGTCACGGTGAACGCGCCCGCCTGTGCGCCCGCAGGCAGCCCTACGCGTGCCACGCCAGCAGCGTCGGTCAGAGCGGTTCCAGACGCTGGTACAAATACGCCGGTTTTGTCGGTGGTGGTGAAAATAACCGCAGCGTTGGGAATTGAGTTGCCAGCGATGTCTTTCACCACTGCCTGCAACGTGCCTGGTCGATTGGGTGACACCGATGTTGTGATATTGCCAGAAGCGTCAAGCATTGATACTTGTACCGTCCCATCCGCGGTCACGGTGGCCCCTACTATGTTGGAGCCCAGCGCGCTGGCGCTTGCACTGCTGTTCAACTTGTCGCACAAGCTGGCAATGCCGCTGACACAGTTGGAAGAATCGGTGCCGCCGCAGCCGCCAAGGCCGAGCGCCAGCAACATCGCCGTCATGTTGATTACCCTGATGATCTTGGTTTTCATGATTCTTTCCACGTTAAAACTGCTCTGGCAATGTAGGCAGACTGCGCGTTGATGCGGATGCGATTTATCAACGCAAGTTTGAGAACTGATGCGACATGTGTTACCGCGTCAACCGCAAGATATCGCTGGCAATGGCGGAAAATGCCGCAGCCAGTTCGCTGGCGTTTGCCGCCCAGACATACAGACCGATCGGCTGCAGCGCGTCCTTGGTGTCCGAGTCGGCAGTGTTCGCCAGCCTCTTCATGATGTTGATCCCGTATTCCTTCGCTGGATTGGTGTCATACGCGGGGCAAAAGCTCTTCACCACTTCAAGGCTGTTGATCATGTCTCCCAAGCCGATGGCGTGTACCGTGATGCCTTGCGTGCGCGCCGTATTCGCAATGTTCTCGACCATGTTCCTGGCGGCCTTGTTCACATTGCAGCGCGTGTTTTTGATCGGTGCGCCGTCCAGTACCCGATTGCCCCGGTAGCTGGCAAGCGGGACGCCGCCAATGCCTGTGATGTCAAAGCCCAGATTAGGAAGGGTGAGAATGTTCGGGTAATTGGCCGCGTTACTGCAGTTGGCATTGGGCAATTGGCAATCGCGTTTGGTCGAAAAATAGATGCGGCATGGCTCCAGTGTTGTCTTGCACGTGGTCGGTGTTGTCAAGCGCGTCAAATTTGTTTCAGAGTACAGGTCGCCCGTGACGGACTGTGGCGTCGGGTTGCCCGTGTTGAGGTAACTGAACGTGGCGGGCACGGCGTTGGGTGCGCCGTCACTGAAGAACACGATGGCGCGCAGGTCGGAGCGACTGGCCAACGGAACCAAATTGATCTGGTTGAGCGCCAGGCGCATGCCCTCGGCCGATGCGGTTCCGCCCGTCACCGTCAGTGCATTGATGGCGGTTGTTACCGCGGTCTTGTTAAAGCCACGGCTGTAGGGCGCCACAAAGCCCACGTCCACCACGGAGCCGGATGCAAAGCTGACGACCGCTACCCGATCACCACCGCTACCGGCGTTGAACTGGTCCACAAAGCCGATCGCTGCCTGCTTGAGCTTGGTCAAAGTATCTGCTGGATTGGCAAGCGACCCGGAAGTATCGATCACCAGCACAATGTCCACGTCGCGGCGCGTGGTGGCACCACTGGCACTTACCGTGACATCGGTAAAACCCAGCAGGCCCATCAGCGTCACCGGCATCGTGGCCGAACCGGTCACATCAACCGTCCAGCGCTTGCCGACATCATCGTGGACTGCGTTGATGTTGCCATCGTTCAGTGGCACCAGGGCGGCCCCAAGGTATGTGTCCGGAAAATTGGCCGTATAGAATTCCTTGGCCGCAATCTTTGCCGCCGCAATCCGGGCGGCATCGCCCTCGCCCGTGGCCAAGGCACGGGCTGCAGCAATCGCCGCTGCGTCCACTGCGGCGTTGAGCTTTGCCCTGACACCGTAGCTCCGTCCGGCGTCAATCACCAGGCCGGCAAACCCGATCAGCACGAATAGTGACAGCGCCAACAGAATGAAGATCTGCCCCCTTTGGGACTTGAGAGGATAGGTGTGCATGGTTGTTCCTCCTGTGGTGTGCGGTTAGAGCAAAGTCATGGAATAGAGATCAGGCGCGACCTTCAACACGTAATCCGTCATCGGGATGTAGTCATACATGACTTCAACCACATGCACTTCATGGTCTAGTGGCAGTGGGTTGGGCAGTGGCAGAGTGACCACGCGGTTTGCCAGCACAGCGGGCAGGGTGCATTTGCCCGTGGCGGCGTCCCAGTTGGTGCAATTCCACAATTTGCTCTTGAGCGTCAAGTCGCCATTGCCGTTAGTGGGTCGGTACTGCTCCTCCACCCTGGCCACCAGCTTGTTGCCATCCATGAAACCCTTGACCTTGGTGATATAGATCACGCCGTGCTGCGCCATAACCAGGGGTGCCGACGTATGGTTGAGCGCATTGATGATGAACTGCTTTTCCAGATCGGTCGAGCGCGAAGCCAGATTGGCCCCTTCGCGGCTCATATTGATCAGGATGTTGTTGAACAAGATGGCGCGGCCCAGGTCCACCACGCCCAGCATCAGTACCAGTAGCACCGGCAGCGCAATTGCAAACTCGACCAAGCTCAGGCCAGACGCGCTGCGCCGCTTGTGCAAGCAGTGTTTCTTTATCATCTGAATGCCTCGTTCTTCATCGCTGTGCTGACGGCAAAGGAGTACACGCCGATCTTGTTGCCGTCCTTGAAGAAAGGCGCGAGAAATGGCGTCAACAAGGGCAGCTTGCAATGCACGGTCAACACCACAATGTCGTTTTTCTCGCCGCAGGGCGTGGCCGTTGGCTCAAGGTTGCCGGTGGTGGTATTGATGACCTTGTAGTCAATGGTGGCCGTTGAGCGGGTGAAGAACCCCATCGACTGCTCACTCATGCGCGCCTTGGCGGCATCGCATCGGTTCACCTTGGGGTCAGTCGTGGCTCCTGTCACCGCGTAACGTGCCCCTTCGCGCACCGCGTGCTGCATCGACAGGTTGCCGAAGAACAGGTAGGCAAAGTCGATCATCGAAAGCAGCAAGGTAAAAAACAGTACCGCAACTAACGCAAACTCCACCAGAGCCACCCCCCGTTGTGGGTGACCGATGGTGCGTGGATCAACCGTTCGATGGTGTTGCATCGCGTGCTCCCTTTGCTCAGCGCCCACCGCTGAGGGTGGGGATGAGGGTGCGTGAAATGCTCATCACCGCAGGCCCCAACAGCACCAGCATCAGGGACGGAAAAATAAAAAAGATCAGCGGAAACAGCAGCTTGAGCGGAATTTTTGCGGCCTCTTCCTCGGCGCGCAGTCGGCGCCCGTCGCGCATGGTTTCGGCCAGCACTCTGAGGGACTGCGCTACGTTGGTGCCAAAGTGCTCCGATTGCAGCAAGGTGGTGACAAAGGTCGCAATTTCATCCACTCCGGTACGCAGCGCCAGGTTCTGCAAGGCACGCTCGCGGGTTGAGCCAATGCGCAGTTCGAGCATCATCAGGTTCAGTTCATCGGCCAGTGCTGCGCTGCGCAGGCTCATTTCTTCGCTGGCACGATACAGCGCGGCGTCCAGCCCCAACCCGGCCTCCACGCACACCGTCATCAGGTCCACCGCATCGGGCAGCGCATCGCGCAGTTCACGCTGGCGTGATTGCACCACCATGGTCAATAAGACGTTGGGCAAGTAGTAACCAACGCAGGCCAGCAGTAGCAGTGGGAATAGCTCTGCTACCTGGGTCAACGATGGTGCGCCGCCACGCCCCAGCAAAACCAGCATGCCTGGTAGGAGGAGTGCCAGCAGCGTCTTGGCGGTAAAGTAGGCGGGCGGCCAGCCGCTGGCGCGCAAGCCCGCGTGCATGAAGCGTACGCGCAGGTTGGAGGCGTCCCAGCCTTCCTTGGGTGTTGACAGTCGGGCGATGGGCGCGGCAATCTTGGCCGCAGTCACTTGCCAGCCCTGGCGCTCCTTGTCGGTTTTGCTGACCGTTTTTACCGGTTCGTGCAACTGCCCGATGCGCTGGCCCAGCGCCTGGTCACGCGTCAACCACAGGCTGATGCCAAACGTCAGGCCAAAGGCCGACAAAAACACCGCCATCAGAGTCAAGGTTTGTAGCATCATTCCGTGCTTCTCCTACACCCGAATCTTCACGATGCGCCACATCGCGAAAGACCCCAGTGCCATCATGACCAAGGCGCTGTAAACCATCCGCAGCCCCAAACCATCTGTGAGCAGAATGGCCAGGTACTTGGGGTTGGTGGCCTGGATGGCCGAGGCCACCAAAAACGGCAATGCCACCAGAATGTAGGCCGATAACTTGCCTTCGGCGGCCAGCACGCGGACCTTGCCAAACAGCTTGAACCGCTCCCGGATCATGTTGCCCAGCACGGTGAGCAACTCCGCCAGGTTGCCGCCAGTTTCAAGCTGGATGACCACGGCCATGACAAAGTAGCGCATGTCGGCCACCGGTACCCGGGTAGCCAGGTTGAGCAGCGCGTCTTTGGTGGAAGTGCCAAAGTTGATTTCGGAAAAAGTGTTTTTGAACTCGCCCGCAATCGGTTCCTGGGCCTGTGTGCCCACCATCGCCAGCGCTGCCGAAAACGCGTGCCCTGCGCGCAAGGCGCGGCTGACCAAATCGAGCGCATCGGGCAACTGCTCCACAATTTTCTCCACCCGGCGCTCGCGCAGCCAGGCCAGACGCAGCAGCGGCAGCGCGGCAATACCCGCGCCCAATCCCCCGGCCCACAGCCATGTCCAGTGCATCAGTAGCCCTAACGCAATGCCGATGCACCCGCCCACCCCACAGACTGCCAGCAACTGCGCAACCGTTCTTCTGGAACCCGCTTGCAGCAGCAGGCTATCCAGAACGGCGATATGGGGCACCATGGCAAGCAGGCGATGCAACTCAGGCCAGTTGCTCAACAGGCGTTGCTTGAGTAGCGGAATCTCCGCTGTATCCTGTTCACCCACAACCAACATGTGCAGCCGCAACTTGATTCTTTTGGCTTCGGGGCTGTGCGTATCGCTCCAATAGACATAGACGCCTTCGAGCAGCAACACCACGGCCAGAAAACCGAGAAGAACAAAAAGCGAAGAGCTTGCGCCTGCGGATTCATTCATAAGTGCGGCTTTGGTCAAAGGTTTCCACAGCGAGGTTTACGCCATAAGACTTCAGGCGTGCCATGAACTTGGGGCGCACGCCGGTCGCCGCAAAGTGCCCCAATACCGTGCCCTCTTCGCTGATGCCGGTTTGGGTATAGGCGTAGATCTCCTGCATGGTGATCACATCGCCCTCCATGCCGACAACCTCCTGCAGGCTCACCACCTTGCGCTTGCCATCGGTCAGGCGCGCGACTTGCACGACGGCCATGATGGCGGAGCTGATTTGCTGGCGCATTACCTTGGTGGGAATGGCAACACCGCCCATGCCCGACATGTTCTCCAGCCGCGTCAATGCATCGCGCGGGCTGTTGGCGTGCACCGTGGCCATGGAGCCCTCATGCCCCGTATTCATGGCCTGCAGCATGTCCACCACTTCAACGCCGCGTACTTCGCCCACAATGATGCGGTCTGGCCGCATGCGCAAGCTGTTGCGCATCAGGGCGCGCTGGTTCACTTCGCCGCGCCCCTCAATATTGGCCGGCCGGGTTTCCAGTCGCACCACGTGCGGCTGCTGCAACTGCAGTTCGGCAGCGTCTTCAATCGTCACGATGCGTTCGGTTACGGGTATGGCGGCAGACAACACGTTGAGCAGGGTGGTCTTGCCGGTGCCGGTCCCGCCCGATATCAGGATGTTCATCTTGGAGCGCACCATGCCAGCGAGCAAGGCCGCAAGCTCGGGGGTCAGCGCCTTGTTCAGAATCAAATCCTCTGCGCGCAACGGCACTACTGCAAAGCGGCGAATGGAGAGCAACGGCCCATCGAGCGACAGCGGCGGAATGATCGCATTCACCCGTGATCCGTCGGGCAGCCGTGCATCCACCATCGGGCTGGATTCATCCACTCTGCGGCCAATGCGCGAGACGATCTTGTCGATGATCTTCATCAAGTGCGCTGTGTCGGAAAACACCACCGGGGAGAGCTCAAGACGACCCTGGCGCTCCACGTAAACCTTTTTCGGGCCGTTGACCAGAATGTCCGAGACGGTCGGGTCTGCCAGCAACGGCTCCAGCGGGCCCAGGCCCATCACCTCATCCTGAATGTCCAGCACCATCCTGCGGCGCTCGGTGGCGTTAAGCGCTGCCCCAGACTCGGCCATCAGCTTCTCGACCAGCAAGCCCAGCTCTTCGCGCAGGCGCTCGGGTGTCATGCTGCTCATCACTTCCAGATCGATGCGGCCCAGCAAGTCGCTGTGCAACTTCGCCTTGAGTTCGTAATACTCGGGCGTGGACTGCAGACGCGCTGCATAGCGGGCATCGCCCAGTCCAGTCGCTGGTCCCGTATCGTGTAGCAGATCGCGTAAGCCCATGGTGTCAGCGCCTCATTGGAGTGGGTTATCGTGGTATCGCATTCAGGTGGCAAATCGCATCAGGCCGCGCAGCCATCCCTTGCTCACCGGGGCCTGCGCCGGAGCAAGCTCCTCGGCCCAATCCTGCAGCGCGAGCGAAACCGGATTCTTGGGGAACAGTTGCACCATCGGCACGCCCTGGTTGACCGAAGAGTTAGCGGCGTTATGGCTGTTGGCAATGGTTCGCTGTACTTTGAGCGTGGTGGCCTTTTCTACATCTGCCAGACCAATGTCGCCTGTTTTCTCAAACCGGTTGACCACCACGTGCAACTTGCTGCTTGCATAGCCCAGGGCGCGGAACACCCCCACCATCAGTTTGGCCGCCCGAATAAAGGGCAGGCTCAGCTGCACTACCAGGTGAATGCTGTCAGCCAGGTCCAGCGCCTTGATGGACACGGGCCCGAGCATGCTGCTCAAGTCCAGAATGACAAAGTCGTAGCGGTTGCGCGCAATGTCGATGATTTTTTCAAGCCCGATGGTGGTCACTTCATTGATGTTTTCGGGCGACTCGGGCGCGGCCAGCACATGCAGGTTGTCGCTGAACTTGAACATGCACGACTCCAGCAACGTGGAGTCCATGCGGTGCGCCTGGCGCGCCAGATCAACCACGCTGTAGAGCGCGCTGCCGTTGCCCAAAAACATGGCAGCATCGCCAAAATACAGGTTCAGATCAATCAGCGCCACGCGCTTGTTTTGCAGGGACAGGGCGTAAGCCAGATTGGTGGCCAGAAAGGTTGCCCCTGAGCCGCCCTTGGCCTGCACCATGGCCAGCACCTGGCCCGTGGAGCTTGGGCGCCGCCCGTTGAGCAGGGGGTAGCCTTGCGCGTGCTTGATCACCTGGCGCACGGTTGCCAAAGTCAGGGGGGCGGGCAGCACTTCGCGCACGCCTGCGCGCATGGCACGCAACAGGAACTCGACCGAGCGGTCCGGACTCACCAGCACCGTGTGCGTTGCTGGCGCTATCACCAGGGCCGATTCAATCATCGCCATGGCGTGCTCGTCCGGGTTGGGCAAGTCCAGCAAGAGCACATCCGGCGGGTCTTTTTGCAGCACGCTGGCAACGCTTTCCACAGAGCCAACCTGGGCCGAAAAAACCAGGCTACTGTTGTCCGGATCGGGGGCCTTGAGCAATGCAAGATCGGCCTCGGACGTGCAAATGGTTAATACTTTGAGGGTCATGGCAGTTCCTGCTCAGTTGCCCGACAAGGCGCCGCCAATGTTGATGACTTCAAACGTCTTGGGCGGCGTCTTGAACGAATCCTGGTAGCGCTCCAGCGCGTGTACTGCGGTCTTGCCATCCATGCCCAGCGCCTGATCGCCTGCGGCAGGGGCGTCGGGGTTGAGGGTCTGGGCCTGCCGGGCGGCGCGCACGGCGTCGCCAAATTTGCTGTCGTAACGGGGTGTTACGCTGGCACAGGCCACCAGCAGACCAAGTAGCAGGGTGATTGCGATCTTGTTCATTGCTTCTCCTTTAGGGGGTAGCTGCATCGGGCGCAGCGCCTTCGAGCCGCCCCTGCAGCAGCAACTCGCTGCGGCTGGGGTCCACGTGGTTGCTGGTGGGCAGAACCGGCACCGCGTCGAGCGGTTTGACCAGGCGGGGTGTCACCACGAACAGCAGTTCGGTTTGATCGCGCTCAAACTCGCTGCTGCGAAACAGCGCACCCAGCACCGGCAGCTCGCCCAGGCCAGGCAGGCGTTTGACGGCCGCCGTCGAATTGCTCTTGATCAGCCCTGCGATCACAAAGCTCTGCCCGTCGTTGAGCTGCACCGTGGTGTCGGCCTTGCGCACCGTCAGGGATGGAATGATCGACACCACGCCGTTGATGCTGGTAAAGGGCGAGCCCGCTTGCGAAAGGTCCGACACCTCGGTCATCAACTTCAGATTGACGCGTGTTCCATCCAGCACCGTTGGCGTAAAACGCACACCCACGCCGAACTCCTTCTCTTCCAGGGTGATGGTTACTCCGCCACCCTCGGTGGTTCGGCTCACCGGGATAAAGATTTTTCCGCCTGAGAGAAAGCTGGCCGACTGGCCGCTGATGGCCATGAGGTTGGGCTCAGCCAGGATGCGCACCAGGCCATCGTCGTTCTGCGCGTCGATGCTGATCGCGGTCTTGCCGACATTGAGCGCTTCGACCAGGCCACCGCCCTTGCTCAGGAAATCGGTCAGCATCGAGAACACGTTGTCGCCACCGCTGTTGGTGCGCCGCATCGCCACGCTCGAGCCCAGCTTGTCGATCAGGGACTTGCTGACTTCGGCAATCTTCACCTCCAGCATCACCTGCTGCGCCTGGGCCACCTGCAACAAATTGACCACCTTGGCGCTGCCAGCGCGTCCACCGGCATCCGAACTCCCGCCCCCGACCGCAATGGTTGCACCGGCCTTGGCCTTGGTGTCGCCGGCGGTCACTGGCAGGGCCAAGCTCTTGTTGATGTCACGCACAAAGGCTTCGGCAATGTCTTCGGCGTATTTCGCCTTGGCGGCGCTGGACACCACGCCAGTCAGGATCACCGAATCAGCGGCGGGGCGCACCCGGATGCCTTTTTCCTCGGGCAGCAGTTCGCGCAGTTTTCTTTCCATGCGCTCGGCGTCGATGCTGACGTTGACATCGATCACCGTGGTTTCTGCGCCCTTGCGCCAGACCACGATATTGGTCGAGCCATAGCTTTTGCCCAGCAGATACAGTTCAGTCGGGCTGATCAGCGAGACATCGGCAATGGCCGGGTTGCCTACCGAAATGCGCTCAATCGGTGACGGGATGCGCATCAGCGTGGACTTGCCGATCACCAGTTCCAGGTTCGGCCCCACCGTTGCAAAGTTGGTGTTGCTGGCCACTGGCTGCGGCTGCCCGGCGGCGTGCAGCGGTGCCTTGGCCGCAGGGGGCGTCTGGCCATGTCCCGGCGACGCAAGTGCCAAACCGATCAAGGCCAAGGGTAACCACGCTGCAACCTTGCGTGCGCAGCGCAAGCCGACAATGCGCGCCATCACGGCGCACTCGATACTGGGGGAAGTGGTGTTCATGGGGCTTCCTTGCAAATCAGAATTCGGAATTGGCTTTTTGCACGCCCCGGATCACCTCGACGGTCACCACACTGGGCACCGGTCGCGGCGCAACGTCCGCTTTCGGGCGCGTGTTGCTGGCAACGCGAACGGGGGCCGGGACATGCACCGGGGCAGGGGTGCTGGCCTGGTTGAGCAAGTCGTCGCGCCGCACGCCAGCGGTCTCCAGGTCCTTGCGGTCGATGGGGTTGCGCAGCACCAGCGACAAGGTGCCTATGCTGCGGGCCAGATCAATTTTTTCTGCGTCCTCCGGCGTCACTTCCAGCGTGACGGCATTCACCACCTTGGGCTTGGTCTCATCCCGGTTGGCCTCTTGCGCCACGGCCAGCACCAGGATGCGCCGCAATACGATTTTGGAAACCGGCTTTTCCTTGTCGTCGCGGGTATTCACCATCACATCGACAAAGCTGCCCGGCAAGGCAAAACCGGCCACGCCCACCACTTCATTGACCTTGACGCTGATGGCCCGTCTGCCATCCTGAATCACCGAGGGCAATCCGCCCTTGGTCCCCTCGGGTGCCAACTTGGCTTCCAATATCGGCTCGCCCTTGAACACCAGAGTGCGAATCACGCGACCCTCCAACTTCTTCACGTCGGTGAACGAGCCCGCGGGTGCGGCACCAGCGGGCCAGGGGATCACCTGCAGCATTTGCGCGTTCATCGGCGCGCCCAGATCAAGGTCGCGGGCTGCGACCACCACCTGCGTTGAGTTATCTGCGTTTTGCTGGCCCACCCACCGGGACGCCAGTACCACCGCCACCGCACCCACCAGCAGTGACAGCAGGATCATGACTATTGCGCGCGTGCTTTTCATTTCTGGTATTCCCCGGTTTCAATGGTTTGAATTGCTTGTTGTTGCGCCTGATCGGACACGCCGAAATACAAACGCCATGCCCACTCAATCAGGGCTGGGCTGAGCTGCGGCGTCTCGCCCAGGTAGCGGGCGCGGTCGCCAATCTTGCTGATCACATCGAACGGAATGCAGGGCAGGTAGGCTTGCCCGCTGGCTGGATGCAACTGCTCCACCAGAAAGTCCACCGCCTCGGCATCGCACGTCACACCAACGCGCGCACAGGCTTGCGCCACCACCTCGCGGTAGGCGGTATTGCTGACTTCGCCAATCAAAAATTTGTAGCCCAGGCGGCGTGAAAAGGCCGGGTCGGTCAGGTCTTCGGGGGCCAGGTTGGAAAGAAAGATCACCGTCACATCAAACGGCACTTTCAGCTTTGCGCCGGTGTGCAAGCCAAGGTAGTCCACATTGCGGTCCAGGGGGACGATCCACCGGTTCAGCAACTCACGTGCGCCCACGCGCTGGCGCCCCAGGTCATCAATCACAAAAATGCCGTTGTTCGCCTTCATCTGCGCCGGTGCCACATACAGGCGGCTCACGGCGTCAAACTCCAGCTCCAGCATTTGCAAGGTGAGTTCGCCACCGGTAATCACCACCGGTCGCTCGGTGCGCACCCAGCGGGCATCGCCCGCAGCACCCCGGCTCAGGCCGCGCTCGGGCACGGCCCCCGGCTCAACCTCGCGGTGAATGCGGGGGTCAAATACGCGGATCACGTCACCATCGACATAAATGGCGTACGGCACCCAGATATGGCCTTGCAGCGTTTTGACCAGGTGCTCGGCCAAATAGGTTTTGCCGCTGCCGCTGGGGCCGTAGAAGTAGATCGCCTTGCCCGAGTTCAGGGCGCTGCCCAGGCTGGGCAGCAGGGACTCTTCAATCACCAGATCGCCAATGGCGGCATGGAGTTGCGTGGCCGTGGTGGGCGACAGGTGCGCGCGCTGATCGCGCACGGTGCTGGCGTATTCATGCAAGGTCACCGGCGCCGGGCCGACATACTGGCATTTTTCAAAGGCCAGACTCGCCTGTTTTCGTCCCGTGTCGGTCAGGCAATAGCTCACATCGCCCTCAAATTCGCCTCGGTGCGGAATCTCCACCCAATGCAGGTCGCGCATGTGGGCGAGCAAAACCTCAGCGCGCTGGCGGCTCAGCCCCATGCGCTGTGCAATCTGGAACAACGGCAGTTTGCCCACCCTGAACAGATGGCGTGCCAGCAACTCCATCAAAAATGCATCGGGCACCTCCTCGGCGTCCGAGTGACGCCGGGTGGTGCGCAGCGCCGTGGGATCGGGCGTGCGCAGCAGGGTGGCTTCAGCGTTCATGGTGGAACAGGTCAGGCAAATGGCCTAGACGCTCACGAACGGCGCGCCCCCGGCGAGCCGCCAATAGACATAGCTCGCCAGCCCCCCGGCGATGGCCAGGGTGTAGGGCATGTTGTCCGCTGTCTGAGTGACCGGATCAAAGCGCTGGCCGTTGAAGCCACTCAAGCTGTCCAGCGCCAACATCACATTGGCCAGAACACGCCGCGTTTGGCGCAGCCACAGCATGCGAATGGCGGCCAGCACGCCGCCCACGGCAAGAACGCACAGCGCCAGGCTCAACGCCTCCACCGACCCGACAAAACTCCCGATCGCTGCCATGAGCTTGACATCGCCCGCGCCCATGGCGCGCAACAGATAAAAGGGCAAAAACAGGCCCAGGCCCGTGATTGCACCCAGCAAGACCCCGCCTGCGCCCAGCGCACCGGGAAAGTAAGCAAACGGACCGGCACCACCGTTGGCAGGCCCGAGCACGTTGAGCGCGGTGCCGGTGCCCAGGGCCAGCAGCACCAGCACATTGGGAACCCGCCGCGCACGAAGATCGGCTTCGACCGCGATCAGCATGGTCAGCGCCAATGCAGCCAAACACCACATTTGCCAGACCGCAGGTGACACGTCGAGACGCATGAAAAAACTCCGTTATTGTTCTTGTTGGCTGCACTTGCAGCCCGAGAAGAAAACGCAATGGCGGTACGTTTGACGGCGCGCCACTGCGCTATTTCTGCGTGACAGTTATTTGGGGCAAGCTCCACCAGATATGCATGTGGAGAGATCGGTGAACAAGGTAAGCAACTTTCCGCCTAGCGCGTTGAGCCCTACGATCGCTGCCACACCTACCAACGCCGCAATCAAGCCATACTCAATGGCAGTGACGCCCTCTTCATCGCGCAAGAACCGACCGGTTGCAAGAGCAAGTTTTTCCATAATGAAACTCCTTCCAGGTTGAACAAGCAGCCACCAAAACGACGGCTGCGCCAATAGCAGGAGCCTTCATTCCACCGGTTCCCCACCGAGGCAGGAGACGCAGCGCCCAACGCACCGAGGCTACTTCTGCATGGCTGCATTTTTCGGCTAGGCGCTCGGGGGGTGCTTGCGAAATCGCAAAAAGTCGCACGCGTTTTGATCTGGCTTAGACTGGCGCTAAAGATTGCATTTATGATGAAGAGTCATCGGTAGAGTCAGCCCTGGGCTTTGTCTAGGACCAGACTTCATGTCCTCTTGCAAGGCTTGTGAAGCGACCCATTTACCCCGCTGGGCAGTCGTTGGCAAATAGGAGAGGTTGGAGATGTCCAAGTTAATTCCCTGGCGCTCACTCAGGACACGGGTGACAGTGCTGACACTGTGCGTGTTTCTCATCAGCATCTGGACGCTTGCGTTTTTTTCCAGAGCCTGGCTGCGCGAGGACATGCAAACCATGCTGGGCGAGCGCCAATTTTCCACCGTGTCCATCGCGGCGGACCAGGTGAACGACGCGCTGGTGGATCGTATGCAGGCGTTGCAAACGGTGGCCAAAGAGTACGCCCCGGATCGGTTGGAGGCTTCACCCGCATTGCAGACGCATTTGGAGCGGCACCAAGCCTTGCAGGGCATGTTCAATGGCGGCGTTTTCATGACCGATGCACGGGCCACTGTCGTGGCCGATGCGCCGCTCTCGGCCAAACGGCTTGGCATTAACTACATGGACAGGGGTGCTTTTTCCGCTGCGCTGAAACTTGGCAAGGCCGGAGTGGGCCGCCCGGTGCTTGGCAAGGCGCTCAAGACTCCGGTCTTTTCCCTGGTGGTACCCATTCGCAATCACAAGGGTGAGGTGATTGGCACCCTCGCAGGGGTCATCAACCTGGGCATCCGCAGTTTTGTGGACAAGATTGCAGAGCACAGCTTCGGCGCAGGAGGTGGTTTTATCCTTGTTGCACCCGAGCACGGCATCATCGTTACGGCCACCGACAAGAGCCGGATGCTCCAGGCACTGCCCCCCACCGGCGTCAACACCATGCTGGACCGCTACCTGCAGGGATTTGAGGGCCATGGCTTCAGTACCAACTCGGCGGGTATCGCGGTGATTTCTTCTGCCAAGGCCATTCCCGCTGCCCAATGGGTGCTGATTGCAACTGAGCCCTTGCAAGCCGCTTTTGCCCCGATTGCGGCAACGCAAAATCGGTTGATCGTCGCCGCCTTGCTCATGACGCTGCTGGCAGTTGCCTTGACCTGGCTGGTCGTGCGGCGCCCGTTGTTGCCCCTGACCGTTGCCACCAGCAACTTGGTCAGCCGCTCGGTTGCCAATCTCCCTCTGGAACCACTGCCCGTGTCCAGTCACGACGAGGTGGGAGAACTTGTTTCCGGCTTTAACCAGTTGCTCAGCAGCTTGAGCGAGCGCGAAACCCGACTGGAGCGCAGCGAAGCCTCGGTGCGCGCCATCATCGATTCGGTCGATGCCGAAATTGCCGTGCTCGATTCGGCCGGGGTGATTGTGGAGATGAACCAGCCCTGGCGCCAATCGGTGCAGGACCATGTGCTCACGCACCAGGGCCACACCTTGCCGGCGGATATTGGCCGCAACTACCTCTGGTCGCTGCGGGCAGACTCCACCGGCATATCCGAGGCACAGGCAACCACGGCGCTGGAGGGCATCGAGTCTGTGCTCAAGGGCCAGCAACCCCGCTTCATCATGGAATACACCGTTGACCTGGCCGACGGACCGCACTGGTTTCATCTGGTTGCTAGTCCCTTGGGCACCGAGCAGCCGGGGCTTGTGATCTCGCGCACCGACATTACCGGCCATGTGCAGGCACGCCAGGCGCGGGTGGACGACCAGGCCATGTTTGCCCAGTTCATCGACCACCTGCCCGCAGCGGCTTTTGTGACTGATTTGACGGGCAAATTCCTGCATGTCAACTCTTATGCGCAGCAGTTTGTTTTTGGTGCCAACACCCATGGGCTGGACCATCGCGCCGATTTCAACCCGTTCGCAATGCAAAGAATGGCGCTCCAGGACCGGCGCGCGCTCAAGGGCGGCTACCAGACGATTGAAGAAGAAGTGCTGGGCGCCAACGGCAGCGTGGGGGTGTACCAGTCGCACCTTTTCCTGATCGAGCGCCAAGGCCGGGTGCCGCTGATGGGTTGCATTGCGCTGGACATCACCGAGCGCAAGCGCATGGACGGCGAACTTCTTGCCGCCAAGCAAAGCGCCGAGCGTGCCAACAACACCAAGTCGCGCTTTCTGGCTGCTGCCAGCCATGACCTGCGGCAACCCCTGGCGGCACTGTCTTTGTACGTTCAAGTGCTGCAAACCAAGGCCACGCCCAATACCTTTGACCTGGTCCACCGCATTGCGTCCTGCAGCGCCAACCTGTCGCGCCTGCTCAATGACCTGCTGGAGGTGAGCAAGCTCGACGCCGGTGTGGTCACACCCGCTTTGACGCGCTTTGCGCTCGACCCGTTCATGGACAACCTGGTGACGCAGCATCTGCCAGAGGCTGACCGCAAGCATTTGCAACTGCGCTGGCGCAGCTCTGGGCGGCAGGTGTTCTCCGACGCCCCCTTGTTGCAGCGCATGGTGGGCAACCTGCTCACCAACGCGATCCGCTACACCGAGCACGGCGGCGTGCTGATGGGCTGCCGCCAGCACGACGGGCGCACCTGGCTTGAAGTCTGGGACACCGGCATGGGGATTGCATCCGACAAGCTTGAGGTGATCTTTGAGGAGTTCAGCCAGATCGAGTCGCATGGCAGCCCCGGCGGCAGTGGCCTGGGCTTGGCTATCGTGGCCAAGACTGCGGCGTTGTTGGGGCTACAGATCCGTGTACGCTCGCGGCCTGGGCGCGGCTCGATGTTCGCCATCGAGCTGCGCGCAGGCCGCGAGAGCGCCCAGCCCGCCC
>Ga0194038_1000252_pt1 | contig 23539 bp, 27 predicted proteins | sample JunL226m_MetaG_FD_148630 | JGI IMG/M metagenome (GOLD analysis project Ga0194038, IMG submission 148630) | Anoxic zone freshwater microbial communities from boreal shield lake in IISD Experimental Lakes Area, Ontario, Canada - Jun2016-L227-6m | ecosystem: Environmental > Aquatic > Freshwater >... | reverse complement strand
AACTCCAGACGAAATTAAACGAGCTTACCGTAAGCTCGCGAGTCAACATCATCCCGATAAAGGTGGCGATAAACAAAAGTTTCAAGAAGTAGAAGCCGCTTATCGTACACTCAGTGATCCGGAACAAAGATCACAATACGATAATCCGAATCCTTTCGGGGGAGGAGGTGGGGGATTTCCCCCAGGATTTGAAGATATATTTTCTCAGTTTGGTGGCAATCCATTTGGATTTAGTTTTAGAAATCAGGCTCCGCAAAGAAATAGAACATTAAACATACAAACTACAATTTCTCTTGAAGAAGCGTTTTATGGAAAAGATTTACTTGCAAGTGTTCGCTTACCTAGTGGAAAAGATCAAACTGTAGAAATTAAAATACCTAAAGGAATTCAGCCGGGTACTACATTACGTCTTGCAGGAATGGGAGACGATACATATGGACATCTACCAAAAGGCGATATCCACTTAACCATTGATGTTTCTCACCATGCGGTGTTTCAACGTCAAAATGATGATTTAATAATTAGTTTAGAAGTTAATGCGATTGATGCAATATTAGGTAAAAATTATAGAGTTAACACCATTGACGGAAAGACCCTCGAAGTAACTATAAATCCGGGTACACAACACGGGCAAATATATGCGGCAACCGGACACGGGATGCCAAATATGCGTGATCCGCGCTTTATTGGAAGACTTCTGATAAATGTTAATATAGTCATTCCAAATAATTTAACAGAAGCACAATTAACTAAGTTAAAAGATATCTACAATTAAAAATATGAATATATTAAAATTTCCAAATCCTATATTGCGCGAACGCATGCCGGAGTTCAACTTTGATAATCCTACCGTTGATCCTGTAGCATTAGAAAAAGATATGATCGATTTAATGTTTGCACACGACGGCATCGGACTTGCGGCAAATCAAGTGGGTGTTCCTGCCCGTATGTTTGTAATGGGTCATAAAAATAATCCAGAAATGGCTCAGGCATTTTATAACCCAGTGGTATTAGCTAATGTCGACGATGTAGAAGAGTTGGAAGAAGGATGCTTGAGTTTTCCAGGAATATATGTTAATATTAAACGTCCTAAGAAGATTCGTGTACAGTGGCAAAACTCAAAAGGCGAGGTTCAGCAAGACGAGTTTGATGGATATAATTGTAAATGTTTTTTACACGAGTTAGATCACTTAGAAGGTATTGTATTCCAGGATCGAGTAAGCGCCCTTAAATGGGCATTGGCAGTAAAGAAAAACAAAAAAGGATATAAACCATAATGTTAGAACCAAACAAAGATTTAGAGCAAATTTTCGAGAACGCTGTAAAAATTGCAAGCATTAACAAACACGAATATCTCACACTAGAGCATTTCTTGTTTAGTATGATTAACAACGATGAATTTGCAGATATATTAACCTCTTTTGGTACAGATGTAAAAGTTCTTAAAGAAGATTTAGAAGGGTATATACAAACTGGTCTAACTGATCTTATCAACGACGCAGAAGTAAAACCTAAAAAAACAAATACCATTGAAAGAATGTTAAATCGTGCATTCACACAGGTATTGTTTAGCGGACGTCAAATTATTGAACCTGTTGATTGTTTCATTAGTATGTTTTCTGAAAAGAAAAGCCACGCACATTTCTTTGTTCACAAGGCTAAAATTGACAAAGACCAATTTGTTTCATTTATTAAAAAAGAAATTATAAAGGAAGAAGAAGGCGGCCGCAATACAGCGGATAATCCTCACCTAGAAAAAATGATTGTACAATTCTGTTCTAACCTAACCGCAAGGGCCAAGAGTAAAAAGATCGACCCTGTAATTGGTCGCGAAAAAGAAATTGAAGAAATTCAACTTATTATGGCTCGCCGTGTTAAAGCCAATGCAATTCTAATTGGCGATCCCGGCGTAGGTAAAACTGCAATTGCAGAAGGACTAGCTCGTAAGATCGTAGAAGGTTCCGTTCCTGCATTTATTAAAGACTATACTGTTTATAGTTTAGATATTGGTGCGTTGCTTGCCGGCAGTAAGTACCGAGGTGACTTCGAAGAAAGATTAAAAGCAGTATTAGGTGCAATTGAAAAGAAAGGTAAAAGTATTCTGTTTATCGACGAAGCGCACATGATGAACGGAGCAGGGGCCGCAAGTGGTAGTAGTAACGATATGGCTAACATGCTTAAAGGTGCATTAGCAAAAGGAAACATTAAAGTTATTGCATCAACTACTTGGGAAGAATATCGTAAGCATTTTGAAAAGGATCGTGCCCTAATGCGTCGATTCCAACGTGTTACAATTGACGAGCCAGACGAAGCAACTACTATTAAAATTCTTAATGGTCTTAAAAAGTATTACGAAAAACATCACAATGTTAAAATTACTAAACAAGCCATTGTCGATGCTGTTAAGTATAGCGTAAAGTATTTGACAGATAAGAAATTACCCGATAAAGCAATCGACTTACTTGATTGTGCGTCTGCACGTTTTAAAGTACGCGACGAAGAAGGCGGTGTTGTTGACCATGACGAGATTTTATTCGAAATTAGTAAAATGGCCAACTTGCCGCTTGATCAAATTAGTAATAAAGAAAATACTAATCTCGAAGGTCTTGAAAAGAATATGAAGTCTAAAGTGTACGGACAAGAAAAAGCCATTGAAAGTTTATTGGATAAAGTGTTTATTGCACAAGCTGGATTAAAAGCAATTAACAAGCCAATTGGTAGTTTCTTATTTGTAGGACCAACCGGCGTAGGTAAAACAGAATCCGCAAAACAATTAGCAACTAATATGGGTGTTAAACTTATTCGTTTTGATATGAGCGAATTCCAAGAGAAACATTCCGTTGCTAAGTTTATTGGTGCCCCTCCAGGATATGTAGGATTCGAAGATAACGCAGGTCAGTTAATTACTAGTTTACAAGAAAACCCTAATTGTATTTTGTTATTAGACGAAGTTGAAAAGGCACATCCAGATGTGTTAACTGTTATGTTGCAATTAATGGACAACGGATTTATTACAGGAAGCAATGGTAAAAAAGCAGACGGTCGTAATGCTATTATCATTATGACAAGTAATTTAGGTGCCGCAGATGCTGACAAGAATGGAGTAGGATTTGGTAGTTTGGAGAGGGATAGTGATCCTAAGGATGCTATTAATCGTTTCTTTGCTCCTGAATTCCGTAATCGTTTAGACGGCATTGTTAAATTTGGTAAACTAGATCATATTACAATGATTAAAATTGTTAAGAAGTTTATTGACGATCTTAACTCATTGGTTAAAGATAAAAACATTCATGTTAAACCAGACGCCGATGCAGTTGAGTATCTTATTGCTAAAGGATTTAATAGCAAGATGGGTGCCCGTCCATTACAACGCACCATCGACGAAATGATCAAGAAACCGTTAAGTAAAGAAATTTTATTTGGCAAACTTACAAACGGAGGGGTTGTTGAAATCAGTGTTGAAAATAAAGAACTTAAACTTAACATTGTAGACGTGATGCCAGTTAAAGTTAAAAATGCACAAGCCGACACCGAAGAAAACTCGTAAGTTATTTTATAACGAGTATCCTTATAAAATAGTTACCCGTGTTAAATATGCCTCATATCTCCGGATGTGGGGCATTCTCCGTATTATCGATTGGTGTCAAACCGGAATAGGACCAAATCCTTCGTATGCTTCAAAAGCAACCCTTTATACACACTGGGGGAAGCCTAGCACACCCAGTCCTAAAGAGAAGGCACAACTACTAGAGTTTTGTACAATTTTAAGCAGTTTTTCCGATAAAGATTGCAAATTTCGAGTGGAAAGGTCAACTTTAGGCATCTTTTTAAAGGATAAAACTTTATACGATACTGTATCGCTAGCATTAGAAAACTTTGTTACAGAACAATGGGAACCAGAAAATGAAGAGATATTATCTGTATTACTCACAAATAAAAAGATTGTGATTTGTAATGAGTATCCTCATAATCGTTACAAGTATAAAGTTACACTAAAACCATTTAAAGGCACAGCAGGTATTAATCTGTTAGAATGGGCCGAACAATATCCTATAGAAAAATTGTTTCTAGGTAACAGCAGTAAAAAATATCTATCAACTAACGATCCAATTAGTGATCCGTGGATGTATGTTAGTGACGAAAAGATGGTCATGATGCTTAACTTTGCCAGCAGTGGTAATGTGCGCAGATGTGAAGAATTTATACTCAGATCTAGCATAAATAGTAGTTCATAAGGAATAACCATGCCCGCATTAAGCCAAGGTTTAACATTTAATAGTACAGGTACTGTATATGTATCTTACCCAAACACTGCTACTGGTGTACAGGTATATTATAGCGATCGTGCGCAAGGTGATGGTTATTATGGTGCAAGCGACGGTGTACATACAGTAATGTACACTACTACAAGCGAATTCGAAGGATCTGTATCAATGCAAGCAACACTAGCATCTGCTCCTGCAGAAGCAGACTGGTTTGCGGTAACAGACACCGCTGTAAGCTATACAAGCATGGATATGCGTAATTTTCCTAGTGTAGATTACTTTAATTTTACAGGTAATTTTGTATGGATACGCGGTGTAGTGTCTATTAGTGCAGGCGCTGTAGAATCAATTCAGTACAATCATTAAATTCCATTTGTTTATTTTGTAATAAATACTCTAAGCGGAGAGTGTTATGCGTATCTATGACTTAATAAACGAACAAAAGCAAGAAGAACCACTAGTTAAATTAACTACGGATCAATTGTACGAAAAGCGTCTTAAAGAAGAGATGAAAAAATCAACTAACCCTCAGACAAAAACTAACAGGAACGATTATGTTATTAAATGAGTTTTTTGGGCGGCCTATTAAACTAGGCAAAAAAGAAGATAAACACGGCCACAATCAAGAAGATGGTAACAAAGTAGACGAACTATTTTGGTATATCCTCGATCACGACAAATTACACAAAGATCATTTCTTTCCATTAGCACAAAAAATGAAGAAAGATATCAAGGCCAACAAACTTAATAAAGACGAGTGTATGAGTTCATTAACGCCAATGGTAGAAAAAGGTTGCATGGAATTTTATCATGCAAATAAAATGGTAGGCAAGCCAGGCAAATTGTTTCCTAAAGAAATGCGTTACGATATATGTGAAAGATTATTTGATCATTATTGTGACGGCATTAAGAAAAACGAATACGAGTTAGGTGTATGAAATTATTTGACTTTACCAGAAGAAAATTAAATGAAGGCGGTAACTTATCATTGGACAACCCCGATGATGTTGATAATCCTTATCAGGCCGACGAAATAGATCTTCAAGTACACAATCGTACTTTCATGGTAGGGTTATTAGACAAATTATTGCACGATATCAACAGTGCATTCTACGCACAAACCAAACAGCCAATATGGAATCCACAACTACTACAGTCGAGAGAATTTTTAGGCGGAAGTAGTTTACATTTTTTTAATACAAAAGATATTAGCGACGACGAATTTATAAAGTATAAACCTAAAGTCGGGGACATTGATACACAATGTAATAAAGAACTTGAAACAAAAATTCATTCTTTCCTAGTAAGCATGAATCATAAACAAATTGGTGATACTACTTTTTTAGGTTTTAGTCGAGGTAACGAACAATACAACGCATTGTTTCAGTTCCAAGACCCCCCAATAAAAATTCAAATTGACTTTGAGTTTGGTCAGTATGATACCGAAACAGATAGTCCAGACGAATGGTTTAAATTTAGTCATAGCTCAGAATGGAATGATATCCAAGCGGGTATTAAGGGTGTATTTCATAAATGGATCTATCGTGCATTAACTGCCGCCCACGGTAGTATCAAACATCAGGTAGATGTATTAAAAACAAAAACTAATATTACTCCTAATGTGCATGATAACGATTTGTCTTTTTCTGTAGCAAGCGGGCAAGGCGGTGGATTAAGTCAAAAGTATGAACCATATATTCATACAGATCCAACAACAGGCGAAAAGAAAACTTACGATCAAGATGTTCCGTACAAGAGACTTATTCCGTCCGGTGAACGCAATTACATACAAAAATTAGATCAACAATTTTATTATTTCTTCGGCAAACAGCCAGAGGATAACGATAGTCAATTACAAAAGAGTTTCCTAGGAACATTAGAATTAATAAACAAATATCTTGAACAGGATGTTAAAGACAAGATATTCCAAGCGTTTGTTGATATTTGCTTCGAACCGGGTGCTCAAATGATCACTAAAGATGATCCAGAACGTGATGCCAAAACAAAATTTGCTGCCATTGATCAATTTGTTGATAACTGTAAACTAAAACATTTAAGACCTGCTGCCGCTGATAAAGCTGAATACTATGCAAAAGATTTTTTAGATTTAAAATCATTTAAAGAAAAGAATCCTCCACGTCCCGGTAGTAAGAAACCAATGTATGGCAAGTTGCGCAAAGATGCTATTGCGGCAGGAACTTGGAAACCATTAGCCGAATCAATTAATGAAGCGGGCGAAGTTAAAGCACAGTTACGCAAAGGCATGCCACACCTACGTAATTTAAATTCAACAGACTTTTTAGACTTGTTAGATGAGCTACATCAGGGCAACGGACAATTCCAATTAAAGAATATTCCATTAAATGTTAAAGTAGATGGCTTTGGTGGGCGCTTTGGTAAAAACGCAGAAGGTAAACCTTTTATGGGTACTAGCCGCACTGAGCCACGCTACGAAGCAGGGTTTGCGGCCTATCACGAAAAGAAAGGCACAACAGACCCCGAAGTTTTAGGCCGTGCTAAATTATTTGACGATTTGTTTACGCAGATGATGAACGCTATTAAATTAGTCGATGCTAAATTTGGTCCAGACTTCTTAGTCAATAAACAAGTTACCTGTGAAGTACTATATCTTCCATTTGCTACAGAAACAGACGAAGGCAAATTAAAATTTGTTGGAATACATTATGACAAGTTGCCAGAAGGTGTGCAGTTAGCACTTGTTCCATTCCGTGTAGTAGATGCGGTAAATGGCGAAGACTTGCCTAACTCCGATAAATTTATTAAACAATTAACATCCGCAGGTCAACAAGGTAGTGTTATGTTTATCGATAACAGCCTAACACAAAACGAAGCACTTGATGTAACTGCCATAGTACCGCCATTAGAAAACATTGAACAGTTTAAAGCTATGTTGGCAAGCCGTAAGCGTGATCAAGCCGCAGAAGTTAAAGCCGCACTCGAGCCAGTTAAACTAGCATTAGAGCAAGCAATTATTAACGATCCTAATATTGTTGGTAAAGACCTGTTAGGTAAGGACTACGAAGGTATTGTTATTAATAGTCGCCTTGGTCCTATTAAAGTCACTAGTCAAGAACAACGTGATGTTATCACGTCCAAAAATGCTGCCAAGAGTGCGGCACGTCAAGAGCAACCAAGAGGCGAATCTAAAACCGCAGTAGTTGCTATTGGTAGTTTTGTTGGACACATGGGCCATCAACAATTATTCAAATACACAATAGATAAAGCAAAGGAAGTAGGCGGAGTTCCATATTTGTTTATGGGCAATGCAGTAGGAAAAGATGATCCTATTCCTGTTGCAGATAAAATTAAAACATGGAAACTAATGTATCCACAGTATGCTAATAATATTAGTGCTGTAAGTACAGAAGGTGGAACACTTATGCAGAAGGTCAAGCATGAGTTGATTAATCCACTACCAGGAAAACCACCACGCTATGATAATGTTATTATTATGGTAGGCGACGATCCAGACGAACCTAAGACAGGATGGCCTACAGCATTAATGAAGGCTGTTAATAAATTTGCAGGATACGAGCATGTTAAAGTTAGTTTAGAAGTCACACCGCGCGGTACAGGTATGAGATTTACTACTTTGCGCAATGCACTAAAGCAAGGTACACCTGAGCAACAGTTTAAAGTCTGGAGTGACGCATTTAACAGCGGTAATTCTGGTGCTAATCCTTTATCAGCAGATTGGATCAAACATTTAATGGATATTTCGAGAAAAGGTATGGGTATAACACAACAACCGCAGGTAGCACAACCAAAACCTGCTCCACAACAAAGATTATCAAATGCTCTTATTAGACCTAACACACCTGCAACAACACAAGATGTTGCTGAAACAAAACCAATGTCTACTAGAGATAAATTTAAAGCAGGTCTTAAGCGTGGCGGATACGATGTTGATGCTCGTGCTAAAGAATGGGACGACGAAGTTAAGAAAAGCCAAGAACGTATTGCTGATTTAAAAAAGCAAGGCTATTTTAAAGACGAACCAACTAAAGAAGCAATGTTAGACAAGAGCGTATTTGCTGGGACTAAAGTAGGGCAAAAGGTAGGCTCTGCGGCTCATTGGAAAAATACTGGACCAAGTAAAAATCGTCCAGCACGATCCGGCGACCTAGTAGGCGGCGATGCTGCCGAAAGCGTAGCAGAAGATAATTATGACGGATCCGATTTATATAGTCCAGAAGCAATCAAAATAGGAAGTCATTTTATTAAAGAATTTAATTTAACTAACGAACTGGACCAACAACTAGCCATTGAAATAGTTGATAATTGTTTAGAAGCTAACTTGACCAATCCGGCCCAAATCAGAAAACAAGTAATAAAATACTTAAAACAAAGTGGAACAGTTATTCAAAGTCGTAATCAAAAAGTATCAGAGGTCGAAGGTTCACCGGAAGGCGTGCCACATTTAACTAAAGAACTATTAACACATATTATTCAACAAGTCGGTACTGAAGGCGCACATGCCATTGTCAAGAGCCTAAAATGGGGTGACGGTGCGGCTGTTGAATTGTTACAATTAATCACAAACGATCTAAAGCAAAATATTGCAGGTATGAACGAAACTAAACGTATGAGTGCCGCAGTTAAATTACAACGTGCTTGGGATAGGGAACGTGCTAAGTCTAGTGCAAGCTATGAACGTGAACGCTTACGCCGTGAATTACAAGGCATTTCCGATCGTATGAAGCCAAAAGAAGAACCAAAAAAAGATGATCAAGGTGTGGCGGAGGCTGGAAGTCCAGCACAACAGGCCGCTATAGAACGTCAAAGTGGACGTACTGTTCCTAACTGTGTTCCAGTCAGCGAAGAAGTAGAAAATATCATGGCTGTTCTTATTGACAAGATTATTGTAAATGAAGCAATACCGAATAACAAGCGCAGATCTTAATCCTACGCAGGATAATGATTGCTACCTGGCACCCGATGACCCTATTCACGATCTAGCACCTGCGGCGGCAATGGGCGGACTAGGATCAATGGAAGCATTAGCACAGTATAATAGTCTGTTAAAGCCGGCAGTAGTAGGCAGTAATAAAGGGCAAATACAACGCGAGCAAGGCATTAAACCAGGCACAGATGCATGGTTTAAACTTTGGTTTGGACATCCTGGTAAATAATAGATTATGAGAGCATTAGATTTTTTAACAGAAGACGGCGATGGAAATTCTGACGGATCTAGTCCAGGATCAATCAAGGGCAAGCGCAAAGGTCTGCATCCTGATCAGTATCACGCAATTTCCGGTGCTAGTCATTATCCCGATCTTCCTTCCCATTATTACAATATGTACAGATTTGGGGTACATATGGCAGGAAGTCCAGAAGGTCAATCGATGGCAATTAATGGACCAACTGCTAACGAAATGATTACATTAGCATACAGTCAATCGGATTTAGATATTATTAATAGAAGTGCAAAAGAAATGGGTATCCGTGGAGCAGAGTTAACCGAGTTTGGTAGCACTGAAACTAAAGATACTTATAAAACAAGTCCTGTGTCGAACTGGAATAAACGATAATGAAAGCAAACGAGTTTATTATAGAATCTACGCCAGAAGGAAAACTGCCAACTGGACTCGAACAAGCTCAGCAAGGATCTATTCGTATGCGAGACATCGGCGGATATGACCGTACCTATCATTTAAATAGAATTTGGATGGCGGCCGCTATGGCCGATGGAAAAAGCGCCAGGCCAGTTGATATGGACTGTGCTAGTTTTGTAGAAAAGTATAATGTGGCATTTCCTTATACAGACGCAGAACATTTAATGATGATGGCCGCAATGGCAACTATACCAACCGATGGTCACGAATTAAGTAAACGTTCTAAAAGTGAAGAACCCAAGGACACAAATATAACAAGTCCTGTATCAAATTGGAATAAGAAAAAATGAACAACGAATTTAAAAAAATAAAATCAGGTAACGATACTCGTTATATCTTAGAATCAGCAAGCGTGGGTAGTGTTTCGGTGTCTGCAGTCGATACCGGACTTGCTAGCCCAATGGGTGCTGTTCACAGACGTGCCGGCGATAATCTTATTAATCAAGAAAATAAGAAAAGTTTTAAAATGCCTAAGCGTCCAAATAACCCAGTTGCCAAAGCACATCAAAGCATCGGAACAGGGTCGGGTGAACACAAAAAAGATAAGAATGTTTTAGCACGTAAAGAAAAACATAAGAAGCCGCCAGAATTAGGCGAAGCCGCTTACACTGGCGATTACGACACAGACGAGAAGAATATTCAGCACTTGATGAGAAAATATCATTGGACAAGACAAGAAGCCGAAGAACATTTAACTTCAAGTGATAGTGATGACGAGCAGTTTAATGAAGCTAATATCGATCCCGAGGCTAGATACACACCAAGTCCAGCTAAACCGTTTCGCAATCCAAGAGGTTTCAATAAACAAGGCACAGGCGTAGGCAACCGGTTGGCACAACAAACTCGTGCTGAGTTGGCAAAGAAAAAACAACCAGGTGTGGCGGAAGGTGAAGATGACGATGTTGAACATTTGGCCAATACCTTTGCTGACCTATACTGGAGTGGCAAGATTGGTATGACCAGTGCTACAGAAAAAGTCAAGATGGCTCACAAAATCATCCAAGCAGTTGAAGATGGTAGACTATCCATTGAAGAACTCAAACAGGATATTAGCGATCTTGACCAAGGTGTGGCGGAAGGTCAAACTACTCGCACCTGCCCACAATGCGACGGCAGTGGTGAGGATACTTTAGACCCTACCAAATCGTGTCGTCGTTGTGGTGGCAAAGGATATATTCCTATGCCTAAAGAGCCGGGTGTGGCGGAAGCGCAGTTAGATGAACTAAGCCCTGAAACACTAAAGAGCTATATTAAGAAATCTAAAGGCCACTCACAAAAATATGATCAGTTAGGTAACAAAGCTGATGAGAAAGGTGATGAAGAGTTAGCCAACAAGATGTGGAACAAAGGCGATAATAGATACGCTGGCGATGCACAAGCAAGAAATAAACTTGCTGACTTAAAAGACAAGAAAAAAGGTGTGGCGGAAGGTGCAGAAACTCCTGGTGGTCAACAGACAGAAATTGATCCTGGCAAATATTATGTGTGGGCGTGGGACGGTGCTGTGGTAGTTTACGGCAAGTATGATACTGCACAAGATGCTGAACGCAATTTACCAGCAATAGAACAGGCCGCTATCAAGCGAGTAGGCTCTTATGTTCGCGGAGCATTCAAAGTGGCCAGTGGTCGCAGTTTGTTGGCCAAGTATCTCGATAAGCAAGGTGTGGCGGAGGATGCATACACAGAAGAATTGAAATCTAAACTTGCTGAAAAACTTTCTCCACAAGATCCAGATGGCGTATGGATTGACGATTTTGAAAAGGCTGATCCAAATAAGTATCGCCAATTTAAAAACAAAAGTCCTGTTAAAAAACGCCAAATGGCATTAGCCGCACATCGCGATAGCCTAAAAACAAAATAATAGTTGACAAGTCTCCTTCTAGGCTATATACTAGCTTACAAGGAGATTTTTATGACTAAAGCATTCGGGGCGCCTGAACAGGCCAAAATCAAACAAATTGTTGCAGAAGGTATGACCGTTATGCAGGAAATTCAAGATCTTACCGAAGGTCTAAATGAAACAATCAAAGCCGTGGCTGAAGAATTAGAAGTAAAGCCAAGCGTTATTAAAAAAGCAATTCGTATTGCGCAAAAAGATCAATGGGATTCTGTATGGAAGGAATTCGATGATTTGGAAACTATCGTTGATATTTCTGGACATGCTCATCGTCGTGAAGACTAATGGATCAAATTACAAACGGATTCGTTGATGTATTCAAATGGGCAAAAAGAGACTACGAAGAATGGCCACTAAGGTTCTGCATTGAAATACTTGCTTGGGTTATCAGCATTGGGTGTAGTATTACTATGGCCCTTACAGTTCCTACTCCTCCTCTTATCATGCTGTATCCTATTTGGATTACTGGTTGCGCTATGTACGGTTGGGCGGCGTGGACTCGAGGGAGTTTTGGTATGGTGGCTAATTATCTGTTGCTTGTTAGCATTGATTTTATTGGCCTAGTTAATATGCTAACTAAATAATATTGAGAAAGGTCCTGCGAGCCATAAATCGCATTATAAAGGTTGCCGGCCATAAGCGGTAGGAGAAGATTATGAGTTATGTTGACGCACGATGGGATCGTGATAAGGACATTATCTATGTCGTTGAGCGAGATCCAAAAAAAGGAAGAATTTATCAAGAATTCTCAGCCAAGTATCTGTTTTATTATCCAGATCAGCGAGGCAAGTTCAAATCAATCTTTGGAGATAACCTTAGTAAAGTAACTGCTAAGAGCTTTAAAGAATTTACCAAAGAGCAAAGAATACACAGCGGGCATCGCTTGTTCGAAAGCGATATCAATCCCGTATTTCGTTGCTTAGAAGAAAACTATCTAAATAAAGATGCTCCAAAATTAAACGTAGCCTTTTGGGATATCGAGGTGGACTTTGATCCAGAACGTGGATACGCAAGTCCGGAAGATGCCTTTATGCCAATCACTGCGATTGCTGTTCACCTACAATGGATGGAAACATTGGTGTGTTTAGCTGTTCCACCAAAAACATTGACTATGGAGCAGGCACAAGAACAAATTAAAGACTTTCCTAATACAATTCTGTTTGAAACAGAAGCAGAAATGTTGGATATGTTTTTAAATTTAATCGAAGATGCTGATGTATTGTCTGGATGGAACAGCGAAGGCTTTGATATGCCGTATACAGTTAATCGCATTACCAAGGCGTTAAGCAAGGAAGATACTCGTAGACTATGTCTGTGGGGTCAAATGCCAAAAAAGAGAGAATATGAAAAATATGGAAAAACTGCAATCACTTATGATTTGGTGGGTCGAGTACACCTTGATTCGCTTGAGTTATATAGGAAGTACACATACGAAGAACGACATACTTACCGACTTGATGCTATTGGAGAGATGGAAGTTGGAGAATCCAAAACCGTCTACGAAGGAACTCTAGATCAATTATACAATAACGACTTCCGTAAGTTTATCGAATACAATAGACAAGATACTGCGCTGTTAGATAAACTAGATAAGAAGCTAAAGTTTATTGATCTTGCCAACACGGTTGCACACGAATGTACTGTATTGTTACAAACAACAATGGGTGCTGTTGCAGTAACCGAGCAGGCAATTGTAAATGAAGCCCATCATCGCGGATTGATTGTTCCAAGTCGTCCAAGACGCGACGAAAATGCTAGCAATCAGGCCGCAGGTGCGTATGTTGCGTATCCTAAGAAAGGATTACATGATTATATCGGATCAATGGATATCAACTCACTATATCCATCAGTGATTCGTGCCCTAAACATGGGGCCAGAAACTATTGTTGGACAGTTGCGGCAAGATTACACACAAGCAGAAATTGATTCTAAGATAGCGAAAGGTAGTACTTTCGCGGCTGCCTGGGAAGGTAAGTTTGGTAGCAACGAATACGAGTTTGTTATGAACAAGGATCGTGCCAATGATATTACTGTCGAATGGGAAAATGGCGAAACCAGTGTAATGAGCGGAGCTGAAATTTACGAAGTAATTTACGAAAGTAATAAACCGTGGATGTTATCAGCTAATGGTACAATCTTTACACATGAATTCGAAGGTGTTATTCCTGGACTATTAAAACGTTGGTATGCCGAACGTAAAGACATGCAGGCCAAATTAAAAGAATGTATTAAAGCGGAGAATAAAGTTGAAGAAGAGTATTGGGACAAGCGTCAATTGGTTAAAAAGATTAACCTTAACAGTTTATATGGTGCTATTCTTAACATGGGTTGCCGTTTTTTCGACAATCGTATTGGTCAATCAACCACTCTTACAGGACGCGGAATTGCTCGCCATATGGCCGCAAAGATAAATGAAGTAATTACAGGCGAATATGATCACATAGGTAAAGCCATTATCTACGGTGATACTGACTCTGCGTATTTTAGTGCGTATAGCGCATTACGTAAAGAAATTGACAAGGGAGAGATTCCGTGGACTAAGGATACTGTGGTTCAACTGTACGATACCATTGCCGAAGAGGTTAACAGTACGTTTCCACAATTTATGTTAGATGCCCACCATTGTCCAAAGAGCCGCGGCGAGGTAATTAAAGCAGGTCGTGAGATTGTTGCTATCAAGGGCTTGTTTATTACTAAAAAGCGTTATGCTGTATTGTATTATGACAAAGAAGGTAAACGTGAAGACGTAGATGGCAAGCCAGGTAAGATCAAAGCCATGGGATTAGACCTTAAGCGGTCGGATACTCCAGAATTTATGCAAAAATTCTTAGAAGAAATTCTAACCAAAGTTCTTAATGGTAGTCAAGAAGAAGAAATATTAGAACGAATTGGAGAGTTTCGAACTGAGTTTAAAGCCAGGCCGGGGTGGGAGAAGGGTAGTCCGAAACGTGCCAACAACATTACAGATTATCAGGCTAAAGAAGCAAAGGCAGGAAAAACTAATATGCCAGGACATGTTCGGGCAAGTATTAATTGGAACACCTTAAAACGTATGAACGGGGACAAATACAGCACAAACATAGTAGACGGTATGAAAGTTATTGTTTGTAAAGTTAAGGATAACCCGCTTGGCTATACAAGTGTGGCGTATCCGGTAGACGAATTACGTTTACCAAAGTGGTTCCAAGAACTTCCATTTAATCATAGCGAAATGGAAACAACAATTATTAACAATAAATTGGATAACCTTATTGGTGTATTAGAATGGGATTTAGAATCAACTACCCAAAATAATACATTTTCAAGTTTATTCGACTTTGAGTAAAATAAACATTGACATTACCAGAAAATCTAAATAAAATTAAGCAAGGAGATTTAATATGAAAGACATTTTAAGCGACATCGTATCACATACAAACAAGTTAGGATTCCTTAACATTGTTAAAGTTACAGGCACAGAAGAAAAAACAATAATCGATAGTATGGCTGACGACCGTACTGTTATTATGTACGCAGAAACAGCAAACCCATACCCGGACATGATCGGTACTTATGGTATGCCACAATTGGAAAAACTGCGTTATTTGCTCGATGGTAAAGAATACCAGGAAGATGCAAAGATCGAAGTTACATTAGGTGAGCGCAACGGTACTAAACTACCAGTAGGCTTACACTTTGAAAATAAAGACGGCGACTTTAAAAACGACTATCGCTTTATGAATCAGGAAATTATTAACGAGAAATTAAAAACTGTTAAGTTCCGTGGTGTTAAGTGGGATGTAGAAGTTACTCCTAGTCTAAGTGCTATCCAGCGTTTTAACTTTCAAGCTGGTGCAAATACAGAGCATACAACTTTCCTAGCTAAGACAGACGGCGATCAATTAAAGTTCACCTTTGGTGATATGAGTACACACGGTGGAGAATTTGTATTTGCTACAAGTGTTACTGGAAAGTTAACTAAAGCATGGACATGGCCTGTTGCCAGCGTATTAAGTATCCTTAAAGCCGCAGATGTAAACAATACTGTTATGAGTTTTAGTAACGAAGGTGCTATGCAAATTACCTTGGATAGCGGATTAGCAACTTACAAGTACATTATTCCAGCTAACGCATGATAAAAGGTATTCAAGGCGGACCAGGCGTACTGGTAGCGGGCGGTGACACCAGTCTACAATATGTTAGTCCAGACGCTAATAATCCTATGCAGGGCATGGTTCGTGTAAGCGGAACAGACTTGCAGGTGTTTAATGGATCATATTGGCAAAATATTGCAACAAGTTATGCTTCTGTAAGTCTTACACCCGATACGATGAGGTTGTTGGAATGGGCAAGAAAGAAACAGGATGAAGAACAAAGTATATGGGTGTCGCCAAACGAGCATCCTGCTGTAAAGATTGCAAAAGAAAACCTAAATAAAGCCAAGGCAGAAGTTGCCCGGGTTGAAGAACAATTAAAAATAACCGTTATATTGAGCAAAGATGAAGAAACCACCAGTTGACCTAAGCCCGTTACAAAGAGATTATGCTGTCTATTTGCCAGCAATTTCAAGTTTCTATAGTACCTATGTTGCTAAACAGCGACTAGAAGAATTTGTACCATTAGATCGTATTCCTAAAGGATTTGATCGCGGCATCGAAGGCATGAACTTTTTAAATCCCGAAGAAGGATACTTCTTTTACAAATATGCTTTATATTCTGCAGGTCATGCGCAACTAGATTTAGTTAAAGCAATGACACAAGATAGTATGCTACAACAACGAGATCGTGCTAACACGATGGTGCTAGGTGACTCGGGTGGATATCAGATTGGTAAAGGTATTCTCAAATTTGATTGGCTAGACTTTGAAGGTAAAGCCGCTAACAAAGTGCGTGATGATATTCTTGCGTGGTTAGAAGTTACTGCCGATTGGTCAATGATGTTAGACGTGCCAAGTTGGGCATGCGATCCTGCTAATAGAGAAAAAACAGGACTTACAAGTTTTCAAGACTGTTTAGATAAGACTTGCTTTAATAACGAATACTGGCTAAAGCGAAGAGTCGGACAAACTAAATTCTTAAATGTGCTTCAGGGTAGCGACTGGGATACTGCCGAACAATGGTATCAAGGTGTCAAGCAATTTAGTGATACAAACGTCTGGGGCAAGAATGCCGCAGAAGGGTGGGCCTTCGGTGGCGTCAACATGTGTAAAATGGATGTTACTCTTAAACGTCTAATGACAATGAGAGAAGATGGTTTACTAGAAGGCAAGGATTGGATTCACTTTTTGGGCACAGCTCAACTAGATTGGTCTTGCTACTTAACTTCAATTCAAAGACAACTTAGAAAGCATATTAATGAAAACCTTACCATATCTTTTGACTGCGCATCGCCCTTTGTTGCAACAGCGCACGGACTTGCCTACACAAACCCAATACACACTCCAAAAAAGTGGAGTACTGTTATGGACAAAGCCCCCGATAACAAAGCACTTGCAGGATCAGACATCCCATTCCCATTCGAAAGTGAAATCGGCCGCAGGCTAGTAATGGGTGATATCTGTCACTATTCTCCCGGTATGTTAAACAAGATCGGCAAGGAAGGTAAAACTTCTTGGGATAGTTTTAGTTACGCATTGTATATGGGCCATAATGTATATTGTCATATTGTTGCGGTACAAAGAGCCAATCATTTAGCAGACATCGAACATGCAAGATTTAAGAAAACATGGAGAGATTGGAAAAAATTAAATGGACGCGATAGTTCAATAGACGAGCCAAGTCCATATGTTCCACGTAGCATTTTATATTTTGATCAATTTGTTACTGAATTGTTTGAAACAAAAACTAAAGACGAAGCATTTGCCTTAATTGATAGTGCCAAGACATTCATTAATAGTTTAGATGGTGCTCGGTTACAAGGCGGGCCTGCACGTAATAAATTCCATTCATTATTCGAAGTTGAAGAAGTTACCAGTCCAGATGAAATTGATACCGAAGATATGGACGACGAAATGCTGGTTGCTTTGGAACATCAAGTGTTGACAGACGAGTAATAATACTGTAAACTTATAATATGAAACGAGACTATAATACTGGTGAAGAAACAAAGGTTACTTTTTTTGTTGGAACAGAAGTCGAACATACTCCAGCATTTGGTAAACTTACACTATTTGTAGTGGGTGTACAACCAATGACAGATATTAACCTTGCAATTGATACACACTATAAATTAGGCGGGAAGCCAATTACACATATCTATTTTGGTGCTAATATGAGTTTTCCAAAACTAGACATTAATGATGCAGTTGGATGGTCTCCCTGGGAGAACATGGTCGAAGAATGTCTACGTGCTGGATTTTTATGCACACTGGATATCGATGTCACTTGTGCAGAGGGCTTACTCGAAACCGGATTAGTAGAGTATCATAATTTTATTCCTATGATTTCGATTAAATTGCCCTATATACAACAGCTAGGATATAATGCTACAATTAAACTTGATGACAAAGATTTTAAAGCAAGTAATCCCGGAGTATGGTGCCACAGTCTACACGATTTAAAAAATAGAGACAACTTTACAGACTGGTCTAAATATACTACAGACGAGATTATTAAATGAACATTAAACAAGACGTAAGACCATGTACCCAGACTTTTATTAAAGTCCGAACAGAGTTCGAGGGTTTTCATTACTATCCAAATGCTGGTACAATTGATCCAAAGATAAAGTTTTTAGAAAACGAGCATCGTCATATTTTTAAAGTCAATGTAAAGATTTCTGTTACACACCTCGATCGTGAACTAGAGTTTTTCTTGGTTAAATGGTCGTTACAAGAATTCATTCAATCTGGAAATCAAAATCACAAATCATGTGAAATGATTGCTACAGATATTTTGAATAATCATCTTTTGCCAAAGTACGGCCAAAGATATTATGAAGTAGTTGTATCCGAAGACGGCGAATCCGATGGAATCGTTGAATATAAACCGTAAGTATTAAAAGTAAAATAAAAATGGCTCTTCCAAACTATATTACAAAAACCCTCCGTATGAAACCCGAAGTAAGCAAGATATTTGATGATCTTGAGAAGTGGCTTGATTATTGCCGTTTCAATCTTCGTCCCTTTAACCCAAAGGATCTTTATAGATCCGACGAATACCGTGCATGGCAACGTGAGCAGGAATACTTTGCTCGTAAGGCAAAAAAAGAAGCACGTTTCAAACAAGGTAATCAATGAGAAAACTTTATTATATGGGTCTTGAACCATATAAGGCCCGTTACACTTTGCAATTGCAAGACTGGAACGAAGCAGTTTTTAAACGTCGAGGTATTAACTATGTGTTAGTGCCCGGCGAAACGCTTAATAACGACCAAGCCATCGTAACCGGACAGGTGCTAGACGCACACGGACGTACTTACTTTGGCATGAGTCAGTTAATGAACTTAGTTGCCTTAATGAAGGCAGGAGAGGTTACAAATGAAGATGTTGTCTATTTTGAAGACATGTTCCAACCCGGTATCGAGAGCTTACCTTATATTCTTGATCAAATTTTACCTGGAATGCGTCCTCGCATTTTTGTGCGCTGTCTTGCTCAGTCCATTGATCCTGATGATTTTGTACACGTATGGGGCATGTCAAAGTGGATGGGTCGTTATGAAAAAATGGTCGACTCGTTCGTAGACGGAGTTCTTGCTAGTAATGAAGAAATGGTTATGCACATGAAAATTGCAGGTTGGGAAGCGCCGATCTATAATATCAGCGGATTAGCATTTGGCAAAGAAGAAGTACGTGCTCGAGTACACGGCGAACTAAAGCCATTCGAAGATCGTGCTATGCGTGTAGGATTTGCGGCAAGGTGGGATCAAGAAAAGCAACCTGATTTTTATATGGACTTAATCGAAGCGTGGAACGATAACTTCCATTTACCTAAGGTAGAGTTCTGTATTTTCAGCGGTGCTAAACTTAAATCTAATAACGATAGTTATATGGCACGTACACGTGACTTGCAAGCACGTGGATTGTTAACAGTATACGAAGACTTAGAAAAAAATGATTATTATAATTTGCTTAATGATAGCCGTGTGCTTTTTAATTGTGCATTACAGGACTGGGTATCAAATACTGTCTCCGAAGCTGACACTCTGGGTTGCAATGTTTTGTATCCTGCTTATCGTAGCTTCCCTGAAACTTTCGCCAATGACCATTCCAGGTTATACGTTCCTTGGTCACTAGAAGATGCAATGAGCAAACTAAACACATTGTTACAAAAACCACATGCACAACAAGGGCGTATTAGTAAATGGACGGATGGTACTATCGATCGCATTGTTGACATTTTAGAAGATAAAGGTGAACAATGGAAACGTATGTCAACTGATTATCGTAAACATACTAGAGAATCTAAATACTAAATGACAACAGAGAATATAGGGTGGCTATTACTAACAGTTATATCTACACCTATATCTGCATTACTATGTTGTTGGTTTGGAAATTGGTTCTGCAATCTATGCGACAAAATTTATAAAAAATGAAAAAAATTATAGTAACAGGCGGATGCGGCTATATCGGTAGTCATGTTGCACGAGCATTTAAAAATGCCGATCCTAAAAATCGAGTTTATATTATTGATCGTCTACGGTATGAAAATACTTTAAAGAATATTGATGGATTTTTTCAATGTGACTATGCTAGTGTTCAAGCACTTGGAAAAATTGCAGAAATAAAACCAGATATTATTGTACATTGTGCAGGGACAAGTTTGGTAGGACCGAGTATGTTTGATCCAGCTGATTACTATTCTAATAATGTAGGAAAGACCATAACATTATTAAATTTTCTTAAAGAGCAATCAAAGAAACCTCTTATTATTTTTAGCAGTAGTGCAAGTGTATACGGAGATCCTAATTCGGTTCCAATTGCCGAAAATCATCCATTGGCTCCTATTAGCCCATATGGTAATACTAAACTAATCATCGAAACCTTGCTACGTGATTATAGCAATGCATATGGAATTAGTAGTGTATGCTTTAGATACTTTAATGCCGCAGGTGCATGGCCAATAACCGCAGATCTCGGACAAGCGCCGGGTGCTACACATATTATTGCCAGAGCTTTAGAAGCAAGTATTAAAGGTCGTGCATTTAGTATCAATGGTGACGACTACAATACCCCCGATGGAACTTGTATACGAGATTATATTCATGTAATGGATTTAGCTAATGCTCATCTAAAAGCCGCAGAGTATATGGCATTAGACCCCGGAAGTCATATATTTAATTTAGGTACCAACGTGGGTACTAGCAATAAACAAATTGCGGACTATATTATCAAAAAATATGGCTTTACATTTTTAAATTATGGAGTAAGGCGTCCCGGAGATCCTGCAGAGTTAGTTGCGGATGCAACACGAGCAAAAGAAGTATTGACTTGGACTCCATCTTATAGTACAATTGATAGTATAATCGATGATGCCTATAAGTGGTATCTTAATCAACCTAAGATATAATATATGAAATTTTTTCTAAATTGGCTTGAAAAAATAGGACGCAAGCGGGTCGTAATGGATCGGCAAAATAGCGAACCTTATCTCGAGCGTTATTATCTATTTCTTAAAGACAGAAAACGTTTTCCGTTTAATGTTTTCTTACACAAGTTTCTTAAATCAGACCCAGATGATGTTCATGATCATCCGTGGTCATATGCTACTTTAATTTTGAAAGGCGGTTATTATGAATGGATTCCCCAATTTGACGAGACTGGCAGTCTCAGTTGCGAAATTCGTAAATGGCGTGGGCCCGGCCATTTTAGGATTTGTTGCCCTACTAGCTATCATCGCGTTGAATTAAAACCAGGAGTTACTGCATGGACATTGTTTATGCCAGGACCACAAACACGTGAATGGGGTTTTCTTGTAGAGGATCAATGGATCCATAATGAAAATTATTTAGAAGATATGAGTACTAATAATGGACGATAGAATTTTTAATGGGCCAACTGATATGGAAAATAGCACAGCACCGTGGACTGAGTTAGTTAGAGACGATTTCCATGTAGCTGTTTATAAAGACAAATATCCTGTAAGTTTTGGACACCTGTTGTTTGTACCTAAATATAATACCATGTCCGTACTGTCGGATGCATTTGAAGATGCAGTAAGGTACGGCAAGGCAATGATAAAAGCAGGCGAATGGGACGGATTTAATGTCGGACTCAACTACGGAACAGTTGCAGGACAAACAGTAGACTGGCCACATGTACATTGTATTCCGCGGTATGTTGGCGATGTCGAGGACCCAATCGGGGGTGTTCGAAATGTAATTCCAGGAAAAGGAAATTATAAAAAATGATAGAATTGAATAATACCAGTAACGAAGTAATGGATATTCTTCAAGAGGAATGTGCAGAAGTTATACAGGCGGTTAGTAAGATTCGTAGGTTTGGCGCCGATAATTGTAAACACGGAATCGGGCAAACTAATAGAGAACACCTAGAAGAAGAAATGGGCGATATGTTAGCAATGATTGACATTATGCTAGAAATGGGTGTAATATCGTATGGCAATCTCGAGATTGCTAAATTAGCTAAAATTGAAAAATTAAAGAAATGGTCTAAGATCTATGAGCAAGATTAAAATAGCAGAGTTGTTTTACAGTATCCAGGGCGAAGGACGTTATATGGGGGTGCCTAGTGTGTTCCTTAGAACTTTCGGCTGTAATTTCCGCTGTGCCGGATTTGGTATGCCGCTTGGTCAGTTAAGCAAAGAGGCTGACGAGATTTCCGAAGTTGCTCATATGTTTACAAAGTATGAAGACTTGCCGCTAGTATCAACAGGTTGCGACAGTTATGCGTCGTGGCATCCAAGTTTTAAAGATTTGTCGCCAATGCTTACTAGTGATGCTATTGTAGAACGTACTATGGAAATTCTTCCTGAGAATAAATGGCAGGATGCTCATCTTGTTATTACAGGTGGCGAGCCGTTACTAGGTTGGCAACGTGCTTATCCTGATTTGTTAAATCACAATAGTATGAAAGATCTAAAAGAGATTACATTTGAAACAAATGGTACTCAAAAGCTAACTCCAGAATTTAAAGAATACTTACAATCATGGCAGAATGCTTATGGAATTGATAGAGAAGTAACATTTAGTGTAAGTGCTAAATTATCCTGTTCAGGTGAACATCCAGATGAGGCTATTAAGCCAGAAGTTGTTTGTGAATACGAAGAAGCGGGTTATACATATTTGAAGTTTGTTGTTGCTACAGAAGAAGATGCTGAAGAAGCATTAGAAGCTACGGACATTTATCGTGCCGCTGGATTTACGGGTCCTGTCTACTTAATGCCGGTTGGAGGCGTTGAAAGTGTATACGCTATGAATAATAAGGCCGTGGCATTGTTAGCAATGAAAAACGGTTTACGTTATAGTGATCGACTCCAAGTTCCCTTATTTAAGAACGAATGGGGCACGTAAGATTTGGATACGCTAGAGTAACCCCTATGCCGATACCTGGAATGGACTGGCAAGTCGATGCGTTTTATGATCGAGCAATATGGAAATTAACATTTGCTTGGTGGCCGCGACGTTGTTACATAAGCAATAGGTGGATTTGGTGCAAGACAGGGTATAAAGGAACCGCGATGTGGACAGGTCCAGGTATGCCAGTATTTGAAATCCACTGGCTTACTAAAGAAGATTTTTTGATTGGTATTTTAAAAGGTAGAATATGAAACAGTTTTTTAAAAAGATATTAGGCATTGAT